>Ga0214473_10004144_pt1 | contig 17448 bp, 17 predicted proteins | sample RVTome_7_FD_203509 | JGI IMG/M metagenome (GOLD analysis project Ga0214473, IMG submission 203509) | Soil microbial communities from uranium-contaminated site in the Upper Colorado River Basin, Wyoming, United States - RVT98D197 | ecosystem: Environmental > Terrestrial > Soil > Contaminated >... | reverse complement strand
CTGGCGGAGCGATGCAGCATCTGGTACGCCGTGACGTAGTTCAGCACGAGGCTGACAGCCTCGGCGGCGTCCAACCCAGATGGCACCGGAACCAGTTCACGTTGCGGCAGGCAGACGAACTCCGCGTACGCACCGCTGATCGGCAGCGCGGCAACTATCTGGCCTGGTTCGATTCCAGAGGTACCGGCGCCGAGCCGATCCGCCACGCCAATCAGATCCCACCCCGGCGTGAACGGCACCGGGCGCGTTTCGGGATGAACGCCCTCGCGCATCAGTAGGTCGGGGAGGGAGACGCCTGCGGCCAGCACTCGCACCCGCACTTCACCATTCTTCGGCTCGGGGCACTCTTCTTTAACCACCCGAAGTGCGTCGGGCCCGCCGTAGTGAGTGACGATGACGCGCGTGTGTCTCATGACCTCTTCTTCCCCTGCCGGGCACTCGAGCTTGTGCAACGGATAGCCGTTAAGCTGCAACGGGCCACCCGGAAGGGTTGGCGTGGGCCCGGAATGGGGGCCCGTTGCCAGCTTCAACGGTGAGTTGCACATGCGCCGTGGCGCCTATGGGGATTTAAGGCGGCCGTCAGGCCGCCAGCACCAGGGACTCTTGCGGGGGCGGGGCGCCCGCCCGCGGGACGACGAGGGCCACGACGAGTGGGAGGTGGCACACGGGACACCTGTGCCAGGGAGCACCCGGCTGGGGCGGGAGGTCCTTCCCGTCGGCCGCAGGCGCCGGGGTGGGGTCTGGGAGTTGCTGCCGGCAGTGCTGCAAGCGCGGGCGTTGCGTGGGCGCGTAGAGCCCCCAGGCCCGCACGGTGTGGACCCCGGGCAGGGGGACATGGGCGCTCCAGCGCTCGAGGAAGTCGGCCACGCTCAGGGTCAGGTCCTGGGAGCGGGGCTGGCCGCGCGCGTCCAGGTGGCGGTGATTGCCGTAGCGAAAGGTCACCTGCTGGCCATCGAAGCGGACGAACCGGTGGTCTTTGATCGGGCCGCCGCGGACGTAGCCCGCGAGATACGTCACCACGCCGCGGCCGTGGGCGTACCGCTCGGCGATGCGGAGGTTCCACTTCCGGCGGGCGGCCGCCCGCAGGAGGCGGCGCAGGCCGTCGGCCGGGAGGTCGGGCGGGAGCACGAGCTGGCCGGCCGTGCAGAGGGCGGCGATCCCGCCCAGCGCCTTGCCGCAGAAGAGCGTGCGGACGACGGCGACGGGCAGGAGGAAGCCGGTCCGCACGGGCCGCCACTGGCCGGCGGGATCGCGGCCCCCGCCACTCACCAGGCAGTGGACGTGGGGATGCAGGGTGAGGGTGCGGCCCCAGGTGTGGAGCGCGGCGAGCACCCCCGGCTGCGCCCCGAGCCATCGGGGGTCGGCGAGCAAGGTCAGGAGCGTCTCACGCACTGCGGTGAACAGCAGCGCGGTCAGCGCGGGGCGGTTCCAGCGCCAGAGGGCATGCAGCTCGCTGGGCAGGGTGAAGATGACGTGGAAGTGATCGGTCGGCAAGATCTCCTGCTGCCAGGCGTCCAGCCACTGGCCGATGCGGTGGCGGCCACAGCGGGGACAAGCGCGATGGCGACAGGCGTTGTAGGCGATGGCGGTGACGTGCCCAGCGGGACAGCGCCGGACGTGCCCGCCCAGGGCGGCCGTGCGACACCGCATCACGGCGCACGCCGCGCGCCACACCCGCGGCGGCTGGCGGTGCGCGTGCGCGAAGGGGGCAAACGCCGTCTGGAGAATCCCCTGCAACGTGACGACCATCACCCGACGTCTCGACTCGCGGCGTCCGTGTTTGCAGCCTATGCTATGTGCAACGCCCCGCTTGAGCGGCGCGTTGCCGAGGTATCTGGAATGGCGTCTTATTCATCCCGCGTCCGCTCCAAGCGGTTGTTTGGCGGCACTGCGCGAAAACTTTGCACAATGAAGTGCTTGCCACCCTCCGCTTGCACCGCCCGCACGTCGATTTGTCGGAATCCATGGTCCTCCGCCAGCGCCCCCAGTCGATCAGGCGGGACCAAGCGCATGATCGAGGAAAGGGCGCTCAAGCTTCTGAACGGAGAAGGCGTAATCTCCGGCGTAACGGCGCTCGCCGATTGCAGTACCGTGATAAGCGTCCCACCAAGGCGCACCATCGAACGCATTCGCGGTAAGGCAGCGACAGTATCCAAGTATTCGAGCACTAGACCCGCAAAAACCAAGTCGACCGGTGCAATATCAAGATCGTCCTTCTCCACGTCTCCAACCACTAGGTCGAGCCCCGCGATGCGACCGCGCCATCGTGCGCGCACGTGCTCAACGTAGGCCGGGTTGATATCCACTGCCACGACGCGGCCGAGTTCTCTCCCTTCAAGCTGCTCGAGGCCATTGCCGCCGGCGCAACCGAGAAGGGCGATGGACCGCGGCGTGTAGGTATCGAGAGCGGACCCAAAAATGCTCGACAGGAGCTGCGCCTGTCGCACATGAGGCAGAGCCATGTGCGCCTCGTACTCGCTCAGTGGAATCTGGAGCCAGGGATTCGTCATGTCGCCGACCGCCGGCGTTGACCCGCGAGCGGCCGACCGAGCCCAAGGCGAGGAAGGATGCTTGTCGGGTCGAACGGCATGTTATGCGCTTCTCGGATCGGGCGCTGCGGGGCTGATGCGCAGGCCGGCTCGGCTGATCCCTTCGCGAAGGGCCGGAAGGTAGTTGTCGTCAACCCGCCAGAGCGTACCCTGCTTCACCTTGCCCCGGATTCCGTCGGCGAGAGTACGAGCGTCCTCATCCCACCACGGATGCATCTTCAAGTGGTCCGAGGGCGCCACGGGGCGGAAGTACATCTCGTCTCGACCCTCGCCGGGGAGCCACTCGGTGATGACCGCCCAGCCATAGAAACCGGGATCGGAGCCTCCGCTCGGAGCATAGAAGAAGACAACGACGTCACCCGGCTCCGGCGGTTCAGCAGCACCGATCTTTCGTCGCACGGGCCAGGCCCACCTCTCACCTTCCCAGATCTCGAGCCGATATCGCTGCGGCCCCCACCACTTCTGGTTGATCTGATAGAGCCAGGTACTCAAGTTCGCTCCCTCACGTCAATGCGCATAACGCGCACGTTGACCGGCCGCGGCGAGCGAATGCGAGCCAGCGGTCCGGTCGAACGCGAGGTTGGGCAGCTTCATCTCATGCCACTAGAAATCCGAAGGATGCTCTCGGACAATCTCTTCTGAGGTTCCGATTGAGAGATGGCGAAGCTCTCGAAGATTTCCAGCGGCCACCTCGGCTCTCAGGCCCCGGATGAGGTCGACGTCCTCCGCCACGAAGCAGTCGAGCCTCGGATGAAAATCAACGTTCGTCCCGTCGGTCGGAAAAGCGCACGAAACGAGGTGCCGCGCGTCGCCAGCGGACACTCCTTTGATGGAGAGGAGCTTTCGTTCGAAGGCGTCCGCGAGGTGGGAATCGGGTCCGGCGAAACGAAACGATATGCCGAGCCGGGAGTACGTGTCGCCAAACTTGCTGCAGGGATACGCGAGTGTCCGGGCGCCCATTCCTGTTGCTATCGTCTCCTTGGTTTTGTCTCGCGCCATCGCTCGGGCTCGTTTGGCGTCGTCTGTGGCCAGCTTCTCGAGTCCGTGGAGCATCTCAACGGGCGTGATCTCCGACATCCACACATCAATGCGTCGGCTTTTGCCGGCCGCTCGAATTCGAAGCAGGGTGTCGGCTCGAGCACCGGTGTAAGTACCGTCCTCAATCCTCTGGAGATGATCGAGCACGGAATAGTCGAGAGTCACCGCGAGCCGGTTGTCTTCCGGAGAGGATCCCATTGCTGAGGTAGCCAAGGTCACGGGAAGCGCGTCTCCTTCACGCGGTCTGCCCAACGGTCATGGTGAGCGGCCGGCCGCTCTGGGCCGGGCCGCTCCACCATGTTGTTGGGCGGCCGAGGCGCTGGATTCACTCGATTACCCGATCCGCACGGAGGAGGAGCGAACGCGGGATCGTGATGCCCATCGCGGCGGCCGTCTTCATGTTGATCACCAGCTCCAAGTTCGTCGGCTGTTCCACGGGGAGATCGCCCGGCCTGGCGCCCTTCAGGATACGGTCTACATAGCTGGCTGCGCGCCTGAACTGGTCGCCGAAATCGGGCCCATATGAGACGAGACCTCCCGCGTCGACGAACACCCGGAAGAAGTAGACCGTCGGGAGTCGGTGCACGCTCGCGAACTCGAAGATGCGCCTCCGTTCGAGGAAAAGGATCGGCGCCGCGTCGACCAAAAGGCCCTTTGCGCCATCCCGCGCCACCTGGGCCAAGGCTCGTTCGATATCGGGCGCCTCGCGGACATCTACCGCGCTGACGGTCACATTCAGTTGCCGAGCCGCACGCTGAAGGTCCTCCCATACCGCGGGTGCGTTCACGGCGCCAGGGTCTCGGAGGAAAGCGACCCGCGCGGGACTCCGCGTGAACTCTACTAGTATTTCCAGGCGCTTCGGTGTGAGCTGGGGAACGAGGGTGGTCAGTCCCGTCACATTGCCGCCCGGCTTCGAGATGCTTGCAACCAAACCTGTCTGAACGGGATCGCCAACCAGCAGCATGACGATCGGGATGGTCCGGGTTGCGCTTTTCGCGGCCTGTACCGCCGGCTCGGTCACCGCCACGATAAGGTCGGGCTGGAGACGCAGCAGTTCTGCCGCGAGTCCAGGGAACCGTTCGCTCCTGCCCTCCGCGTACCGCACGTCGAACACCAGGTTCCGGCCCTCCGTATAGCCGTGGTCGCGAAGGCCCGTGACGAGGGGCTCCCACACCGCCTGATTCGGAGGCGGCCGCGTGCTCCCGAGAATGGCGAGCCGGTAGACCTTGTCGGCTTGCTGGGCCTCGGCAGCGAGAGGTGTGGCGAGAACCATAAATGTGAGGACCGTGGCGATCGCGGTCTTCACGAGCATCGGCGCTGAGAAGGCAAGGCGACGGTCGGCAGGAATGCGCGCACACTCGATCGAGTTGCCATTGTCGTTCTGCCCGTCATTTGTGCGCCCGACGTTCGCGGTGAGCAGCCGCGGCGAGCGAATGCGAGCCAGCGGTCTGCTCGACTGCGATGTTCGGCGGCTCATCGATAGCCGCATTGCGGGGCGCGTTTCGACCGGTGTCTAGGTTCACGGCGAACGCTTCCGAGCCCATGCCTCGCCGACCTTGGCGCGCTCGGCGTCCCAGCCGACCGGCAAGTCGAGCAACGCACGCAGCGAAGGATCGCGATCGAACAGATGGTTGATGCCGACCACCCGCGCCGTCTCCCAGGATCCATGATCTCCGCCGCCGCAGAGGAACTGCCAGTCCCCGCCTTCGTGCGAGACGAGAAGCACCGGGCGGCTCGCGTCGAATACGTGCTCGCACACGAGGGCGGCGCGCTCAACCATATCGCTCGTCCGGCGAACTATAATTCGGTCTCGAAATAGGCGGACCTGTGTAGCACGGCAGAACTTGTGGCAGGCGGCAGCCTATCACGGCTCGTCGCGTCGGTGCCGAGCGAGTATTTCGTTGTTCTTCCAGTGACTTGCGATCTGGCGCCCCCCGTGAGGGCCGGTGTTCGGCAGCGGCGCGTTGCTGCGTATCCCGTCGGCCTATCCGGGCGGACACAGCAGGCGGAGCGAGGGCCTCACGCATTGAAGAGCCGGTCTGCGGGGCTTCGGACTCCCGCCGGCCCACGGTTGAGCACGTGCGTGTAGATCTGCGTGGTGGTCACGTCGCGGTGGCCGAGGAGCTCTTGGACGGTGCGGATGTCGTACCCGTCCTCGAGCAGATGGGTGGCGAAGGAGTGGCGCAGGGTGTGCGGTGTGGCGCGCTTCGCGATCCCGGCCCGGCGGACCGCCCCTTTCACGACCCGCTGGAGCACGGACTCGTGCAGGTGGTGGCGGCGCCGCTGGCGGGTGTCCCGGTCCACATAGAGGCGCGTTGCGGGGAAGACCCATTGCCACATCCACTCCCGGCCCGCGTTCGGATACTTCCGTCCGAGCGCGTTGGGGAGCTCGACCCAACCCGCCCCGTACTGAAGGTCGCGCCCGTGCTGCTCCCGAACGCCCTCGAGATGCCGGGCCAGATCCGCCTTCACCACCGCCGGCAGCATGATCACCCGGTCCTTCTCGCCTTTGCCAGTACGGACCACGATCTGGTTGCTCGCGAAATCCACGTCCTGGACGCGCAGGCGGCAGCATTCGAGCAGGCGCAGCCCCGCCCCGTAGAGCAGGTGGGCCATCAGCCGCGGGACGCCCTCGAGGGGCTGCAGCGCGGCCCGCACCTCCTCGCGGGTCAGGACGATCGGCAGCCGTTGCGGGCGCTTCGCGCGCACGACATCGTCGAGCCACGGCAGATCGATCTCGAGCACCTCACGGTAGAGGAACAGGAGTGCGCTCAGCGCCTGGTTCTGGGTGGAGGCCGCGACCTTCCTGTCGACCGCCAGCGAGCTCAGGAACCGTGAGAGCTCGGGCGCGCCCATCTCGACCGGGTGGCGTTTGCCGTGAAAGAGAATATAGCGAAGGATCCAGGCGACGTAGGCCTTTTCCGTGCGACGGCTGTAATGGCGGATGCGGAGGGCCGCGCGCACGCGGTCGAGGAGGCGCGGCTTCGGCGGGCCGGGAGCACCGGTCTCGTGGACGGTGAACACGGAGCCGCGCCGAGCGCCCTCAGGGAGGACCACATACGACAACGTCGGAGTCCTCTGCACGCTCACCATACCCCGGCTCGGCCCTGTGGGACACGAGCGTAAGCGATGGGCCCTCGTCGCGCAAGATGGAACTTCCGATACGGGGTGTGGCGGAAGTGGGCTGCGAGCGGGAGCAGCCGGGGCCGTGCCACTTCTTGCCCTGCTGCCGTCGTGTTCCGGTTCGCGGGAATGGGCGGAGAGCGCCGAAAGCATTCCGTCCGTGCGTCGCGGCGGGCGTAGCCGAGGAACACCTTCATCGCCGCGAGTCTAGCCCAAGCCCCCGAAGCCCCCGGGGCCCACAATCATGACGCACGCGCGCCGTGCTAGAATCCGCGTGTCGCGCGCGGTTCGCACCTTTAACCCGGAGGCACTCCGATGCGCACTCGACTCGCCTGGACCGTGGCATTCGCCCTTGCCTCGCTCGCCGTCGCGCCCGTGAGCGCCGCCTCCGCGCCCAAGGCGGGCGGCACGCTCGTCTACGCCACCGGCACCGACGCGCTGACCCTCGACCCGCAGTTCGTCACCGACGTGCCCACGGCGCGCGCGGTCATGCACATCCACGAGACGCTGGTCTACATGGATGACGAGGGCAAGATCGCCCCCGGGCTGGCCGAGGCGTGGTCGGTCTCCGCGGACAAGCTCACGTGGACCTTGAAGCTCAAGAAGGGCGTCCGCTTCCACGACGGGACGCCGTTCAACGCCCAGTCGGTGAAGCAGACGCTGGACCGGATCCTGAACCCGGCCACCGGCTCGCCCCGGCGGAGCACCGCCGAGGCGATCCAGCAGTCGCGCGTGGTTGACGAGCACACGGTCGCCCTCACGACGGGCAAGCCCTTCGCGCCCTTCCTCGCCCAGCTCACCGCGTACAACCTGGCCATGCTGAGCCCCACCGCCGCCGACAAGCTCGGCAAGGACTACGCGACCAAGCCGGTCGGGACGGGGCCGTTCATGCTCGAGAGCTGGAAGCCCGGCGACCGGCTGGTCCTGGCGCGGAACCCGAGCTACTGGGGCCCGAAGCCGTGGCTCGACCGGGTCGAGTTCCGCGTGGTCCCCGAGGACGGCACGCGCGTGCTCCAGCTCCTGGCCGGCGAGGTGGACGTCATCGCCTCGGTGCCGCCCATCATGCTGAAGCGGCTCGCCGGCGCCGCCGACGTCCGCGTCCTCCGCGCCCCGGGCTACCGGACGGTCTACGTCGGACTCAACAACAAGGTGAAGCCGTTCGACGACCTGCGCGTCCGGCGCGCCGTGGCCCATGCGGTCAACCCGCAGGCCATCGTGCAGGGCGTGCTGGGTGGCGTGGGCGCGGTGGGCGGCGGCCTCGAGTCGCCGGCCATCGGCGGCGCCGCGAAGGGCCTGGCGCCGTACCGCCACGACCCCACGCTGTCGAAGAAGCTCCTCGCCGAGGCGGGCCATGCCGGTGGGCTCAAGACGAAGCTCTACGTGCCGACCGGCCGCTACCTGATGGACCGTCAGGTGGGCGAGGCCGTCCAGGCCCAGCTCAAGGAGGTCGGGATCACGGCCGAGATCGTCGCCCCGGACTGGGGCGCCCTCACGGCGGCGTTGAACAAGCTCACCGAGATCCCCATGTTCCTCATGGGCAAGGGCAGCCCCACCGGCGACCTCGACCTCACGCTCACTTTGGTGACCCAGACCGGCGGCCGGATGAACCACTTCAACTACTCGAACGCGGAGGTCGACCGTCTCATCGCGCTCCAACGCCAGACGACGGACGCCGCGGAGCGGCAGCAGATCCTCCGGCGCATCCAGGAGAAGCTCTACGAGGAAGTGCCGGCGGTGGTGGTCTTCTACGAGGAGCAGATCTACGGTGGCCGCGCCTCCGTCCAGGGCATCGAGGTCCACCCCAACGAGTCCGTGAGCTTCGCGCGGGCGTGGAAGCAGTGACGTCCACTCCGGCCGCGTGATCCCGTTCGCGCTGCGCCGGCTCCTCCAGGCGGCGCCGGTGCTCGCCGGCGTCTCGCTCGCCGTGTTCTTCATGATTCACCTGATCCCCGGCGACCCGGCGCGCCTGTACGCGGGGCTCGAGGCCAGCCGGGAGGACGTCGAGAACGTCCGCCGCGCGCTCGGTCTCGACGAGGCGTTGCCCGTCCAGTACGGGCGATTCCTCGGGCGGTTCGTCACGGGTGACCTCGGGCGGTCGCTGAAGACGGGGCGCCCCGTCGGCGAGGAGATCGCCGCGCGCTACGCGAGCACGGCGTTCCTGGCCGTCCTCGCGATCGCGTCGGCCATCGCGCTGGGCGCCGCGACCGGCGTGGTCGCGGCGGTGTGGCGGCGCACCGCGGTCGACCACGCGGCGCTGCTCGTCTCGCTCCTCGGCCTCTCGCTGCCGCCGTTCTTCCTCGGCCTCGTCCTCATGCTCTTCTTCTCCGTCCAGCTCGGCTGGCTCCCGCTCGCCGGCAACGCCACGTGGCGCCACGCCGTGCTCCCGGCGGTGACGCTCGCCCTGCCCGCGGCCGCCGTCATCTCGCGCATGGTCCGCGGGAGCCTCGTCGAGGTCATGGAGCAGGACTATATCCGCACCGCCCGCGCCAAGGGCCTCACCGAGTGGGTCGTCGTGAACGCCCACGCCGTGCGGAACGCGCTGATCCCGGTCGTCACGGTCGTGGGCCTTCAGCTCGGCTACCTCCTCGGCGGCGCCGTCGTCACCGAGACGGTCTTCTCGTGGCCGGGCATCGGGCGCCTCATCGTCCAGGCGATCGCGGCGCGCGACTTCCCGGTGGTGCAGGCCGCGGTGCTGCTCCTGGCCGTGACGTTCGTGGGGATCAACCTCCTCACCGACATGCTCTACGCGGTCCTCGACCCGCGGATCCGCCTCGAGTGAGACGGCGCTGGCGCGAGCTACGGCGTGCGCGTCTCGCCCTGCCGGGCGCGGCCGTCGTCTGCGCCTTCGCGGTCGCCGCGCTCCTCGCGCCGTGGCTCGCCCCCGACGATCCGACGCGCAGCAACCTCGCCAATGTGCTGGCGCGGCCGGGCGCGGCGCACCTCCTGGGCACCGACGAGCTGGGCCGTGACGTCTTCTCGCGGATCGTCCACGGGGCGCGCCTGTCCATGCTCGAGGGGCTCTTCGCGGTGGCGCTGGCCGTCACGCTCGGCGTGCCCCTCGGGCTCGCGGCCGGCTACGCGGGCGGCGCCGCCGACACGGTCATCATGCGATGCGTGGATGTGCTGCTCGCGTTCCCCGGCGTGCTCCTCGCCGTGGCCGTCGTCAGCATCCTCGGGCCCGGTCTCTGGAACGCGATGGTGGCTGTCGCGATCTACACGGTGCCGATCTTCGCGCGACTGGCCCGCGGATCGACCCTGGTGGTCAAGCGCGAGGTCTACATCGAGGGCTGCCGCGCTCTCGGCATGTCCGACCTGCGCATCGTCGGCCGCCACGTCCTTCCCAATATCGCCGCCCCGCTCCTGGTCATGTCCGCGCTCCGGGTTGCCGTCGCCATCCTCACGGCGGCCAGCCTGAGCTTCCTCGGTCTCGGCGCCCAGCCGCCCACGCCCGAGTGGGGCGCCATGCTGTCGAACGGGCGCAACTACGTGCTCATCGCCCCGCACCTCGTGATCTTCCCGGGGCTGGCCATCCTGCTGCTCGTGCTGGGCCTCAACCTGCTCCAGGAAGGGCTCCGCCTGGCGCTCGACCCCCGCCTCACCGAGCGGTGAGCGCGGACTGCGTGTCGCTCACCACCACTCATTCTGTACGAGGAGGAGCACCGTCCATGGCCGAGTCCTGTGATCTCACCGCCGTCGAGGCGCGCCGGCTGATCGGCGCCCGGCGGCTGTCCCCCGTCGAGCTGGTCGAGTCCTGCATCCGGCGCATCGAGCGCTGGAACCCGCACGTCAACGCGGTGGTCACGACGTGCTACGACCGCGCGCTCGCTGAGGCGCGGGCTGCCGAGGCCGCCGTCATGCGCGGCGATGCGCTGCCGCCGCTCCACGGGTTGCCGGTGGGGATCAAGGACCTCGACGAGACCGAGGGCGTGCGGACGACCTATGGCTCGCTGCTCTTCCGGGATCACGTGCCCGATCGGGACTCGCTGATGGTGGCGGCCATCCGCCGGGCAGGGGGCATCGTGCTCGGCAAGACGAACACGCCGGAGTTCGGCGCCGGCGGCAATACGAGCAACGCGCTGTTCGGGGCGACGCGCAATCCCTTCGACCTCACGCTCACATGCGGCGGCTCGTCGGGCGGCGCCGGCGTGGCGCTGGCCAGCGGCATGATGCCGCTCTGCCAGGGCTCGGACACGGGCGGGAGCCTCCGGCTGCCCGCCTGCTTCAACGGCGTCGTGGCCCACCGGCCGAGCCCCGGCGTGGTGCCCACGGAGCGGCGCGACCTCGCCCTCACCTTCTATCAGAGCCAGGGCCCCATGGCCCGCACGGTGGCCGACGCCTCGCTGCTGCTGTCGGCGATGGCCGCGCGCAGCCGCCGCGATCCCATGGCGTGGCCGCTCGACCCCGCCCAGTTCGAGACGGTGGAGCGGGTCGACCTCTCGCGCCTCCGCGTCGTCGTCTCCGCCGACCTCGGGTGCGCCACCCTCGACAGCCGGGTGCGCGAGACCTTCGAGGAGCGGGTGGCGCGCTTCCGCCACGTCTTCGCCTCCTGCGAAGAGCGGAGCCCCGATTTCTCGACGATGCTCGAGACCTTCTGGCGCCTGCGCGGTGAGTACATGCTGGCGCGGCACGCCGAGCGCATCGAGCGCTACGGCCCCGAGGTCAACCCCAACGTGCGGTCGAACTATGCGGCCGCGCTCAAGATGGACTTGAAGAGCGTCGCGCTCGCCCACAAGGAGCAGCTCCGCCTCTACCAGCGCTTCCAGGACTTCCTCGAGGGCGTCGACGTGCTCCTCTGCCCGGGCGTCGCCGTCCTTCCGTTCCCCTACGATCAGCTCTACCCGACCGAGGTGAACGGCAAGCCCATGGACAACTACGTCCACTGGGTGGCCCTGACCTCCTCGCTCACCGTCGTGGGCCACCCGGTGGTCGCCTTGCCCTGCGGCCTCGACCCGCAGGGTACGCCCTTCGGCATCCAGGTCGTCGGCCCGATGTACGGCGACCGCTTCACCCTCGGCATCGCCCACGCCCTCGAGTCTCTCTTCGCCTCCGACCCGGCCCTGGCGCGCCCCGTGCCGAGCCTCGAGCAGGCGCTCGCGCGCCGGACGAGCAGGTGAGCTGATGCGCACCGTCTTCGACGCCTTCATGGCCACGGCGGAGGCCGCGCCCGGCCATGCGTTCCTCTGCGCGCCGCCCTCCCGCGGCCGCGCCTATCACCCGGACGGGGTGGAGTACACCTACGCAGAGGTGCGCGCCGAGGTTCTGGCATTCCGCGAGCGCTACGCGGCCGCCGGCTCTGGCCACGGCCATCGCGTGGGCCTCCTCTTCGAGAACCGGCCGGAGTTCTTCTTCCACTACCTCGCGCTCAACGCTCCCGGCGTGGGCGTGGTCCCCATCAATCCCGACTATCGCCACTTCGTCGACCGCAAGAAGAACATCATTCGCCGCTCGGGCGAGAATATCGCCGCGGCGGAGGTCGAGGCCTGCCTTCAGGCCCACGCGGCGGTGGCCCAGGTCGCGGTGCTCGGCGCGCCCGACGAGATCCGCGAGGAGGAGGTCATGGCCTGCGTGGTGCCGATGCCGGGGGCGCGCGGCGCCGCGCGCCTCGCGGGAGAGCTCGTCGACTGGTGCCTCGGCCGGCTCGCCTACTTCAAGGCCCCGGGCTGGGTCCTCTTCGTCGACCGGCTGCCCACCACCGGCACCCAGAAGGTGCAGAAGGCCCAGATCTTCCCGAAGGGCGAGGATCCGCGCCGGCGGCCCGGCGCCATCGATCTCCGCGCGCGGAAGAAGCGCGGCTGAGCAAAGGGATCCCCGCCGGCCGGCCGATCAGCGCCGGCGCGGCGCCGGCGGGGTCTTGGCTCCGGGCGGGGCGGGCCCGGCAACCGCCGGGACCGGACTCGCGCTCTGTAGATCCTCCTGGAGATCCTCGAGTAAACTCTCTGCCGCCTCGCGGACCTCCGTGCTGTCGCTCTCCTTGGTCAGCTTCGTCAGGAGCGCGCTCACGCGAGGGTCGGAGCGTCCGTGCTCGATCAAGAGCTGCAGCGCCTGGATCTTCAGGTCGGGGTCGCCCTCGGTCTCCGCAACCCTGAGGAGGGGATCCACCGGCACCGACTCGAGGCCGCCGAGCGCCGACAGAGCCGTCTCGCGGGTCTCGGGATCCCGCTCCCGCTCCAGCACTTCGACCGCGGCCCTGACAGTCCCCTCCTCGTCGCCCGCGGCCGCCATCGCGTCGAGCCTGGCCGCCAGCTCCGCCAGATTGGGCCGCTCCGGTTCCCGCCGGCCGGGCGTCATCGCCTGCGTGCCCTGCGCCTTGACGGTCTGAAACGCCCCGGTGCCGTTCACGTAGATCCGCACCTCGCTCAGCCCGGCGGGGTCGTAGAGGAGGATCATGTTCTTCTGCCGGAGCAGGCGGCCGAGGCCCTCCTCGATGGAGAGGCCGCTGAACTCGACCGTGGTGGTTTCCTTCGTGACGCTGTCCTCGAGCCCGGATTCGATCTTGATCTCGACGCCGCTCTGCCGGCCGATCTCGACGAGGATCTGATCGAGCGGGGCACTCCGGGCGGTGACCGACAACTGCGCGCGGTCGGCCGTGACGGTGAACGGCGGGGCTCCTTCGGCGGGTACCAGCCACGCAAGAACGACGAGGACGTGCAGCCCAGCGCCCAGCACCTTCATGACTTCCCTCCACGCGAGAGCGCGCAATTCCTTGGTACCACTGCCGGTTCCGCGCCGTCAAGATCGCCCGGCGGCGGGTACTGTCCTCGATGGCGGCAATGCGCACGAGATCAGCGTGCGGCGACGCCGGGCATCGGAGCCGGGCGCAGGCGGTCCTCCATCGGGCTGATCCACCAGCGGTTGTCGTGCTTCCATTCGGGCCAGAGATCGCGGAGCTTCGGCATCACCTTCTCGGCGAAGAGCTTGGATGAGTGCCGCGTCTTCCAGTCCGGCATATTGCCGTTGTGGAAGAGGCACAAGAGGTGGCCGACACGCAGGCCCTTGATTGCTTCCTCGAGCTGCTCGCGGACGGTCTCGGGGCTCCCCGCCACGACGAAGCGTTCCTCGACGAGCTGCTTCCACGTCACGTTCTGGAACACCGTCTGCGCCTCCTGCGAGAGCTGCGACAGGGCGCCGTACTTGATCGTCTCGATGGTCCGGTAGCCGGGTGGGTCGGCGAAGGGCGGGAAGACGTGGAGGCACCGGTTGAAGAAGTAGAGGCAGTGTGGGGCGTAGAGCTCTTCGGCCTCGCTGTCGCTGTCGGCGACGCAGATGATCTGGGCGGGCATGAGCCCGTAGCCGTTCTGGTGGTGCTCGTTCACGCCGATCCCGTCGAAGCCGAGCGTCTCCGCGTACTCGAGCTGGTCCATGTACTCGTGGTAGACGAAATGCCCTCGGCGTGGGTCGTAGAGCGTGTTCGGGATGTCCACCCAGACGGAGCGGTTCTGCTCGCGGAAGTCGTCGGGCAGGTAGGGCCACGGCATCAGGTTGAACCAGGTGAATCTCATCGATCACCTCCAGAGGGAACGGAGCCTCCCCTTACCCTATCCCTCTCCCCCTCCGGGGGCGAGGGTATCGAAGCGGAGCGGCGTGCTCTTACCCTCGCCCCCGGAGGGGGAGAGGGCAGGGTGAGGGGGCCCGGCGACTGAGGGGGCCCGGCGACTGAGGGGGCCCGGCGACTGAGGGGGCCCGGCGACTGAGGGGGCCCGGCGAGGCCCTTACTTGCCCGACCAGCGGGGCTTGCGCTTCTCCACGAAAGCGCGCGCGCCCTCCGCGCGGTCCTCGGTGGTGCGCAGGAGCGTCGAGAGGTCGTTCTCGAGCCTGAGCCCGTCGGCGAGGGGCAGTTCGAGGCCGCTCACCACCGCTTCCTTCGCATAGCGGAGCGCGACGGGCGCCTTGTCCGCCAGCGTGCGCGCGAGGGCGAGCGCCGCGGGCATGAGCTCGGCGATGGGCACGACGCGCTCGACCAGCCCGATGCGCAGGGCTTCGGCCGCCGGCACGCGGGCGCCGGTCAGGATCATCTCGAGCGCCTTGCCGCGCCCGACGACCCGGGGCAGCCGCTGGGTGCCGCCGCCGCCCGGGATGATGGCGAGGTTGATCTCGGTGAGCCCGAGCTGGGCGTCCTCGGCGGCGATGCGGATATCGCAGGCCAGCGCCAGCTCGAGGCCGCCGCCGAGGGCGAAACCGCGGATGGCCGCGATGATGGGCTGGGGGCAGCGGTCCATCTCGCCGCGGTAGTCCAGGCGCTTGCGCTGCTCGCGGAACTGCGTCGGCGCGGGCGGCTCGAGGAACTCGCGGATGTCCGCGCCCGCGGAGAACGCGCGCTCCCCCGCGCCCGTCACGACGATCGCGCGCACGTCCTCGTCCTGGCGCAGCGCGGAAAAGGCGGCCATGAGCTCCCGGCGCATGGGGGTGTTCTGGGCATTGAGCACGTCGGGGCGATTGAGCGTGATCGTGGCCACGTGATCCTGCCGCTCGACGATGATGGCCTCGTAGGTCATGCCGGCAGGTCCTTCCCGGCGATCACGGCGCGCCGGCCGAGGTCGGCGATCTCGGCATCGGGGTAGCCCGCCCCGCGCAGGATCTCCGCGGTGTGCTGGCCGAGGGAGGGCGGGGGGCCCGCGTCGGGCACAGGCGACTCCGAGAAGCGGAGGGGCTGACCCATCAGCGTGAGGGGGCCGACCTCCGGGTGATCGTAGCGGACGGCCATCTTGTGATGGAGGACGGCGGGATCGGTCATGAAGTCCTTGATCCGCTGGGTGCCGGCGGCGGGGATGTCGTGCTCGGCGAGGATGCGGAGCCACTCGTCGCGCGGCTTCGACGCGAAGGCCGCCTCGATCAACGGCGTGAGCGCATCGGCATGGTCGCGGCGGCCGAGCCACGAGCCGAAGCGCGGGTCGTTCGCCAGATCCTCGCGGCCGAGCGCCTTGCAGAGCTTGGCCCAGAACGACTGGTTGCCGCAGGCGAGGAAGAACCACTCGCCGTCGCCCGCCTGGTAGAGTCGGTAGGTCGGCGTCTCGCGGTACACCGTCTCGCGCCCCGGGTAGTCGACGAAGTTGCCCGACTGCAGCGCGATCACGCCCTGGAGCAGGGAGGTCTCCACGTGCTGGCCGCGGCCGGTGCGCTCGCGCGCGAAGAGCGCGGCGAGCACGGCCTGGCAGCTCAGCGCCGCGGTGTAGTAGTCGGTGGTGGCGATGCGCACGTACTGGGGCGGGCCGCCGAAGCCCTGGAGTGTCATGACGCCGCCCATGGCCTGGAGCAGCGGGTCGAAGCCGGGGCGATCGCGATAGGGGCCGTCGGGGCCGAACGCCGTGACGGAGGAGTAGATCAGCCGCGGATTGAGCGCGCGCAGCGTGGCGTAGTCGACGCCGAGACGCTCGACCACGCCGGGGCGCATGTTCTCCATGACCACATCGGCGCCACGGGCGAGGCGATGGACGATGGCGCGGCCGTCGGCGTCCTTCAGGTTGACGGCGATGGAGCGCTTCCCGCGGTTCCAGCCGAAGAAGCCGGGCAGCTCGCGGAAGGCGTCGCCCTCGATGCCCTCGACCTTGATCACCTGCGCGCCCATGTCGGCGAGCATCATGGCGCCGTAGGAGCCGGCGATATAGGAGGTGAGGTCGACGATCGTGACACCGCCGAGCGGTCCCCCCTCACCCGGTCCCCCCTCACCCTGCCCTCTCCCCCCTGGGGGTTCGGCCATCTCCTCGCGCGTCATGCGGCGACGTGGCGGACGATCAGCTCGCGATGGAACTCCGCGTCGCCGTAGAGCGGCTCGAGGGCCTTGGCCCTCTTCATGTAGAGGTGCAGGTCGTACTCCCAGGTGAAGCCGATGCCGCCGTGCACCTGGATGGCGTCGCCGCACACCTTGCGCGCAGCGTCGCTGACGTAGGACTTGCAGATCGACGCGGCGACGGCGGCGTCCTCGGCGCCCGCCGCGAGCGCCCAGGCGGCGTAGTAGACGGCGGAGTGCGCGTTCTCCACCTCCAGCAGCATCTCGGCGCAGCGGTGGCGGATGGCCTGGAACGACCCGATGGGCTGGCCGAACTGCTCGCGCACCTTGACGTAGTCGACGCTCATGTCGAGGCAGCGGCGCGCCGCCCCCAGCATCTCCGCCGACGCGCACACCGCCGCGCGACGGAGCAGGGCGTCGAGCACCGGTCCCGCGCCGCCCGCCGGGCCCACGAGGGCGTCGGCGCCCACACGCGCGCCGGCGAGGCGCAGCTCGGACCACCGGTTGGCGAGGTCGATCCCGACCATGGGCGTGACGGACACGCCGGCCTGCTTCGGGTCGACGAGGAAGAGCGAGAGGCCCTCGGGGGCGCGCGCGGGCACGAGCACCACGTCGGCGACGTGCGCCCACGGCACGAAGCGCTTCACGCCCGAGAGCGTCCAGCCGTCGCCGGCGCGCGTGGCGGTGGCGGTCGTCGAGGCGGGCGACCAGTCGAGCGAGTCCTCGAGCAGCGCGGCGCTCGCGCGCGCCTGGCCCGAGGCGATGGCGGAGAGCCACTGCTCCTTCTGGGCAGCGCTGCCGCCGAGCATCAGACCGAGCCCGCCGAGGACGACGCTGGCGAAGTAGGGGCCGGGATAGGCGGCGCGGCCGAGCTCCTCGAGAGTGAGACAGAGCTCGACGAGGCCGAGGCCGGCGCCGCCCTGCTCCTCCGGAAACGGCAGGCCGAGCCAGCCGAGCTTGGCCATCTCGTCCCAGAGCGCCTCGCCATAGCCCGTGGCGTCCTCCATCATGGCG
>Ga0214473_10004142_pt1 | contig 17450 bp, 12 predicted proteins | sample RVTome_7_FD_203509 | JGI IMG/M metagenome (GOLD analysis project Ga0214473, IMG submission 203509) | Soil microbial communities from uranium-contaminated site in the Upper Colorado River Basin, Wyoming, United States - RVT98D197 | ecosystem: Environmental > Terrestrial > Soil > Contaminated >... | reverse complement strand
TGCTTTTGCGGCTTGTCTCGTCAAGGTACGCCCAGATCTTTCCTTGCAACACATCTTGCACCGCAGCCACATTCAGTGTGTACCCAAGGACTTCCTTCGAAACGGATCGCGATATGAATGACTGGCAGCGTTCATCCGTCTGTAGTTGAATTCTCAGATCGGACTTGTTGCTGGTCAGATTGACACTGTGCGGGAATTCTTCGACTTTCAAGCCTTTCAACTTTGCCGACTTGCACACTCTGTCCATATCCTGCAATGCCAGCACCATATCGAGGTCAAGACTGACTACAGGCTCAACGTAGGCATTGACCGCCAGACCGCCGACCACGCAGTATGCAGCTTTGCTTTCTCCCAGAATGTCCAGGAGCTCCTGGAGAATGTCGATTTCCCCATGTGCTACCGTGTTGAGAAACTGCTTCCCTATCAAGAATTTCCCCGCATTTGTTTGCTGTTACTTGATATGATCAGTCAACAAGGGTTTGATCGGACCTTCGGCGCTGCCTTCGACGAATTGCCGCACCACCGGGTCAGTACTGCTGCGGGTTTCCTCCGGCGTGCCGGAATGGATGATGATTCCGCGATGCAGCATGACGATGCGAGTCGATACCTTATAGGTCGATACCATATCATGCGTAACGACAATCGTTGTTACGGACAACTTCTCGTTGAGCCGGACAATCATCTCGTTGATGATGTCCGCCATGATGGGATCAAGACCGGTAGTGGGCTCATCGTACAGGATATAGCGCGGTTTCAAGGCAATGGCTCGAGCCAAGCCCACTCTCTTCTTCATGCCGCCGCTGAGCTCTGCGGGTTTCAAATTCTCGATCCCCGGAAGCCCTACCATGTTCAGAGTCTCTTGTACCACCGCCTGGATTTCCGGTTCGGGCATCAATTCGTGCTCTCGCAGCGCCAGGGCAATGTTCTCTTCGACTGTCATGGAGTCGAAGAGCGCCGAACCCTGGAATAGGATGCCGAATTTCTGGCGGATTGCGTACAAGCGCTCTTGAGAGACACTGTTCAGCTCTTCGCCATCGATCGTGATCGTGCCTTCGTCGGGTACGATTAGCCCAATGATGTGCTTCAGGAGCACGCTTTTGCCGCATCCGGACCGACCGATGATGGTCAGGGATTCGCCGTCGTCGATGTCGAGATTGACACCTTGAAGAACCGGTTTTCCGGAAAAGGATTTCTTGAGTCCGCGTATGGAGATCATGATTAGATTGGCGGTCAGGTGGGGACACCTGACCGCACCCTTAACTACCGCAGTCCAAAACCAGCACACCCCTTGTATTCCCCCCGGTGACCGGGGGGAAGTCAGTTGCAGTCTGGTGTGCCGTGTTCACCAGACTAAAGTCTGGTGCTTTGTTAGTGGCGGTCAGGCGAGGGCGACTGACCGCACCCTTCCAAACCTGACGGCACGGTCAATAGTGGCAGAGGCATTTAGAAAAGGATCAACGCCAGCAAGAAATCGCTGGCAAGAATCAGGAGGCACGACCAGACGAAGGCGCGAATGGTAGCGTTCCCAACGCCCTCAGCGCCGCCCTCGGCATTGAAACCTATGTAGCACCCCATCAGGGCTGTGATCCCCCCAAAGACCAGAGCTTTCAGCAGCCCGGCGCCTATATCATACAACCAGAAATGTCGGGGGATTTCGTTGAAGAAGGTGCCGGCGGAGATACCCAGGAATCCATTGGCGACCACGAAAGCGCCGATCACGGCGATGAAGTCCGCCAGGGTGACGAGTACCGGCATCATTATCACATTGGCAAAGAAACGCGGGGATGCCAGGTACCGCACCGGATTGATGGCTAATGACTCCAGGGCGTCGATTTGCTCGGTGACCTTCATGGTGCCCAATTCCGCGGCGATAGACGCCCCCACTCTGCCGGCGATAATCAACGCCGTGAGCACCGGTCCAAGCTCGATGATTACCCCTTTGTACACGGAGATGCCGAGGAATCGGATCGGGATATATCCTTCGAACTGATAGTTGCCCTGCCAGGCGGACACCGCGCCGGTGAAGATTCCGACCAAGAGAACCAGGGGAAGCGAGAGGTATCCCACATTCAACGCCTGGTCGATGACGAGCCTTCTGTCGCGGATCAGGAACCTGCCCTGCCGGATGATTTGTCCCAGAAGTCCGGTGACTCGTCCGACCTCGGCGAAGAAATCCAGGGCGAGCCGCCCGATATTAGCCAGAAAAGCGGTCACAGAGCCCCTCTAAAACTCCGGTCCCAGAGAGAGATAATACTTCGGTTTGGAAGAGCCAACCAGATCGGTGCTCCAGGCGACGTCCCACTGAACAAGGAAATAGCCCAGGTTGATCCGCACGCCGGTTCCGTATCCCATCAAGATGTCATTCAAGTGATATAAGCCGTCCGAAGCTTGTACAGTTCCACGGAAGCGATCTTGATACCAGGCGGTTCCTATGTCGGTAAATATGGCACCGCGGATATTCTGGAAGAACATTGGTAACGGGAAACCGAGCAACAGATAGCGGATCAGCGGATACCGAAATTCCAGATTAGTCACCGCGAAGCGTGTTCCGCTTTTCTGATAGTAGTCAAAACCGCGGAAGGGCAGCACCAGCGAGGAAAAGTAGATGTCCTGGATGTTGTCGGTAGGAATATCCTGCGCAAAATCTCGGTTGATCCAATTGCTGACGCCGCCCAGAAAGAAACGCTGGGGAGTCTGACCATCGGAATAACCTGCCGCCAGACGTGCCGCAAACGAGTGATCCTTGCCAATGCGCCAGTATTGGCGATAATCGCCGATTACCGTGCGAAAATCCAGTCCCCATCGGTCAATACTATTGGAGTTGCTCTCCAGAGTCGGGCTGTAGTAGAATGCCAGCCGGTATCGGGACCCGTTGATGGGTCCGGTGTTCCCCCAGATGGCGGTATCATGGACATACGCCAATCCCGGCATGAATACCCGGCGGCGCTTCCAGAATTCGTAATTCTGGGACACGGGATCCCAATTGTATCGGTCGATGAACATCATGTCCAGAGACAATTCGATCCGATTGAACCTGGACAGAGGGTAGAAGGCAAACAATGATGTCCCGTAGTTGCGATCGCGCAGATTCCCGCCATCGAAGAAATATACATTATGATAGATTCCGGCGCCGTAATCGATCCGTCGCGGGAGATAATAGTACAACAGGGTGAAATTCGAATTCTCGAAGGAATAGTAAAGGTCAGTGGACACGAAGATCAGGTGGTTGCCCAGCACGTCCGACAACAGCATTTGCCCCGATCCCTGAAGTCCGAAAAATGTGCTGTATCCGGCATTGGCGTACACTACATCCGGAGAGAATCGCAGGCGGTAAGGCTTGACCCGATATCTTCCATCCGATTCGCGATAGTTAGTGGTATCCACGGCAGCGGCTTTCGCCTGAGTCGGGGTCTTCTCGAATACATATTGCGCATAAGACGGCGTCTGCGACTTGGTGGTGTCGGGTTCCTCCTTGACAACTTCCTGAGCCGGAGGCAGCGGTCCTTCCTGAACGAAGGTGGTAACCGGCAGCGTGATATCTTCAACCTCCAGCGGATTCTTGAAGAGGTAGATATCGTAGCCCCAATCGTAGAAAGAGGCAAATGCCAGGCGGCGTCCGGCGCGAGACCAGGATGGTTGGAAACATCCGGTCAGGATGTTGGTCAGGGGTTTGGCTTCTCTGGTTTGCAGATCCAGATTGAACAAGTTGTAGGCGCCATTTTGATCGGAGACATACGTCAAACCATTGCCCTCAGGCGCAAACATGGGAGTGCGCTCCTGATACGGCGTATCCGTCAGGCGTCTCAACGTATCGCTGGGGACGTCCAACTGATATAGGTCCAACTCGCTATAATCGTGTTGGAACATCTTGATATCGCTGCGATTCACGGACAGATCCTCGCGACGATCCGAGGAGAACACGATGGATTTTCCGTCCAACGACCAGCACGGATCCAGGTCGGAGTAGGCGTCACGGGTCAACTGCACCAATGCGCCGTCATTGAGAGAAAAATAGAAAATGTCGGAATGCCCGTTCTTGGTACCGACGAATACGATCCGATCTCCTTGAGGCGACCAAGACGGCGAGAACAGTCCGTCCAGGTCGAAGGTGTAGTCCTTCAGCACGTCCCCCGATTCCACATCCACGAGGTAGATGGCATCGTTCCCGCCTGCTTTGGCGGCGAATGTAATACGGTCGCCGGTAGGCGCCCACGAAATCCCAGGTCGCATCCAGTGGAATTCCTCGAATTTCGCCTTCCTCTGCCCTGCCACAAGCTTCTTGATGATCTTACCGTCGATGGTGGACATGAGATAGATGTCGAAATAGTCGGATCGATCCGACAGGAATGCCAGCTTGTCGCCCAGGGGCGAGATGGCGGGACTGGTGTTGACGAAGTTGTGATCTTTGATATGGTCGGTCAGGCGTTCTGCGAAGTCTTCCGGAGGGTGCATGTCAGCCAGTGACGGCCAGTAGGTTTTGCGCAGATATTTCTGCCAGCGCTTGGAGAGCTCTTCAAGGTCGATTCCAATGGCGGCTTTGAACGTCCGGTTGGTGTCCCGGCTGGTGCGCAACTTGTTCAGGATTTCGCCGACCTTTTCCGTACCGTAGCGAGATGCGAGGTAGTAGAATACGGATTGTCCGCCTTTGTAGTTCAGATAACCGCTTAGATTGTCCAGGGACGTCACATAGCCATTTATCGTGGCGTCTCGCATGAACATATCAGACTCAATATCCCATCCGCGACGGGACTCGAATTCTGCCAGCCCTTCAATGAACCAAGTGGGAAGTTGGGCACGCGTGATCCCTGACACGACGGATTGGATACCGGAGCCGAACAACATGCGCATCAACACGGCATGAGACACTTCGTGATGGATCACATGGCGGAATTCCTCGTAACTGCCCTCGAAAGGAATAACCACGCGGTTCTTGAAGAATTCCGTGAAGCCGCCGACTGACTCTTCCGGTTGGTCGAAACTGACGTTGGTTTGCTCGAAATCGTTGTGGGAATCGTAAGTGACGATAGTGATGCGTTCGCCGACCGGTAGTTGGTATTGGTAGTCCTGCGCCAGGCTCTGGTAGGCTTTTTCGGCGGTCTCCGCCACGAATTGGGCGATCTCACCACCTCCCTGGGCAAAAAGGACGTCGAAATGCTCAGACTGCGCCAGCTTCCAATCGAAATACTGATATTGGACCTTATTCTGACCGAATCCTTGCGCGAGCGCCATGAACGGAATTAGCGATAGGACGCCAACAAGAAGTATGGCAAGCGACCATCGATACCAGGTACTGGACATCGTCAACTCCTGACGGTGGCGGTCAGAGGGGCGCCTAACCGCACCTTTCAATCTCAGAAGACGCCCACAAGGGGCTAAGCTCCGGTCGATTCTTGTAGCTTAGGGCTTTATGCCCGTCCAATCACGCTCACAAGGGGCTAGGCTACGGTCGATCTTTGCAGCTTAGGGCTTTATGCCCGTCCAATCACGCTCACAAGGGGCTAGGCTACGGTCGATCTTTGCAGCTTAGGGCTTTGTGCCCGTCCAATGACGCCCACAAGGGGCTAAGCTACGGTCGATCTTTGCAGCTTAGGGCTTTATGCCCGTCCAATGACGCCCACAAGGGGCTAAGCTCCGGTCGATTTTTGTAGCTTAGGGCTTTATGCCCGTCCAATCACGCCCACAAGAGGCTAAGTTACGCAGACCAATGCATTACGTGTAAGCGTGCTGTCCTCCGAAGAAGTAATTGCCGAAGAAGCTCAAGATAATCATCCCAAATCCGCACAGAGACAAGACGGCAGCCCGATTGCCCTTCCATTTCTGCTGGTATCGGGCATGGAGGAAGCCGGAATAGAACAGCCAGATGATCAAGGATCCGACTTCCTTGGGATCCCAGCCCCAGAACTGTCCCCAGGCGCGCTCCGCCCAGATAGCGCCGGCGAACAAGGCGCCGACCGTGTATAGCGGATACCCGAGACCCACGGCTTTGTAATTGATGTCATCCAGAATATCGAGATTCATAGGAATCCGATCCAGAAGAGTGGTCTTAGTGAGGATTGACCACAAAATAAGAAAAACTGGAATCGCGGCGAAATATGCCAATCCAAGGACTTCGAAAATCTTGAAGACACTGTTGGTAGTTACGGTTATCTTGTCTCCGCTGATCAGAAGCCCGACGATCAGGGAACCAATCAAATAGCTGGCGAAAGTAACCGAAACCAGTTTCGGACCCGGCGATTCGCCGCTGGCATTCTTCATGAAACGTGTGTGCCACATGGACCAGAACAGGAGCCCCAGCGGGAGGTAAATGCCGAACGCGATGAAGAATCCGCCGGTCCCTTGAATCGGAACCTGGCTGAGGCTGATTCTCAGGTCAGACGCAACCGGAAACAGACCGACGATCATACCGAGAACATAGAAGATCCAGGGAAACCCCAACATAGTCAAAGCCGCGCGGGCATAGACTTTCGAGATCGTTTTCTGAGTGGCGCGCTCCTTGACGCCGCCTGATTTCAGCAAATAGATGAAGGCGACGGCGCTGGCAACGGCAAACGCGCCCGATCCCAGAGCGGCTAACGTGACGTGAATCGTCAGCCAGTAGCTCTGCAGGGCAGGAACAAGCTGCTGACTGATGGTTTTCGGAAGGAGCGATGCCGTAACCATGAGCATGAAAACCAGAGGCGCAATAAAGACTCCGATCAAGGGTTTCTTATATCGAAAGACCAGGATGCCGAGGCTCAGCACTGCCATCCAACTCATGAGCGACATGTACTCATACATATTGGACAACGGGACATGGTCTGCCAGATGCCATCTCCAGAAGAACCCGACAGTGTGCGGCAAGAATCCCAGGAGCATGACGATGCCGCCAAGCGTGGCGACCGTTTTCGAGCGCACCGGCACATATATAGCAAATGCTATGAAACCAAGGAGATAGAACCAGAAAGCTATCCAGAAACAGATGATATCAGGGGACGCGGACAACAGAACCTCCGGATGTTATCAGAACTTTGGAATATCGACCTGGGTAAATGTAAGCAATGAATAGTCAGGAATCAAGAGTTTTGTGACATAAAAACCGAGCCAATGCCACAGGGGCATTGGCCCTATTCGATATACGAGATTGATGCCACAAAAGTTCCGTCACAGAGAGATACCCTGCGGGAAACGAAGAAGAATCCTTCAAAGGAAGAAAGTCCAGGTCAGCAGATTGCTCCTACTCGGGAGGCTCGCCCATGACTTCCCGGACCATGCCCAGCAACTCTTCTGTCTTGATGGGTTTCGCCAAGTAATTGTATGCGCCCTCTTTGATGACCCGGACCGTGTCCTCCAGCTTTGGATAGCCGGTCAGGAAGATGATCTTGGCTTTCGGATCCACTTCACGGATTCGACCGAAAACCGCCAAGCCATCTTCGCCTTTCAGCTTTACATCCAGGAAAGTAAGGGCGGGAAGTGTTTCTTCGTGGATCTTGACCGCTTCCTGACCGGACGGAGTGGTCAGCACGTCGTAACCGGAGGTTTTCAGCAGCTCGCCCATGACCTTAAGGATAATCGGGTCATCATCCACGACCAGGATCGTCGGACTGCGTCCCTCGTCATGATCCAGCTTCTGCTCCTCGATGGCTTTGCGGATTTCTTCGATATTGCTTTGGTCGTAGATCCTCCAGCCTCTCCAGTCGCGACGGACTTTGGTGATCAGCCCCTCGCGTTCCCACTTGAACAGAGTGGATTTGGAGATCTGACAAATCTTACAAACGTCTTTGGATGAGTAAAATTTGCCTTCAGCCATGGTCACACCTCTTTGCTAATGGATTCAGCGCTAAGGAAAAACACAAAAAACTCAAGAATGAGCGCGGGTGTCAATAATATTAAAAATTGAATAATTATTATAATAATTATATCGGGTTAAATGATTAAAAAAAATCAATTTATGACGTCAAGTGATGGGTTAATATTGTGAAAAAAAGGGGGAATAGGTGAAAAATGAGCAAAAGAGCGAAAATTTATGGCTTCTTTTCTTCGGGTGGTTTAGGCGCTTCTTTTTCGTCCACACCTTGCGCCCCTTTCTTGAACTCACGGATTCCACTGCCAAGACCCTTCATCAGTTCGGGAATCTTCTTCCCACCAAACAGAAGCAGGATCACCACGATGATGATGACTATTTCCCAGTGACCGGTCATGAAAAGATTAACCTCAAGATTATTCGGGCATAGTACATCTGTACTTCAAAGACTAATATAGCGAATAAAAAGTGATTTGTCAACACAAATATAACAAAAAATGTTGAGATCAGCGAAGAAAATATCCAGAGGCAGAACCGATGGAATCTTCTCCAAATCGGTCGCGGATCCCATCCAGCGTCGAAGACAGCCTCCGACGCTGCTGAATAGCCCTCTTCACAAAAAGATCGTGCTGATTACCTTGAGGAAGACACGAGGTCAACCGCGAAACTGATACGCCTACCAAACGAACCGGAGTATGGTGATCCCATACATCCTCCAAGAGCTTCAGGCTGGCACAATATATGGTGATATCGTCGTGAGTCAGCGTGGCGAGAGTCATTTGATGGGTAGTAGTGATGAAGCCAGTGGTACGGAATTTTAAAGTGACCTTCCTTCCCCCCATCCCTGCGAATCTTAGTCTTCGGGCGACTTTTTCGGACAGGTACAACAGTTGTGCGTAGATTTGTTCCTGATCAATGACATCCTCTCCGAAGGTATGCTCATGTCCCATTGATTTGTCATGTTCACGGTGTTCCAGAGATATAACAGAGGCCTCCCCTTGACCATTCGCCATCCGAATTAGTTCCTTGCCTCCGATTCCGAAATATCGCTTCAGCAAGGATGGTGGCGCTTTTCGAAGTTGTTGGATGGTCAGGATTCCCAATTTTTTCAGGGCTTCTTCCGTCGCAGGTCCGATTCCAAGAAGTTTCCTTACCGGCAAAGGATCAAAGATTTCCCTCACTCTCTCGCGGGGAATAATGGTCAGTCCGTCGGGCTTTTGCAAACGGGATGCCATTTTCGCCACCAGTCTATTCGGACCGACTCCTACGGATCCAGTCAGATTCAATTGCTTTCGGATTTCTTGCTTAATTGCCAGCGCCAGATTTCGGGCTCCTCCGAACAGCCTGATGCTGTGAGTGATGTCCACAAATGCTTCGTCGATGGAATAGGGTTCTACAGTGTCGCTGAATTGCTTCAGGATCTTCATCATCTGCACGGAAGCGTGGATGTATTTGTTGCCATGTCCTCGCACGAATATGGCGTGCGGGCAGAGTCTGGCTGCCTCACGACCTGGCATCCCGGCATGGATTCCGAAGGCTCGTGCTTCGTAGGAACAGGTGGTGACCACTCCTCTACCGGTGGGAGATCCTCCGACGATGATTGGTTTGCCTTTCAGCCATGGATTGTCGCGGATTTCGACTGCTGCGAAGAATGCGTCCATATCGATGTGCAGGATAGTTTTTTCCCCGCCTTTGATGTCCGCTGGTTTTTCCAGTTTCGGCTGCGTGGCTGTCCGCTTCATTATCGCGGTTTCCAGAGCTCGAACCATGCCGGTTTTCACGACCAGTCTCCTACCCTACCAAGCATACCCGGGACAATTCCCAGTGCAAGCTGTCGGTATTGTACGATAGTTCATACACGTCCGGTCCTTCCGACATCACCGAGAAATGGTGGAAACGGGTACTGCCTTCATCGGACAGCCATCCTCCATTGACCCGGCTGATCTTGTACACCCGGTCTTTCCAGCGGAATTTCAGGGGTTTCAAGCTCCCGTCGCGAAACAAGGTGATTACTTCGATGGGATCGCCGATGTCTTCGTATCGCATGCAGGCTCCTCGGCTGGATCGTTTGCTCCACCTACAGAAACGCTATAGGCATTCTTACAAGGTTTAGGGGTTTATTCGTGACGTTTTCTTACCCAGGGCGTTGCCCTGGGCTACTCTGTTGTGCCCTTTCAGGGCAAAGTCAAATATGCTGCCACCTTTCGGTAGGTGACGGTTTTGGCATCGATTACGAAGAGTCGAGACCACACATCACGCCCACAAGGGGCTATGCTACGACCAATTTTCGTAGCTTAGGGCTTTATGCCCGTCTAATCACGCCCACAAGGGGCTATGCTACCATCAGAACGTGGAAGCGAACTGCACGTTTGTGCAAATTACATGTCAAAAAATAGGGTTCTTGACCAGAGTCAAGCTCGGCCTGAGAAACCCGCGCGCATGTAACATTTATCCGGGCTGTCATGGTGCGGACCATGACAGATAACGAATCCATTCTGGTGGCATGGTATGGACCATGCCACCCCCGAAAACCTGATGAGCCCCCTATGTCCTTCTACCACTTAGAGGAGAATCTCACATCCTCCTGACCAAGCCTACGACCTTGCCTGCGATGTAGAATCCCGGAGTGGTTCGTTCCACGATGATGGGACCAAAATGGGGATTAGCAGGTTCCAGTCGAACCTTCCGATTATCAGGGTAATAGTACTTCACGGTGGCTTCCTCGCCAAGCACCGCCACCACGATTTCCCCTTTCCCGTAGTCTCCCTGAGGTCGGGCAAACACGATGTCGTCGTCGAAGATCCCGGCGTTAATCATGCTGTCGCCGACCACGCGCAGGGCAAATGTCCCTTCGCCGCGCACGATGGCAGGATCCATTCCGATGATTCCTTCCAGGTTCTGATCCGCCAACAGCGGTTCTCCGGCAGCGACCCGCCCTATCAACGGCACCTGGAACAGCTCTTCCCGGGTCGATTTCTTCCTTGATCTCCCGATCCCGACGCCTTTGGAAGTCAGATCGATCCCTCGCGACATCAAGGGTTGCCGCGACAGGTATCCCTTTTTCTGCAACACGCCCAGGATATACCGGACACCGTTGGTGGATGATATTCCGAATTCCTCGCCGATCTCTCGGATGGTGGGAGGACGGCTGTTTTCCTCCACCGCTCGGCGGATGTATTCCAGCACTCGTTGCTGTTTGTCCGACAAATCGACTGGCATGATATCTCCTACGATTATTCTGTGATGTGATGAGACTCCGTTAGCTAACGGCTGTCAGGTGGGGACACCTGACAGCACGGACCCCCCTTTTAGTTCCCCCCTGCAATAGCAGGGGGGAAGATTCAACTCCAAAGTCAGAATCACAGGGATCCTGACTTACCGCAGAACCCATCTGTAATATACTGCACATTTGTTCAAAAGTCAAGAGAAAAATGAGAGAAAATGAGTTACAAGTAGCGAGTGACAAGTGGCAAGTAGTAAGAAGTGGGAAAGTTGGCAAGTTAGCAAGTTGACAAGTGGCAGCAAAAGCCACGGGCTGGATGCTCGCGGGACATACCCCCCCTTTGTGTTTTCCCCCTGGATACCGGGGGGAAGGGAAGAGATTGTGTGCTGTCATGCGTCCCCGCTTGACAGCATCCTTGTGTGATAATTCAAGAAAATCCTTGACTATGATTGCGTTTTGGGGTTATTTTATATTATCCGCCTGAGGTGCCAGCACGCACGATGCAGGTGTATAATCTTCAATATATTCGGAGAGGTCGATGTCAGGTTTCAGGTCAAGACGGTTGACTGCAACAGGTTTTCTATTCGCCGCAGCCTTAACCGTCGGATTTTCGCAGGAGAAGAATTTCGATCAAGATCGGGCGCTGGAGATCATCAGAACGCTGTCGTCCGACCATTTCCAGGGTCGTCAGACTGGCACCAAAGGCGGACGGCAGGCTGAAGCATGGATGGCGGAACAGATCGAGAAGCTTGGTCTGGAACCAGCGGGGACCGACGGATATTTTCAGCCTTTCACCCTGATGAGAAGCCAAGAAAAATCCGCCAGGATCATGTTGCTTGACAGTCCTTTCGGAAAAATCGATTTTGTATATGGAGATGATTTCACCCTGGTCGCCAATTCGGGATCGGGAAATGTCGAGGGAGAAGCAGTCATCGTCGGGCACGGTATATCGGAGCCGGACAAGGGCTGGGACGATTACGGCAATGCTGATGTCAAAGGGAAAGTAGTGGTTATTTTCAGGGGCGAGCCTCCGATCAAAATGGATTGGAACAAGGAGAATTCCAGGAACTACACCGTGGATCAGGCGTATTCCCGTGGGGCGGCTGCCATCCTGTACCTGCAGGACGCTCGTCCTATCCAGGGTGGTGCCATTCAGATCAAGAGCTATCACGAGGATCTGCCGTCGCTGTACGTGCGGGAACGAGTAGTCGATCTGCTGCTGGAGGACACGGGATGGAAGGTGGAGACCTATCGAGATCGGCTCAAGAAGGAGCCATTGGTGATTGACACGGGGAAACGGCTTGCGATCTCAACCAAAGTGGCGACGGACACGCAGGCGGTTGGAAGGAATGTCATGGGTTTGGTTCGCGGGACGGACACGCTGCTATCCAAGGAAATCATCGTGGTAGGGGCTCACCTGGATCATGTAGGCGTCAATGGGCGAGGAGTCGTATATAACGGTGCGGACGACAATGCTTCCGGAAGCGCAGTGGTGTTTGAATTGGCTAGATGTGTGGCTCAGAATCCTGCGCTGAAGCGGAGTATCCTGTTCCAATGGTACGGAGCTGAAGAAGCAGGGCTCTTCGGATCGAAATACTGGGTTGAACATCCGACCGTCGAGCTTGGAAACGTCGTCGGAATGCTGAATTTTGATATGGTGGGACGAGGAGATGGAACAGTAGGAGCTGGAGGAGGAGAATTCTACCCGGAGGTTTGGGAGAACTTCGTCGCCGAATTGGATTCCAGTCTAAAGGACAAACTGACTGAACACCGGTCGTGGCAAGGGGGCAGTGATCAGACCAGCTTCTTGAATAAAGATGTTCCGGCGTTCCCGTTCTACACCAAGGGGGATCATCCTTTCTACCATGTTCTGGATGACGATGCGAATTGGATCCAGCCGGAAGCGTTGGAATCGGTGGGCAGGATCGCACAGAGCTGGCTCCAGACTTTGGCGAACTGGCAGGAATCTCTGGCAGACAGTCTGAGCCATGAACGCATGCTTTGGGCGCACAACTACCAGATCCGCGAGCGATACATCGGAAATATCAATCCTGCTGAGTTGGTCACGACCATTTCGGCGGATAGAAACACCCCCTGTCCGTTGCAGTGGCTGTGGTATCAGCCGGACGACAGCGCCAAAGGACTCGACCATATTGTTCGATGGGCAGATAATTGGCGCATCGTGGACAGTGAGAAGAAAAATGTGCAGTGGGCAGGCAATCTGAAGGATGCAAAAGATGCCATCGGTGACCGGAAAACCGCGGTCATGCTGGCGATTACGGACGAGACAGTTCTGCCCGATATTCAGGCGTTGCGGGTACTGAGAAATCAGGGTGTTCGCTTGATCCGCTTGACTGATCCGTGGAGGTGGATGACGCCAAGCACGTCGGAAATCGACACCGAGCTGATCGCCGAGGTCACCAGAGGCAAGTGGCTGATCGTGGCGCCAGTGCAAGAAGACTCGATCTTCGTCAGGTGGGCAGACAAATTCAGGTCCTCGATCATCTTGTGGGGGAATCCTGAGACTTATGCCGCGATGGACACGACGACCTTGGACAGTTTGACAAGTTGGAGCAGTTTGGTGGTGGTGACCTGGACGCCGCCATCCAATTCGGCATTGGTCAGGAATCAGCTTCGGTGGATGCCGGCGGAGAAGACGCATCTCAACCTCGACGATGGGCTTGATAGTGTGTTGCGGCAAGATCCTCAGTGGGTTTTGCGGCGAATTCGGGATTTTGGAGAATTGCCGGACTCGACGTGGAGTTGGGAGAAGGTGTTGGGGGGGAATTTGGTCGAGGGGAGTCACAAGTGACAAGTGACAAGTTACAAGAAGTGTGAAGGTGCCCCCCTTTCTTTTTCCCCCCGCATAGCGGGGGGAAGTCCTCGTCCCATGCGCATCTTGCGCATGGATAGCCACGGGCTGGAAGCCCGTGGGACGAAGACCCCCCTTTTGTTCCCCCCTACTGGCGTAGGAGGGATTATTCTCTGCAGGGTGAGGACACCCTGCAGCACGATGAATAGGTTGTCGGGTTTTCCGCCGGGGACTGAGAACCTGACCTACATGCTGCAGGGTGGGGACAGCCTGCAGCACGATGAATAGGTTGTCGGGTTTTCCGTCGGGGACGGAGAACCCGACCTACTTTAGAAGCACCATTTTCTGGATTTGGATAAAGGTTCCAGCGTGAAGGCGATAGAAATAAAGTCCTGAGGGTAAATCGAATCCATTGAAGAGAATGGAATAGGTTCCGGCGGATTGCGTACCCTTTGCCAGTGAAGCTACACGCCTGCCCAGGAGGTCAAAGATTTCCAGGGTTACAGAGCCTGGGGAGGGAAGGTCATAGGAAATTCGGGTGGAAGGATTGAAGGGATTGGGATAGTTGGGGTGAAGCGAATAGCGCAGAGGCAACAAAAGGGAAATCGGCTCTACCGATGATTCCGCGCCGAGCTTCACCAGGTAAAAATCAACACTACCCACACCGATACCTCGGGTGACTCCCGCCACAATATACCCCCCATCCGAGGTCTGCTGAACGGAATAGGCTTCATCAAAGTTGTGTCCTCTGCCATAGTTGCCCGTCCAGCAGAGGTCGCCCCAGCAGTTAGTCTTCACAAGACAGATATCGCTGTTGCTCGCAAAAAAAGACTGGGTATATCCCGCGATAATATACCCCCCATCGGTCGTTTGCTGAACGGAAAAGGCTCTATTCAACAGGTCGCTTCCTTCATAAGCGCGGGTCCAGAGGGTATCGCCCTGGCTGTCGGTCTTCACCAGGTAGAAATCGGAACTGCTGAAAAACTCGGTGTATCCTGCCACAATATATCCGCCATCGGTCGTCTGCTGAACGGAACTGGCGTTATCCCAGTTGATTCCGCCATAAGTACGGGTCCAAAGCCTATCGCCCTGGCTATTGGTCTTCACCAGGTAGAAATCCCCAGAGCCCGCACCGAAAGAATAAGTGATTCCCGCCACAATATATCCCCCATCGGTGGTTTGCTGAACGGAGTTGGCGCAATCCCATTCACTTCCACCGTAGGTGCGGGTCCAGAGGGTATCGCCCTGGCTGTTGGTTTTCACTACGAAAAATTCAGAATTGCTCGCACTGAAAGGCACTGTATTACCAGCGATAATATACCCCCCATCGGTGGTCTGCTGAACGGAATTGGCTTCCTCCCAGCATCTTCCCCTATAGGTGCGTGTCCAGAGGGTGTCGCCTTGACTATTGGTCTTCACCAGGTAGAAATCCTGGTAGTCCACACCGAAAGATTCTGTATAACCAGCCACGATGAATCCGCTATCGGTGGTCTGCTGAACAGAAGTGGCGTAATCAAGCAGGTTTCCTCCATAGGTACGTGTCCAGAGCCTGTCGCCTTGACTGTTGGTCTTCACTAAGTAGAAATCCCCGGCGCCCGCACCGAAAGAAGAGGTGACTCCCGCCATAATATATCCTCCATCGGTGGTCTGCTGGACGGAATAGGCGTAATCACAGCTCGTTCCGCCATAAGTACGAGTCCAGAGGGTGTCGGGGGGTTGGGCAAAGGTTAGAGTTGCCACTGATAGCAAAAGGATAATAGTAAGCGCTTTCATTTTACCCTCCAGATATGGGTACGGATGTCTCGCGCTCAGACAGATGCTGGAATAAGAATAACATAATTCAGTGATATTGTCAAGGGAAAAATCAAGGGAGTTACAAGTAGCAAGTCCCAAGTGGCAAGAAAAGGAAAACCACGGGCAGGATGCCCGTGCCACAAGAACCCCCCTTTTGTTCCCCCCTACTGGCGTAGGGGGGATTATTCTCTGCAGGGTGGGGACACCCTGCAGCACGATGAATAGGTTGTCGGGTTTTCCGTCGGGGACGGAGAACCCGACCTACTTTAAGAGGACCATTTTCTGGGTTTGGGTGAAGGCACCGGCTTGAAGACGATAAAAATAGAGCCCGGAGGGCAAAACGGAACCATCGAAGAGAACGGAATAGCTCCCGGCGGAATGCATACCGTTCGCCAAGGTACTCAAGCGTCTGCCCAGGAGGTCAAAGACTTCCAGGGTGACCGGGCTTGGGGAGGGAAGGTCGTAGGTGATTCGGGTGGAAGGATTGAAAGGATTGGGATAGTTAGGCTGAAGGGAATGGCGTGTGGGCAGTGAAATGGAAATCGGCTCCACAGGTGATTCCGCGCCAAGCTTGATCAGATAGAAATCTTCTGATCCGGCGCCAAAAGACCGAGTGTATCCAGCCACAATATATCCCCCATCAAACGTTTGCTGAACGGAAAACGCAAAATCCCAACTACTTCCACCGCAAGTACGCGTCCAAAGGGTATCGCCCTGACTATTAATTTTTACGAGGTAGAAATCTCCGCAGCCCGCGCCGAAAGAATTTGTAGTCCCAGCCACAATATATCCCCCATCCACAGTTTCCTGAACCGAAGAGGCTCGTTCCGTATAATTTCCACCATAAGTATGGTTCCATAGAGCATCGCCCCGGCTATCGATCTTCACAACATAGAAATCCCCAGATTGCGCACTGAAACAATAGGTTTGTCCAGCCACAATATATCCCCCATCCATAGTTTGCTTAACGGAATAGCCCCAATCCTCATCGATTCCTCCATAAGTGCGAGTCCAGAGGGTATCGCCCTGGCTATTAGTTTTCACCAAGTAGAAATCCCCTCCCCCAGCACCAAAGGAATAAGAAATCCCTGCTAAAATATACCCATCATCGGTTGTTTGCTGAACGGAATAAGCATATTCATCCTGATTTCCACCATAGCTGCGAGCCCAGAGTGTATCTCCCTGGCTGTCAGTCTTCACCAAATAGAAATCATACGAACCAAAACCAAAAGAAGATGTTTCTCTAGCCACAATGTATCCGCCATCAATAGTCTGCTGAACAGACCAGGCACGGTCATCTCTACTTCCACCATAAGTATGTGTCCAGAGGGTATCTCCCTGGCTGTCAGTCTTCACCAGGTAGAAATCAGCGTTGCCCGCACCGAAAGAAAGCGTAGTTCCAGCTACAATATGTCCCCCATCAAAAGTCTGCTGAACGGACCAAGCATAGTCATAGCTATTTCCACCATAAGCACGCGTCCATAGAATATCGCCCTGGCTGTTCGTCTTCACTATGTAGAAGTCTGCACTTCCCGTGGCGAAAGAACTTGTAGATCCTGCCACAACATATCCCCCATCCATAGTTTGCTGAACGGAACGGGCATAGTCCTCATTGTTTCCGCCATAAGTGCGGGTCCAGAGAGTGTCGGGGGGTTGGGCAAGGGACAGGGATGCCACTGATAGCAGAAGGATGATAGTAAGCGATTTCATTTTGCCCTCCAGATATGGGTACGGATGTCTCGCGCTCAGACAGATGCTGGAATAAGAATAACATAATTCAGTGATATTGTCAAGGGAAAAATCAAGGGAGTTACAAGTAGCAAGTCCCAAGTGGCAAGAAA
>Ga0214473_10004141_pt1 | contig 17456 bp, 18 predicted proteins | sample RVTome_7_FD_203509 | JGI IMG/M metagenome (GOLD analysis project Ga0214473, IMG submission 203509) | Soil microbial communities from uranium-contaminated site in the Upper Colorado River Basin, Wyoming, United States - RVT98D197 | ecosystem: Environmental > Terrestrial > Soil > Contaminated >... | reverse complement strand
TCCTAAATAGAATGATGTGAACCATCAAATGTTCTAAATAGAATGATGTGAACCATCAAAGTCCTAACTGGAATGATGTGAATCATCAAATGTCCTAAATGGAATGATATGAATCATCAAATATCCTAAATGGAATGATATGATCAAATATTCCGGATAAAAATGTATCCAAAATTACTGTCTGCTAACTTCAATAGGATTACAATATTTAATCCAGTTCATAATCAAAACTTAACACATTATAAATAATTCTAGTACGTTGGCGCGCAGAGATGCACACATTCAAATCTATTTATTGCTTGTTATATGATTATTACTATATCATTACAATATTTAATCCAGTCTAAGTACAATTTCAGTGCGCGCACCGCGTTTCTGGTCTTTAAATATTATAATTATTTTCATAAAACAAAGAGCATAAATGGGATATATAATAATGTTTTTTATTTTATATAATAAGCTCACGAAATATAATAAATGATATAATTAAATATCCCTTGATTGGCCAGAACTATTATTTATTGGAAGATCATGATGTTATCAATAATTATCCACTAATTTTAAGATGCTGTTGAACAATAATCTGATTTAAAATATTAAATTAAATTAGTTATTACTAAATCAATTTAATTGAATATTAGACTACTCTATGATTATTTTTGAATATTTTAAGGACTTTCTAGAATTTAATAAAAAAACTAATAAAATATATTTTATTATTTTAATTATTATTTTTATAAAAAATAAAAAAAAAATAAAAAATAAAAAATAAATAAATAAAAAAAAAATAAAAAATAAAAAAATAAAAAAAAAATAATTTTTTATTTTCAATCTTAGGTTCTTTTAGATATTTTGAAAAGTTTCCAGAAATTAATAAAAAATATTTTCGTTAGAAGTGTTAAATATTACCAATCTTTATAATATTATTGAATAATAATCTGACCAATTTAAGATGCTATTGAATACAATTCAATTAATCTATGATATTATCAATACATATCTAACCAATTCAAAATGTTATTAAATACTACTGCGCGCGCAAAACGGGGGTGTTGGAGGGGGAATTTCCCCTTCGCAGAAACTAAAACGTAAAATAGAAAGATTACCAAATTAAAGTTCTTATAAATATAATTCATTCATTATATTTATACTAATTATTTAAACTATTAGTATGCAGTGCGCAACACTTATTTGTACTATTATTAAATATAATTTAAATTAGTGATAATTGTTGCTTGAAACCATTATTTAATCCAATTGATTTCTTTGAATTAACAAAATCATGAGCTTTTTCAAAATCACAGTTATATTTTTTCATTATATAATAAATTATAACACTTGCACTCCTTGATCTTCCAGCTTGACAATGAATTAGTGTTGGAATATTTAATTTTGGATAAATATTTTTACAAATTTCTATTATATTTTCTGTTTCATTATCTTCAATATCATATTTGATATGAATATGATTAGGATAATTAAAATTATTAGGGCATAGTGAAATAATTTGTTGGACTTGATTTAATAATGTTTTGTCATTTGATGAAAATATATCACCTAAATAAATATTATCTATTATATGTGAATATGGCATTATATATTATTTTATTTAGGCATATATAATATTTTTAATAAATATACTAGCTTTTAGTAATTTTTTATTTTTTTATTTTTTATTTTTAAAGTTGATTCTATATCTATAATATCTATAATGTGTGTATATATTATCATATTATGTGTTATCAGAGAGGTGTGATCTGATTATAGTGACACCACAATACTTCTCCATTTTTGGTAGATACTATTCTAACTTCTTTGCCACTTTTGGTTAGATGTATAATTTCGAACGGATTCCAAGACTCATAACCTCCATCAACTTTCACTTTTGCTCCTATTTTTACCCATGTAGGCTTATTACTATTACTAGTAATTTCAATCTGCGAAAGGTGTTCTTTAATATCATCTAACCCAGATGAAGCTGATTCTGATGTATCTATCATTTGATATACGGATTAAATTGTAAAAATGCAGTTAATATTAATAATATTTAATAAAGAATTCATCAATTTTTTTTATAATTTTTATTCATCAAATTTTTTTATTTTTTTAATATTTTAATTATAAAAAATATATATAAATTTTGATTTGTTTCAAAGCCAATTTTGACCCCATGATCTGCAGGTAGTAGATCGAACCCCAAAATTTGGCTTTGTTACAAAGCCAAATTTCCCTTTGTTACAAAGCCAATTTTTGAAAATCAAAATTATTTTTCTATTTTTATTTTTTATTTTATATAAAATATTTATATTAATTAAATTTTTCATTAAAATTCTAAAATAAAAAAATTAATTTCACTGTTAACCAAATCGAAGAATAATCAAAAAATTTGATTAAATTTTTCAACTGATTTTGTATTATAAATAATAATGTCTAGCAATAAAATTAGAGTTCATTCACAGATTAATGATGGTCTTGATTATAAAGAAGTCTATCTAGTTATTTCTCATAATAACCTTGATCAAAATACATGTATTTCTATTAAAGTAGAAGATAAACAAGTTGAAGCCGTATTTACACCAGAACCACCAAAATTAACACTGATCCCAGAATTAACAGTTATTGAACCAAGTGCGAAAAGAACTGAAAAAGAATACACAACCTATGAATTTATTCTTGGTAGATCTGATAAATATCAAAAATACCCTGATATTATTGCTGATATAGCTAAAAAACACTTTATGAGTAAAGCCATAGATTTTACATTTTTAGGTGATTTGCCATTACAATTTGATCTCATTGATTATATGAAATCTCATAAACCTATCGTTAAGGAATTATTCAAAAAAATTGGGTTTTATTATCCAACATGTGTACCATATAATTCATTTGATGAAATTCTTAGTATTATTGAAGGAGTACCATATGTTCATGGTGGAAATCCAGAAGATGATTCTGATACAAAGGAAATTATCGTAAAATATTATGATAATAAATATTTATCAGCTTATGCAACTATGTGGTGCGATGGGAAAAAGAGAAAGGTAGAATTTAATAGAGATACAAATGAAGTTATATTTAGCGATTTGCCATCCCTAAAATGCACATTCGTATGCAAAACTCAGAGACAATCTAATGGGTATATCAATGAAATTTATCAGTATAGTCTAAGTTCACTACATGAATTATCAAGAAGTAAAAATGATTAATTCATAAAAATTATAATTATATATTATAATTAAAATTTATAAAATATCTAAAAGAATCTTGATTAGATTGTAAATATTATTTTTTTTATTTTTTAATATTTTTATTATAAAAATATATATAAATTTGGCTTTGAAACAAAGCCAATTTTGACCCCCATGATCCGCTGGTGCTACCAGTAGATCGAGCCCCAAAATTTGGCTTTGTTACAAAGCCAAATTTCCCTTTGTTACAAAGCCAATTTTTGAAAATCAAAATTATTTTTCTATTTTTATTTTTATATAAAATATAAAATATTTAACTAAATTTTTCATTAAAATTCTAAAATTAAAAAATTAAAGTAAATATTTGAGTGAGTTATTCATTATATATCTGTACGCAGAGATAGAAAACATCGAAGTTTAAAGAAATAAAAATAATTAAAAATTATCATAAAATAAAAGATATCAATATAAAAATTGATAATGTTAATTTTTATATTTAGATTGATTTAATATGATGAAAATAATAAATGGATCTTTTTAAATATAATCCATATATATTACAAATTATTATAAATAAATTTTTTATTACAGATTATTCCAAATTAGCCCTTATTTCTAAGAAATTTAATCAAATTATTCATAGTAATAAGAGATATCAAGAATTACTTGAATATTATAATAATCAAACTAATCTAAATAAAATAAAATTTTATGCATTAATTTTAAAATATGGTAATCCTATGGTTTTAAGTTTTGATGATATATACAGACATGTATATTTTACTACTTTAAGATTGGTATCTCATGATGAAAAAATAATTATGATTAATAATTTAAATGATTATTATATAGCAAATTTACCATATTCTTCAGATGAACTCAGAAATTTGAAAGATATTTTATCATATCCATTAAGAATTTTTTCACAAAATCCTGTTTATCAAAATAAATTACATCCAGATTTGCTATTATATTATAGAATTTACAAAACTTAATTTACATATGGTTAGTTCTTATTTTTTATAAAATTTTTATAAAATCCTAGGCCCGGCCCGCGCGGAGCGCACATATACAAGGGCGGTAGCCCGGTTATATCAAAGGGCGTTAGCCCTCCTACAAGCTATTGAGAGGGTATTAATTATAATATACTTTTGATATGAGAATCAATAGCTAACTTCATCATATTTTTTCATATTATGCGAATATCCTTTTATTTTTTATTTTTTATTTTTACTATAAAATTCTTTGACTTATTTGATTGCCTACGTGTAGCTCTATTTGGATGATCATTTATACCCAGAGATTTTTTAAGACTTTTAATTGTTTTCCCTTGAGGTGTACGTTCAAATATAAATGGAAAGTTTATAGAAAATTTCACATCTCTTGTAAAGTGATTACCAATATAATATGTTTTTTCTTTTCTATAATTACAATGACATCTACCATTTACCATTATATGTTCATTCATATTACAATAAATGTAGGGTAATTGAGTTAGTAGAGTAGAACAAGTTTGTTTCATAAGCCTAATATCAGTATATGATAAACATTTTAATATTTTATGTTGGATGGGTCCTGTAACCAATATTAATTCAAATAAGCGATCTGGATTTTTAGTTCCAATACCATAAAATTCATCTTCTAATTTTTTTAACAACTTCCTCATTTCTGTACGATCTAATACTGATATATCTTGCATATTTACACAAAATACTAATATAGAAATATAGTTAATGTCATATATAATAAACACATCATCATTTTTTTACAAATGTACAAAAATAAAAAAATAAAAAATATAAAAAAAATATATAATAAAATTATCTATATAATAAAATTATCTATATAATAAAAAATTAATCATCTAGACTGGGATATTATTATAGTATTTTTAATATAAATTATAGTATTTATATTAAATCTCATTTCGTTTATTTGTTTCATATGCCTTATAAATATCAGCAATAGGTCTCATTGCATAGCCTAATCCAAACAAAAATGTACATGTTCCAACGAATATAAGACCATATTTAGTTTTTTTCCTAAATTTACCAAAATTATTATATCCTTCACTAATTGATTTTCTAATATGAGGTTGTTTTTCTATGATATATTCTTTGGTATCCTTATAAGTTTTATTCATTTGTTCTTTTATCTCAGGTGTTTTTTCATTTATATAATTAGATGTATCCTTATATGTCATACTCACTTTTTCCTTAAGCTCAGGTGTTTTTTCATTTATATAATTAGATGTATCCTTAAATATCTTAGATGCTTTATCTTTAATTTCAGGAGTCTGTTCGCTTATATAATTAGACGTATCCTTATATATGTTAGCTGCTTTATCTTTAAGCTCAGGAGTCTGTTCACTTATAGTTTTATTTAAATTGTTAAAAAGATCGGTAATTTTCATCTTTATAATTTATTTTACAAAATAAAAATAATAAAATGAATTCAATTTTTATAAAATAAAAAAGAATACAAAGTATAAATTAAAAAATTATATTTTGATGGGATTAATTATTAATTTGTAACATTTTTAGCTGCATTATATTGGTTTAATTGATCTTTGATAGATGTTTCTTTCCAACCAGCAAAAGTCATACCGGACTCATGAATTAATACTATATAGGGATCTAATTTAACTGTTACTTTATCACTTTTTTTAGACCATCCTTTTTCCTTATGAGTATAATCTGCAATCCATTTAACCTTATATCCTTTTAGTTTATTAGAATCATATACATCCCTAACAAATTTAACAAAATATAAAGTAAAACATCTTTTATATAGTTCCATGGTTCCGCCAGGATATTTTTTAGGTTCTTCATATGAAGTTAGAGTATCTATAGTAAATTTTTTCATATATTTTGATAATAGCTTAATCCTTTCTTGTTCAAGCCGTTGGGATTTTTTATCTAATCCTGTAATAGGATTGAAAAATATACTAGGTAAATTATGATCCATAGCTTCAATTTTCCCAATAACATCCTTCCATGATTCATGTTTTCCTGATTGCAATGATGGATGACCAAATTTACCCATCAGATGATCCGGTGGTGGTAAAATGTTTGAAATAAGAGCGGGCCCATTAAATGTATTTTTTACTTCATTAAGTTTTTCTTCATTATAAATTACTTGTTTTTCTCCCATAGGCATATACCATTTACCCTTAATGACTTTTTCAATTGGTACTGCTTGGTGAGCCTTATTTAAATTATTTATATTTGTAAAAGGTCGTGATGTAAGAATTAAAACACTCCGTACATCAGGTCTAGCTGCAATATCATTAAATTGTGAAAGAAGATGTATAGTATCTAAATGTTTATATTCTGTTTTAAATTGATCTGATTCACATACATATGATTCGATTTCTTTTCTAATTTCATATGGAAATATTTGTTCAGATTCCTGTTTATTCATAATTTTTATATTTTATCTTATTAATTATTTAATGAAATATAAAAAACAATCAAATTTTTTGATTATTCCAGAATTATATTTGAAAATTATATTTGAAAATGATAGCTTGTATCTATATTCACTTCAAAAATATTTTTTATAAAATTTTTATAAAATCCTAGGTCCGGCCCGCGCGGAGCGCACATATATAAGGGCGATAGCCCGGTTATATCAGAGGGCGTTAGCCCTCCAATACAAGCTATTAACAAATCACCCAATCAATTATAATTTAATAATTTATTATAGATGATAAAGATAGGGACAATACCAAATCATCTATGGGAGTTTATGAATGGCATCATCCAGATTCACATGTATGGACTCCAGTGAATCAAACTAATTATCATAAAAAATGCCATGCTAATGGATGTAATGAACAATGTATAAAAAGATTTCTAAGACTGGATGGAAATATACATATTAATGAATATATTTTTTATAAAATATAAAAATATTAAAATAATAAAAATAATAAAAATATAAAAATAAAAATAAAAAATAAATAAAAAAATAAAAAATAAAAATAAAAATAAAAATAAAAATAAATAAAAATAAAAATAAATAAAAATAAAAATAAATAAAAAATAAAATAAAAAAATAAGAAAATAAAAATAAATAAAAATAAAAATAAATAAAAATAAATAATTAATATAATAAATATATAAATATATAAATATATAAAAAGTTGAATTACCATTTTAAAAATTAATAGTTAATAAAAAATGAAAACTGTTAGTTTTTATGAACTTTTTACAGCCATGCCCAAATTTCTGGAAACCATTTATTCTGATGATGATGCTAAATATTGTGAGTTTGATGCTGGTTTAAATCTATTTGACCCAATTACTCTTGTAAATCATCAACAATATAGTTATGAATCAGAAGAAAATCAATTAAATGGTTATTTGTATCAAATTATAGATGGTTGTTATGCTTCCAGTACTTATTTTATTCTGTTCACTGATAAAAATTCATCAACCAATGGTGGGATTATAAGTGATGGAATGTGTGTTGTTCAACTAGAAGGTAAATATGAAATAGGTCAAGAAATACCAATTAAATCCATCGGTGCAATATTTAAAATCTATTGTGGTCATCCATCAGTTATAAATCATAATACTGGGTGGTATTATTCTCATGGGGAATCCAATGAACCAAATCCACCAGATCCAGATAGCGATAATTTACTTGATCAATTGTTAGAAGCCTGTTATCGTTTGGAGTCAACAGTCTCAAAAGTTATGAACAGATGCAAAGAAAATCAATCGGATGATCAATCATCTGATAATCAATCATCTGATGAATCTAATAAATAACTTTTTATGCATTTATCTTATTTCTATATTTTTTTAGGATATTTTTATCATTAGGATAATAAATTATAATTGCCTTTGTTCCTAGGTCCGGCCGCGCGGAGCGCACATATATGAGGGCGATAGCCCGGTTATATCAGAGGGCGTTAGCCCTCCAATACAAGCTATTAACAAATCACCCCATCAATTTATTAATAATAGTTACCTTTGTTCCTAAATGATAATTTACTAAATTTGATATGATTTAGTAAATTTATAAAATATTTAAAGGGTAAAATATGAGTAATTTATTGACCAATAGATGCCAATAATTGTTCTATAAGTTTTTGTTGATTATTTAATTGTTCTGTAAGAGTATCAATCTGTGATTGTAATGCAGTATTACAATTAGATAAACCAGTATTAAGTTCCGATATATTATTTGTAAGTTGAACTGATGCTGTTTCACATGCGCATGGAAATGCTAAGGAACATCCAGTATATTTAAGATGGCATTTATAATATTCATAGACCTTACCAGTATTACCATCAATAACACAATCTCCATTATTCCCTTGTAATTGGCAACAAGTATTATTATAGACTGACCATAATTCACAATTAACTTCATCATAAAAATGATATGGATTTGGTTCTACATCTACAATCCATTCATATGTAGTTCCATTGCATTGCCATAATTTACAACAACCCGGCTCTTGTCCATTACGTTCGAGAAAATATGAACCTTCATTATCACATGTACTTGTCTGTAAACAATCCTTAGATTCTCCTATAAAATCAAAACATATAAACTTGATTTTCGTACCAGGCTCAGAACATTGCGACATATTCTTAACTTGATAAATTTCCTTACAATCTCCTAATGGAGTTTTACAACATTTATCAACTAAACATTTTTCACCCGCACATTTATGATCTTTTTTTATATGTTCTGATGTAATACAACTGCTATCGGTTCCTATTTGATATCCTTCACCAATCGTTGAAGATGAAAATGCACAATGTTTTTGTTCTGTACCACTGCTTGTATCTGATGAAAATTCAAAACGTTTATTATAATTAGATATATCATTGTTGGTATTCGATGTTTCACTGGTGGAAAAAACAAATGGCTGCTTACCACGCGCGTTCTTATTACTTATAGTATCATTTGATAATTCAGAAAAATCAGATAATGTTTTGGCATTTTTATCCTTTTTATTACCATTGTTATTACCATTATTATTATTAATTATTGCTGGTACATGTGATTTCGTATTGGTTATCGGTAAAACTTGTTTTTGATCATTTAATACAATACGAATATCATAAACCACGATCGAATTATCTTCTTTTATGCTCGGAAATGATATGCATAGATTACTGTTATTAGTTAAGGCTTTGAAATCATATTGATCTTGGGTTTTTATCCCTTTATATATTTTTTTATGTGATATGGTTGCACCACTCTGAATATCTTCTATTATAATATTAGTGTAATCACCCACTTTCTGATACATTCCAATATATATCGTATATTTTTGATTAGGAATAGTATCTAGCTTAATCTTGCAAGCATATGATATTTTATCCGGTTCATTACGTAATCCTAAATGCTGTATTACATAACATACAGGTTGTTTAATAATTGCTACATTTGGTTGTATTGATACAAAGCGATGAGCATCCTTAAAAAGATTAAATAATTCCATTATAACAATTTATTTTATTATTGTATTTATATTATTACTATATATAAAATTACAATAAAATCAACTAAAAAATTAATCAATTTAAAAAATTGAATATTTTAATAATTTTATTTAAAGAAATATATGATTGGTTTTATAATATTAAATGGCAGGTGAAGTAGGTATATTTGCATCTAATTTTTTTATAGTTATTGGCACTTTCTTATTTTTAATTATTTTAATAATAGTATTAGCTGGATGTAGTGGAAAAAAACTTAAACATGAAGGCAAATTTATAAAATTAACACCATATAAAGATTTATATAAAGATGATATTGATATTTTTAATGATGTTAAGAAAAAAGCTGATTCTAGTAATTTGCTTCATAAAAATAATGATAATAAAGGAATAAATAAAATTGAGAGAAAAAGAATTGAGATTGATGGTTGGGAAGCAGCTGATATTAAAGAATGGTTTCCAAAAAAACGAATATATATTGTATATAATTTTGATAATTTCAAGAAATCAAATAAATGGGATTTATATAAACAAGGAACTAAATCCGATGAAATTACTGATCTATCAAAGTTCGTTGATGTTATTATGAATACATGTGATCCTAAAGTTCATCAAATTATTTTAAAGATTTCTTCTGGAGGTGGTTATGCATATGCTTTTGAATATGGTTATACACAATTATTAAGGCTAAAAAATAAAGGGTTTGTATTAATTGCATGTGTTGATGATATATGTGCATCTGGTGGTTATATGCTAGCATCAGCGTGTGATAAAATTTTAGCTTCTCCTTTTGCTCAGATTGGCTCCATTGGTGTAATTGGTCAAACATATAATTATTCTAAATTAATAAATAAATATGGAGTTGAAGAACTTGTATTTAAAACAGGAAAACATAAATCAGGATTTCCTACTGGTCGCCCTTATACAGATGATGATATTGCTATGCAGCAAGAAGATATAGCTAAAACATTAGAAGTATTTAAGTCTATAGTTACTAAACATCGTGGTGAATTATTTGGAGATAATTTAGAAAAAATCCTTACAGCTGATGTTTGGTATTCAAAAGAAGCCCTAGAAATGGGATTAATTGATGGTATTATTAATACTGATGATCTTCTGTTTCAAATTAATAATCGTGCATCATCAATATATTTAGCATCAAATATTGATAAAGATGATAATGGTCTTAAAGGTATTCTCGGATTATTAAATGGGATGATCGAATTCGGAAATAATATGAATTTAACCCAATTTGGAAAAAATTATTTACAACAATTTCGCTTTAATCATCTAAATAAATATAATTCGGATAATTTAAATAGATTGATGGTATAATAAAAATAATATTCATCATTATACTCATTTGCAACAAAATGTACATTTTATTATATTACGAACAACCATAAAATAAAAAATATAAAAATAAATAAAAAATATAAAAATAAATAAAAAATATAAAATAAATAAAAATATAAAAATAAATAAAAAAATAGTTTATTTTTTATTATTTAATTACCAAAAATAAATTTAAAAAATTAAATTCAAAAATATAAATTTGGCTTTGTGACAAAGGGAAAATTGGCTTTGTGACAAAGCCAATTTTTGAAGCTCGACCAGTAGGTCATGGGGATCATAATTTTGCTTTGTTTATATGAGAAAATAAAAAATAAAAATAATAAAAAAAAAAATAAAAAAATAAAAAATAATAAAAAAAATAAAAAAATAAAAAAATAAAAAAATAAAAAAATATAAATAAAAAATATAAAAATAAATAAAAAAATAAAAAAATATAAATAAAAAATATAAAAATAAATAAAAAAATATAATAATAAAAATAAAAAATAGTTTATTTTTAATTATTTAATTATCAAAAATATATAAAATTTTGTAATCATAATCTTTTTGAGATATGATCATTTTCTTAGCATCTTTCACAAATTCATTCAGATGTAGCTCGTGGTATGTTATATGTAGGATTACGAACTAGCATATAACATTTTGCATCCCATCCATGTCCCCTATAAGAACAGATATCATATGAAAAATGTTTATCATTAATATTACCTTCTAGAATATATTCAATTGGTAGTATAAAATCAAGAAATTTAGATAAGTTAGGCCAATTTTCAATATTTCTTTCTTTAATTGTGATAGATATCATATTTATCGGACAGCCAGTAAAAATACTAAACTCTTTTATTAAATTTTGTTTAGCTATTGTATAGTTTTCTCCTGATGCAGTAATAAATTCCATTTGTTATATATCTATAATTATATAACAAATTTTTATATACAATTAAACTTACTAATTATATATTTTTATTTTATATTTTTAAGTGTATATAATAATTTAATTATAATTTAAATTTTACATATATTTAATTTTTTGTAAATTCATATTAATTATAGTACTTATGAATCGTTCTGTAGTAAAATCAGTCATAAAACATGATACATTTTCTATTTTTATTGGGGTATAATAAAGCTTTGTTTGAATAGCATGAGTTATGGATCTAAAATCAATGGTCTTATTGCCATGTAAAAGTAAATCCCCAAATGTTGTTATATCATCTAAATTTATGGTCCAACTAATAACATTATAATTTTTATCCCATTTATTGTTTTTATTTTTTGTAAGTTTTTTTATAGATTTTAAATTTAAATTGTATGTTTCATCAATATTACATGTGCTTCTATCTATAATATATAGTCCATTATTGTTATAATCCGATATCTCATCAAATTCACTAAAAACAAAAACTCTTTCGCTACCTCGCTTAATTAATTGATCATATGTTGGGAATTTATTATCATTACTATTATTATCCAAATTAGGCTTTATTATATAATTTTCAAGAACACCTTCTAGTATATTTATGCAAGTTTGAGCATTATCTTTATTAAAATTATAATTTGAATCTGGTCTGATTGTAATATAAATCAATTCATATTTATTATCATCTAAATATTTTTTAAATTGAATTATTGCATCATGGAATGATAATAATGCAAATTTATGATGGCTAACATATATATTTTGATCTTTTTCGCTATATGCTACCCTTAAATCAAAGTATCTAATGCCCATTTTGAGCTGTTCTAAAATATTATAATCTTGCCTTAAAACCCATTGATCTATAACTTTTTTGGTATATTTCATCTTATTACCTAATCGCATCCCTAATCTAAGTAACTTTGATGATATATTTTGCTTTTTTTTTAATTTATATGCACAACTATTACGAGAACCGGGAACAATGATTTTATTTGCAGGAATATCTTTTAAATAGTAATAATTCTCTTCCATCCATCGATTATAAAACATATGAATATATTATATTCCTAGAAATATATTTTTCTAACAAAATTGATAAAATTCAGATTATTTTAAGATTATTATAAGATTATTATACAGGTAGTTTTACAATTCCTGTTAGTAATAGGGCTCCTATACCAAATAAAAAAGGACTATCCCATGTTCGTGGACTAAAAGCTTCTGTTAAAGTCATCAAAATCGGAACTGTAAGTAATGCTATGACTAATTGCCATGTTGTAAATATATAATAAAACCCACCAATTGCACATGCTGAAACAATAAATACAACGCTACTTCCTTCATAACTTCTTGTAAATGAACCAGAACAACATTTTTTATTATAATATAAAGCTCTTGTTTTATATTTATGTTTTCCAAATCGTATACCAACTGGCTCAGCTAAACCATCACCTAAACCATTTATAATTACTAATATTAATGATAAATCACTATAAAACTTACCCCATGTTCCCCATAAATATACAAATGGTGCAATGACTATACTTGATGCAATAAACTGTGTTACGAGCCATCTTAGTGTATATGGTCTATCTTCAGGACGATCAATTGATCTAAAAATTAATAGAAAAACACGTGAGTGTCTCCTTACAATTTTTGTTGCAAACAAAAACACAACAAGTATCAACCAAAATTTAAGTAATATCATGGAAATATCCTCATATAATGGTAACAATTTGTTGATCCCAAATGGAAGAAAAAATGAGGCAAAATGGAGAGATTTTCTAGAATATCCAATATTTATTCTTTTTTTTATTACTAATATACCTGCAGTAATGCCAGCTGATATAAAGATAATTATAAATATTAATGCATTTAATATTAATTGATAATTTCCAACACATATAAATACTTTATCATTGCCAATATCCTCACTATCAACACTATTATTATCACGTATTTTACAAAAACCATCGTCCGGTTTATTTTTAATTATAAAATATAATATTGGGATTCCAAACAGAACTAAAATTACTACACATGTAACAAATTCTATTATATTTCTTTTCGTAATAGTACCATATGTTTTAATATCAAAATCAACTAAATCACTATGCTTTAAACTTTTTTTACCATATGTTTCTTCTTTTAATGCATCTTCATCTACAATAACTATATTATCATTATTTTCTAAATCATTTTCATTATTCTCTAAATCATTATTTTCACTACTATATGAAGAACTAACACTATTCACATTATCATCAACTGTACTGTATGATGAACTCTGTGTTATAACAACTTCATCTGCTGATTTATTGTCATGCATTTCATTTATTTAAAAATTAAAAATAAACATTAATTAATATTCAATTTTTATAATATTTATTGATGTATTAAATATCTTTTAATTTATTTATTTCTATTATACTCTAAAATTTTTATAAAATAAAACAAAGTTACATGATTTACCCGATATATTAACAAATAAATATTTTCTACTTTATGATATTTTATTAGTATTGTTGATAGAAATTATATACAGGGTAATTAAAAATTTGATTATTAATTTATATCTTATATTTTATATAAAATATAAATAAAATATAATAATTTTATAATTATTTACAAAAACAATATATGTCAATCTTAGATAATGATCAGTTTCCGGATATTTTTCGTGTTAAGTTTGATTCATGTGTGAATGAAAATAAATATTTACTTATTGCAAATGCTACTCAATTACCAATAAAGTTATATACATGTAATTATAAAGATTATAATTCTATGGTATGTAGAAGAATGATGGTAACATTATCAAAAACAGAACTAGAAAATGAAATTAATAAAGGAACAGTTATATTATCAAGTAGTGTTAAGTTACAAAATAATCAAAATGTAATGGTAATGACAAGCGAATTTATTCGTTTGCCAAAATATGTAAGAAATGCAGAAGAATATTTAGAATATTTGATAATAGCGGATAGATTATGTATAGAAAATTCTAGAATCTGTAGTAAAAATAATACCAATTGGCTACATGGAAAGTTATCAAAAATTAAACAAATGCACATAGAATATCAAAAATTATTTACATCAGTTGAATCTACCTATTTCAATACCCCTAAATTTACTAATCCAACACCTACAGCTGCACCATATCCTGTTGGTAATACAAAATCTAATAAACCAAAACCTATTAAGATGAATATTGTTTCAATAAATAGTAAAAATAATGTGAATATTTATCAACAAATAATATCCATATTAAATAGTTTTAAGCTACACAATAATATTAATTATGGTGAAATAATGCAGATAAATACTATTATAAACAAAATTATAATAATTTTATTTGGAGATGTCCAAAAATATCAATATGCATTTAATAAAGATTTATTAAAAGAGTTTCAGTTATATCATGAAAATAAAAATATATTGGAAATCATGCTTTATTATCCCATTAGACAAATGTATTTGAAAGAACAAACCTACTATAAATATGGTCATAATGATTCTATTAAAGATCTATCATCTTTTATTTTACCAATTGATATTGCATGTTTATTACCAAATAATGCAAATATATCTGGACCATATGGCTGTTCTATTTTACCAAAATCTACCAGCAAATGGCTCAGTGGTCCCATACATATAACTGGAAATAGAGGAGTTTGTGATTTTAAAGAATTTAAAGTAAAGTTTGATCTATTTACAAATAATGCATTTGAAAAAGTACAATTTACCAGATGTAATGATAATGGATCATTATTATATAAGATGGCTATTACGGGATCATTAATTAGTGCATGTGCAATTAAAAATCCTAGGGAAGGTGAATTTATAAATTTTAAAACATTTCTTCAATATTTTTATCCAGAACCTGTTGTTTCTGATATTTATAAAAAACAACATGAGTCACATAATAAATATAATTATCATTCATCTACCAAATTATTTGAAGAAATTCAAGAAGAAGATAACTTAAAAAATAATAATAGTGATATATCAGATGATAGCACTGAAGCATCAGAATCATCACATATTAGTAATGATTTAGATGATACTAGTTCAAATAATTCTAATACTTCTAATACCACTAAAACACAAAATAATACATCAAATATTGCAGATATAGATGTTGCAATAGAATGTGATTTTAATGATTTTGATAAAAGCGTTGAACTTATTTATAATGATATTAAATTAATATATCCATCAGCACTTCTGGTTAAAAAAATTACTGAAAATAAACATAAATACATCATTGAAGGTATTCCTAGATATATAGATCTATTTCATTGCAATTCAATTTCCCATGTAGTATCTAAATTTCACTTAGATTGTGTTAGAGCATGGTATGATGGAACTATGGTTTATTGTTTTCCAACATTTATATGTGCTGCAAATACAAATATGTGCACAGATATTCGTTGGGTCAGTAATCAAAAAGATGTTCGAGATATGGTTATGAAATATTATGCTCGTGGTTTTGGCACATATATAAATAATAAGGATCTAATTAGTCTTCGAACATATTTAACACCAGCTAATGGTTATTTAAGTACAGGAATCAAACCAAATAGTCGTAGTTGGGAAATTAGAAAAATTATGAAAATACCTGTTTATGGAAATGTATCATATTTTGGACCATATTATAGATATAAATCCACTAAACTTAATCAATTTCCTCCCCTACTTAAAAATGATCAAATATATCCATATTTATAAGGATTTAAAACAACTGATTCTTCATAAATTTATATTATAATTTTTTTATGATTATCTTAAAAAAATTGATATTTATAGTTTCTTCATTTTGATGAAAAAGAAAGAAGATGATTTATTACATTGTTTATCATGATTTTAATCCTACTCCTCAAGTATTTACTAATGAGAAGGATGTAATTGATATGATTTGCATAAATCCAGAAATAGATTGTTTAAAAAATCATGATGCTTCACAATATGCCTTGAATGATATAACAGAATATTCTATAATTAACAATTTAATAGAATATTCTACAATCAATAATTTTGATACAAAATATATTAAAGTTGATGTAAATGAAACTGATGAATTATATTTTATGCATTATCATGAATCAATTGGAGGTTGTTGGCATGAGATGACATATATTTATTTAAGTGATCTTGAAGGTGTTCTAGATATTATTAAAGATTATTACGATAATGAACATAATGATGAATGTGAAGATTGTAAAAATGAATCAATAAAATTATGTAAGAAAAAATTTATCAAACAGTTGCGTGAAACAAAAAATAATGATATATGTACAAATCATTATGGATTAGTTAATTTTGATATTATCCAAATTAATCTACCAAAGTCCATATAATTATTGTGACCATCCAGCAAATAACATAAGTTCTCATTATAAACCAGAATTATGATTATCTTATAAAAATTGATAAAATTAAAAAATAATATTATTACAATCATCTACTGTAAACATGCAAATCGAACTTATTATCGCCGAGACTACTACTTACACTTTTACTAAA
>Ga0214473_10004140_pt1 | contig 17459 bp, 23 predicted proteins | sample RVTome_7_FD_203509 | JGI IMG/M metagenome (GOLD analysis project Ga0214473, IMG submission 203509) | Soil microbial communities from uranium-contaminated site in the Upper Colorado River Basin, Wyoming, United States - RVT98D197 | ecosystem: Environmental > Terrestrial > Soil > Contaminated >... | reverse complement strand
AACTTGAAGGCCCATTCGCCAGCGCGAGTTGCTGGTACTGGCCATCGCCATGATCACCTCGAAGGTGTCGATGTCGGAGACAACGATGTAGCCGACAGTGATCGCTGCAGCTTCGCCATGCCAGAGAAAGACCGCGTCGTTGATCGCAGCCCCGGTCTGGATGAAGAGCGTGCCCGGGTGCGTGAGCGCGTTCTGCCCGCGCCCGTACGCGCCTGCGTTCGTGCCCGTCGAGATGCTATGCCAGCAACCCTCCGCCGTCTGGATCTTCGTTCCGCCGAAGGCGATGGCCGTCGTCGTGTCGGTCAGCATGAAGTCGTCTTTGACGATCAGCCGCTGGGGCTCGGGGATGTTGGTGAACGCGGATGCGAACGGCATGACGCGCGTCTTGTTCGTGCCGTTGATCGTGACGCGCATCAGGATGAAGTAGTCGCCGGGGTACGCGGTAAAGTCGACGTTGCCAGGGCATGAGAAGCGCGCCGCGGCGCTGCTCTCGATCGTCGACTCATGCTTGAACGTGACCGAGACTTGAGTCAGCGCGATGCGCCCAAAGATCATCCGACCGTCCTGCTCGATCGGCGTCCCGCCGCCGACGCCACCAAAGCTGCAGCCGTGCCAGATCACAGAGCCCGTGCCCGCGTAGTTCACCCAGTTGGTCGGCTCGAAGAGGTCTAGTCGGGTCGAGCCCATGTCTCCGTTGTTCGTATCCGTGATATCCGTGGCGAAGCGGATGTTCTCTCCGACAATGTTGCCGTCGATGGGCACCGCAGGGCCGTTGGTGCCGGGCCCCGCGTGCGTGATGGCGAGGCCGACCATCTGCCCTTCGCTGAGCGTCAGGTTGCTCGCGCTCTCGGCGATCAGATACTGCACGGTGCGCGTGCCCTGCATCATCTGGTGCGCCTGCCAGTAGCAGGTGATGACTGAGCTCGAGGTCGCGATGCCGGTGATCGAGCACAGCTCCTCGCTCTCGGTGCGGTCCGCCGTGTTGACCGCCATCGACACTTCGACTGGCGTGTTGGTCACGAGCCCACTGAGCCCAGTGATCTGGAACGTGCCGCTGCGCTGGGCGACGGAGCCGAAGTTGACGACCGCCGTCGCCATGACGGCGCCAGCGACGCCCGCAGGCCCCGTCGCGCCAGTCGCCCCCGTGGTGCCGGGCGGGCCGGGCGGACCTTCGCCGCCGTCCGCGCCGTCTTGCCCCGGAGGGCCGGCTGGGCCGTTCGAGCCCGAGGGGCCCGTCGCCCCGGTTGGGCCAGTGGGGCCGATCGGCCCCGTCGGACCTACAAGTCCAGGCGGACCGTCGGGGCCCGTCGGACCGTCGTCACCAGGCGGCCCGGCGGAGCCCGCTGCCCCGGCAGCGCCAGTCGCGCCGGTCGTTCCCGTGGCGCCAGTAGGTCCCGCTGCGCCGGGCGATCCTGGGGGCCCTGGCGGCCCTTCTGGGCCCTCCGGACCATCCGCTCCGGGGGCACCGGCCGGTCCTGTGGCTCCGGTCGCGCCGGTCTGTCCGAGCGCCCCAATAGGCCCCGGCGGGCCGGCGGGTCCCGTCGAGCCCGGAGGCCCGGGGTTGCCCTGCGGGCCCTGCGGCCTAGGCGGCGGGGGCGGAATGAAGACTGCTGGCGCCACGAGCGCGCTGGCCGGCGGAACGGTCGGCGGGCAGCACTCGGGCGTGCAGCTCAGCTTCAGGTCGCGGCTGGCAGGTAGGGCGGGCGTCGGAGCCGGGGGCTCGACGTCAAGCTTCAGGTCTCGAGCCACCGGTCCCGCAGCTCGAGCCGGATCATCACGTAGCCAACAGCGAGCAGGACCTCACGCACCACGTCTTCACGGTGCACGAAGAGCCAGACGACCGCCTTCTTGAGCCAGCTGGGCATAGTTACTTTGCCGCGAAGTGTTGGACGATGGCCGCGATGGCCGCTCCGACCGCACCGCTAGAGAGCGTGAGTCCGCTGTCGCGCGCAAGACTGGCGGGCTTGTTCGGCTCCAGAGTTTCGAGCTTGACCTCGACGCGCGCCAGCCGTTCGCTGACCGCCGCGTGTCGGTCTTCGATCAAGTCTAGCTTGGACTCGATCAGATTCAGCTTCGTGAGTACTTGGTCTTCAAAGGTCATGAGGTGCCCACTTTCATCCACTGGTTGTTGGACAGCCACACCAGACGCGCGAATGTATAGCCTGCGGCCGCCAGTGCCAGGTTCGCGGAGACGTTGATTGCGCCGGCGGGCGAAGGTGTAATCGTCACGACGCCCGCTTGATTCGCAGTTTCCGCGATCAGGATCTGCAGGCCTGCATGTTTCAAAGTAGCATCAGGTTCAACCAACGTGATGGCTCGCGCGCCAGTGCCGCCCACGAGAATGGTGCCGCTCTTGCCGTCCCACGTCGCGCTGCCCGTCGTGACCTGAATACCGCCGAGCACGCTCTGAGTACCATCGTCGAAGACTGGGATGCCCGAGACCTTCAGAACCTGCCGTCGCGCGGTCGTCTGTCCGTTGCCCGTCAGCAGCGTCGTGACGCCTTGAATGAAGCTGATCCAGCTCGGCGCTGCCATTATGGCCCACTCCTATCCGTGATCGATTGCTGCCCGGATACCAGGTCAACTTGCATGCTACAAGCGATCAGGTCCGAGGCAGACTTGAAGGCCTCGAAACCCAAGGTGCCTTCGCCTGCTGGAATGTTGGCCGCCGCGACCGTAGTCACGATCGTGCCGTCGATCGATACGTCGATGCCCCCGGCCGCATTGCGCGCGTAGGCCGCGACGATATAATCGCCAAAGACAACTGGCACGGCTGTAACTATCTGCGTGCCTACGCTTGCCTTGCGGATGTTGACAATCCAGTTGGCGGACTCTGCTTTTGAGTACCTCACGCGCAACGAGTCTGTTCCGCCGACGCCCACAGCCATGTTGTTGACCGTAGCGCAGAGGCCGACTTGGAATTGGGTACCTGGATTGCCCGGCGCATCGAAGACGGCAAACACGAACTCGATGCGCTCGAAGCCGGCGAAAGAGAACATGTCGACGCCGATGCCAGCGCCGAATCCTAGCGCGACGCTCAACTGGTCAGCGGTCGCGCCAGAAGGCAGTGAAACAACTAGGTTGCCCGGATTCTTCGACGTGCCACTGTAGAAGCCCGCAGAGGGAGTGCCCGCGCCGACATCGCTCTTCCACAGCAAGTCGCTGTGAATGAAGTCGTTCGCGGAGTCGTAGTGCGCGCCGGTAAAGTCATCGCGCACCAGAAAAAAGCGATCGGGTTGCGCGCCCGACAACGGCGTGAGCTTTCTCACGTATTCGATCCGGTTGCCGAGCGCGACCGTCGCGTCGATCAGCGAGGCTTCGGTGATCGTCTCGCCGTTCGAGGGGATGTTGACTACTGGATCGTACGTGTCGCCAGTAATATCCCCTGCTACGTCGTATGGCATGTTAGATGTCCTCCGACAATCGCGAGGCGGCCGCTTTGACTTCCCAGGTTGCAGGCGAGCCGCTAACGGTGAATACAACTAGTTGCAAAAGGTCGCCGGGCTGCAAGAGCAGGTCTCGAGACTTCTGACTCGCGACGTTCTGATTCGCGGCCGACGTCGGAATGTTCAGAGGCTCGTCTGGAAGAGTCAATCCGTTCACGCGGATCGAAGCCAGATAAGTTCCGCCCGCCGTCTTTCGGCCCCACAAGCGAACGTTGTACCACTGGGGATCGTCATACGGCGGCACTTCGTAGAGCGCTGTGAGATCGAGATTGCCTGTTTGAGCAAAAGATTGCATGAAAGCCTCAGGGCAGGATCGGGAAGTCAGGCCCGACCGATTCGTAGTGTGTGTCCAAGTAGCGCTTGTGCAGCATCAGAGTAGAGTAGACGCTCGGGCCGCTGGTGACTTCAAACGCCACGTTCCAGCCGACCCACTGCGCGGGCTTGAGCCGCTTGATCACGCTCTCGAGCTTGCGCCAATACAGGCGGCCAGCTTCGCTTGCAATGAAGAGCGGGCCAATGCGATCGGTACCCACGACAGCGCTGCCCACGACTGCAGGTTCAAAGCTCGTCGCGACTGGATGCGTACCGACGGGAAAGAGCACCCAGAAGCGCGACCAGTAGGTGTCCGGGTCGGGCGCGGGCGAGAAGTCGTTGGGCACGTAGATCTCTGCGCCCGGGTAGCCAGCCGCGGCAAGGTCCGCGATCAGCGCCTGCTTGATCCCGCCGGTCCAGTAATCCCACTTCTCACGCACGCGCGGGCGCAGCGAGTTGTAGTGGTCCTCGCCTGGGTAGCGAAGGATCAGCGCATCGCGGCCCATGCGCTCGATCGCATCAACCGGTGTCTTGTAGTCCTCTTCGCGCGGCGTCAGCGGGTAGAGCGAGCCGGCCTGCCATGCGGTCGCGGCGGCCTCGCTGAGCATGTCGTTGACGACGCCTACAACGACGCCCGCGTACTTCGCGCCGTTGGGCCCGGTCCACACACCGGTGGCAATCTCCGCCACTGATTCCGTGTAGTTGTCGACGCTCATTGCCCTTGCACCCTAGCACGAAACCGGCCGGCCGTCACCCTTCCGTGACTGGCACGATCGAGAATGCCATCGTGCTCTCGAGCACCTTGGTGTGGGCCGCGATGGTCGTGTCCGCGGAAGGCGTTGTAATCGTTATAGAAACGATGCCCGGCACCGCCTTGGACAGGTAGGTCGTGATCTGCTCGTTCTGCACGATGTGATCCGGGCCGGGCGACAGGTCGAAGCCGCCGACCGGAACGGTCAGCAGGAAGGCCCGCCACGCGGCGATCAGCAAGTTCAAAGTGTCGGCCTCGTTCACACCTCGGGTGTAGATGGTTGCGGCCAGAGGGAACAAGACGGTCGGCGCCGCGATGGCGAGCCCGGCCACGACCGCCGTGCCCGTTCCGAAGAGCGCGCCGTCGAGCGCGGTCTGCACCGCGGCCACGTCACTGACGCCCGCCGTGGCGGTGTCCGCGGCCAGGTAGACGTCCACCGTGCCAGGGCCCCGGGGGTTGTCGTCGTCGATGCTGATGCCGTGTAGCGCCGGTGCGGCGGTACGCACCAGGTTCAGCAGGCCCGCCGAGATCTTCTCGGTGCGCAACGTCGCCCACTTGGTCTTCATGCGCTCGCGGGCGTTCGCGTCCGATTCTTGGTCGGACCCGGCGTTCGTCAGTACGCCGTCGAAGAACGCGCGCACGCCGGCGAAGGGCGTGACCAGCTCCAGCTCTTGCGCGATGATGTTGCCCGCGCTGCCGGCGACCTCCGCGGTGACCGGAATGATCTGCGTGGTGCCCGCCGTCAGTGTGCCGCCCGTGGTCACGTTGCTGAATGTGCGACCGTTGCTCGCACGCACGACGATCTGCGAGGTCGTCACAGGGTAAGACGCCGCCCCCGAGTTGACGAAGCGCACAGGGAACGTCGCGGGCACCGCCGCCTGCCGCTCTTCGTCATAGTCGCTCTTCATCTTCGCGTCCAAGAACTCGCCCTCAGCGGTGTCCAGGTGGACCATCTTCGCCATGAGTGCGACCGTCTTGCTCTGCTCGGAGGCCAGACGCGAAGCAAGCTCGACGAACGCGCGCGCGTTCGATTCAGCTTGCCATGCCGTCACAGGAAAGGACAGGCAAGTCAAGATCTCTTCGACGACCGTACGTACCGACTCGGGGGACAGCTCAGTCTGCAGGTCAGTGAGTGAAAGAGGCATGGTAGGTCCGTTCAGCCGAGCACCTGCGCGTCAAGAACTTTGCCAAGTTCGTCGATGCGCAGCGTGAGAGTAACAGGGGCATTGTTTCCGATGAAGGTCAGGTTGACCGTGATGCGTAGCTCTTTACCAAACACGTCCGCCTTGACGTCGGCAGACTTGATTCGCTCGTCGGCCTCGATCGCCGTCTGCACGTTGTGCTCGATCCGGCTCGGGTCGCCAAAGCCATGCACGTACTGCCGCACATCGTGGCCAGTGTCCGGGGCCCACCAGAGCTTGCCCGGCCCGTGCAGCAGCACGCGCGCGGAGGCCTCAGCGGCTGCCGTCGAAGGGTCCGTCGAGGACAGGAACAGATCCACGTCCTCGACGCCGCCGATATCGATGCCTAGTCCAAGTCCCATTAGAGTGTCTTCAGCTTCAGAGAAGCGGTAGGGGCGGCGGAGACGAAGGGCGTTGGGCTTGGTCCGGACACGCCGGCGCCGGTCGTGACGCCCGAGTGCACGTGCGCGTTGAATATCGCCATGCGAGAAGCGAACGCGGCGTCCACAAGCGTCGAGAGTGCGACGGGAACAGCGCCACCAATCTGGACTTCCAGCACTTGCCCCTCATGCCAGAGAGCAGCATACGGCGCGCGTGCATCTCCGGCGTCGAAGCCAAGAAGAACGCGCTCGCCAGGAGGGACCTTGACGAGAACGCCCGGGAGGCCATGACGGATCGGCACCGACTGCAGACCTTGAGCCCGCAGCCGCGGGTCATCAGGCAGAAGATCGAGGGTGCCGTCACCGTTCTGTGTAACGACTTGCGCAGTGTACTGCCCGAGGAAAAGGGCATCGCGAGTAACCCAGCGAACGAGACGCTCAAGAGCACCTCGAAGTCGGGCGCGCTGCTGCACGTAGTAACGGCATCGAAAAACATCGCCAAAGTCGTAGATGACATCGCCTACCTGGTCTGCCCCCACGGTGGTCCCAGGCATGACGGCCGCGACGTCTGGCGCGATCTCGACGATGCCGCGTCGGTCGTCCCGACTGATCTCGATAGCCTTCGGGTCGACGGCGAAGGGCGCCTCTTCACGAATGCGAATCTTGCCGTCCGGGTTCACGCGCCAGTTGACTCCGGCCGCGGTCGCGAGCGCCTGCACAGCCATTCCGATCGTGCCCGGCGGGCGTGTCCAGAACGGCAGGTCGAGCTCGAGCGGCGCCTCGGTCTCGATGCCGAGGTCGCGCATCGCCTTGTCGCCGTCCGCGTTGTGATAGTGTTTGAGCGCGACCTGCTGCGTCCACTCGGGCGCCCCGCCCGTCAGACGCAGGTTCAGCCGCTCGTCCACGATGCCCGCGCGCACGACCCGCCCAATGTACTCGACGTCGCCCGGCAGCTTCAGCGTGACGGTCGAGCCGACCGCCGGCAGCTTCTCGCTGGACGCCTGCAGCTCCGCCGACCACGCGCCATTCAGGGGCAGGTGAAGCGAGAGCGTCAGCACCGGCTGACCGTTGATGAAGGCTGCGTCGCTCATGTGTTCTTCGCTGCGCGCAGGCGCGCGTTGACGAGCCCGTTGTCTTCGGGCGAGTACTTCTCCGCGGCCGCGCCCGAGTCCTTCTTCGGCTCAGTGGGGCCGACTGACCACTCCTCGAGCTCGAGCCGGACGCGCCTGCCCGAGCGCGCGAGCGGCTGCCCGATCTTCGCGCGCAGCACGTTGCACGTCGTGATGCCCAGTTGGTTCAGCTGGCGATTCACGACCTGCAGCGCCGGCGCCGTGCCCTGCTTGCCGCGCTGCCGCAGCAACGGCACCACGCTGCGAAAGAAGTCGGCGTCTTCGTCGGGCATGACCACGAACTCGACGTTGATCGTCGCGAACGAGATGCCGAGAAACTTCTTGCGACCGAAGTTCTGATGCTTGTGGCGCTGCTTGTCGAAGTCGTTCTTCAGATCGACCTCGACCATGGCCGTGGTCGAGACGAGCACCAGCTCGCCGCCGGAGAGCCCCATCATGAGCGTGCTCTCCTTTTCCGGGTCTTCGTAGGTCGGAATCAATTCAGCCATTACGCGCCTACGCCTTCCAGGTGCCGCTCCAGGAAGCTGACGAACTCGCTTTCGAAGTACTCGCGGTCCACTGCCCCGCCGGCGCCGCCCGAGCTTCCCGACCCGCCCCCAATGTAGACGTCTCCGATCGTGACCCGTGCACTTGAGCTCGAGCGAGAAGACACGGCGGCGCCAGCCGCGCTGCCTGCAGCGATACCGCGTCGCGGGTCCAGCCCGCTAGCGCCAGCACTTGCAGCCATCGCGCTCTCGGCCAGCATAGCGGCCGAGTGCATCGCGAAGTCAGCGTTCTGATCCATACCCATGGCGAGGCTGTGCGCCATGTTCTCACCTTGCGAGCGGAACTTGGTGCTCGGCGAGTGAATGCCCAGCGTGTCTTTGGACGAGTCGATGGCGCCCTGCCCGAGCGTCTCTGCCGCCTTGCTGACCGACGGGGCGCCCTTCAGGATGCCGTCCGCCATGCCCTCAGCGATACTCTTACCGGCGCTGTCTGCGATAGCACTGTCGCCCGACGCGCGGTTCTTCGCGTCGGTCGCCATATTCATCTGCGCGGCCTCGCTGTCCAGGAGCCCGCGGTCCTTCGCCGTACCCTTGCCGCCGCCTGCCGAGTCGAAGGCGCTGGCGATAGCCTCGAAGCTAAAGTCAGGCGCGAGGATAGTGCCTGCGAGCGCGGCGATGCGCGCGATCGAGCCCGCGATCAAGCCGAGGTTGCGTGCCACTTCCGGCAGCGAGTCAGCGAAGCTCTTAAAGTCCTGCGTCTTGAAGCCCGCGGCCGCGCCGAACGCCTTGGTGAAGCCGTCGACCATCGCAGGGATCTGCGGGCCGACTTGTTCCATAAACTTGCCGACGCCCTCGAGCATCTTGGTCAGGTTGTCTTGTAGGCCGCCCGCGCTGCTCGCGTTCATGCCGCCGAAGAGCGATTGCATGCCCTTCACGAGTGCCGGGTTTGCCTGGTCCACGGCATCGAAGATGGCACTCTCCCACAGCGTGCCCATGCGGCGGCCGAGCCCGCCGACGGTCTGGTCCGCCACGCGCTCGCCGGCCTTGCCGATGGCGCTGCCGTGCACGCCCTCGACGCCCGCCTGCACGATCGCGTTCAGCGCGATACCCGCGCCAATCTTGCCCGCCTTCTGAAGCTTCATCACTTCATCGACGGTCTTCCCCATGATCTTGCCGAGGATCTGCCAGACGCGCCCTGCGTTGATGCCGCGCTCGGCGAGCTGCTGCGTAAGCTCTTCAGCCTGCAGCTTCCCCTTGCCCATGATCTGCGTCATGGCCAAGAAGATGCCCTTCACGTCCTGCACTGAGCGGCCTGCGGCCAGCATGTCCGCGCCGAAGCGCAACGTGCCCTTCGACTGCTCGGCCGTGAAGCCCGCAGCGCCGAACCGATTCATCTGCGCCGCGACGTCTTCGATCGTGAAGCCGTACCGCTTCGCAATGTCGATCGTCTCGCGCAGAACCTTGTCGCCTTTCGCTTGCCCACCGAAGAAGGCGCCGAAGGACATGTGTGCACGCGACGCGAGGTCAGCGACGTCGTACAAGCCCGACGCGACCGAGACTAGCCCGTCGGCAAGCTTTCGCGCGAATGCAAACCCGAGACTGACGGCCTGGTTCGTGAGCGCGTTCAGCGCGTAAGAGAACTTCCAAGTCTGCGCGGTGCCGGCCTTCTGCGCGCGCGTGTGCGCGTTGACTGCGTTCGTGGGCAGGCGGGGGCCCATGCGCGCGACCGCGTTGCCCGCGGTCTGCGCCGCCTTCGCCGCCATCAGCTGCGTGCGCGCTAGCTTGAGCATGTGGCGATCAAGCGCCTCCATGTCCTTATCGGCCGTCTTGACAGAGCGCGCCAGATACTGCGCCGCCACCGAAACGTCAACGTAGGCCGAAGCGATCCGGGATGCGTTCCCGGTCACCTGGTCTTCGAGACGGATTGCGTAAAGCTCAGCCACGACGCTTGCCCAGTGCTCGCATGAAAGAGAGGTGCAACTTGTAGAGCCCCTTCAAAGTGTCGAGGCCTTCGGCCACGTGCAGCGCGCCGGCGAGCGCCTTCGCGCTGGCCTGCCCGCCCTGGTGCTCCTTGAACGCGAGCAGGTCTTCGGCGATCGAGCCCAGCTGGCGCTCGGAGCCGCGCCAGCGCGAGATGGCCTCCTTGACCTGGTCTGCGAGCTGTTCGGACGCCAGCCGCAGCAGGCGCGCGCACACGCCGCGCTCAGCGGAGAATGCGAGCGGGAAGTTCTCGGCCGCCTCTTCGAAGAGCGCGGTGTCCGATCGATAGCCGTCGTCGACCTGAGTCGCCAGGTAGCACTCGCGCACGGCCGCGATGGCGGTGCTGAGCGCGACCTCGGGCGCCGCGTCTAGTCGCTCGGCGACCCGCTGCGCTTCGTCGAGCGCCATCGGCCTGAAGACGTACTCGCGCCCGCGCAGGTCGACTCGAATGAGTCGGCCGTGCTCAGCGCGCGCGTCGTCCAGGTCGATGGCCGGCACACGACCTCACTCCACCCGGATCGACGGTCCTGCAGCTCCGCCGCGCGCGAGATCCATCAGCGCATCGATCACACCCTTGGTGTCTTCGTTGCCGCAGAACGCGAGCGGGTAACGGTCGGCGAGATCCTTGAAGTGCTCGGAGCCGAGGACGCAATTGAACTCGCAGCTGTTGATCGTGATGTCGATCACCAGGTCTGGCTTCTTGTTGATCTGCGTCTTCATCTGCGTGAGCTGAGCCTTGGTCAGGCGCTTGAACGCGAGCGTCTTGCCCTCGAGCTCGATGACGATCAGGTCGCCATACTTCGCCTTCAAGGGCCCAAAGTCGTATCGGGGGGTTTCATCTGACATGTTCGGGCCTCTGTCCTTTACTAACTGACAACTTTACGCGGCTACAACTTCGTCGTTTCCGCTGACGACTGCGTTGGTCTGAGCGCCAGTCGTGCAAGAGATGTTGAGCGTCGCCGCGGCTGGTAGCACCCAGTTGGGGTACAGAATGTAGGATTGCGGCGTGCCGGTCGTGAGCAGCTGCAGCAGGCGAACGTTGGCGGCCGTCAGCGACGTGCCGCTGATCGCGATGCTGACGGTCGCCGTGGCGGCGCCCGCTGGCTGCGAGAGCGTGATGCTTGACACCTTGCGCGTGCGCCCCGCGGGCACGGTGAAGGCAACGGTATCGGTCGCGGCAAGCACGCCCGAGAAGTATTGAAGCTGAGCAGCCATTATGTCCTCGCGAACTCCTTACCCTCGATCTTGAGCAGCAAGAACTCGAAGGGAATCTCTAGTGAAAGTGCCTCGGCGCCTGCTTCCCAGTCAGCGTCGAAGCCGGCCACGACGCAGCTCAAGCACTCGAAAGAGCGCACCTGCCCGGCCTCATTGGCCAGCGTGCACTCGCAGCTGAAGAGCGCGAGTGTCGGGTCCGCGCCCAGCGCGTCGTAGAATTGCATCGCCTCTTCGAGGTCGCTGAAGGTGAGGCTGCCCTCGCCCATGCCGAGCTGCCCCGCCGACCGCTTCTGCGGTTTGCGGCTGGTGCCGTAGGTGGCCTCGCGGTGCACGTCCTGCTTGAACGCGATGTGCTTGATCCCAGTGAATTGCTTCCCCGCGAGCTTGATCACGGCATGCGAGAAAGAGAACGCAAACTTTTCGAGGTCGAGTGCCATGATGGGTCCTTACAGCAAGTTGGTCAGCGCCTGAGCGACGTTGATCCCCTTCTGGAGAAGCGACTTGGGGTCGAGCGCGAACTCGCGACCATCGACCTTGAGCTTGAGGAAAGAGAACGGAAAGACGGTGCCGAGCGCTTCCGCGCCCGCGGAGTGGTCGATGCCGATACGAGTCATACGACACCCCTGCGCTTCGACCTCGCGGATGTCTGCGCCGCGCGCGAGCACGTACGAGACGGTGAAGATCTTGTGCAACGGGTCGTCGCCGAGCGCGAACAGAAAGTCGCCGGCCTCGCCCATGTCCGAGAACTTGAGCTGCCCCTGCCCGAGCCCGAGCTGGCCGACGCTGCGCTTCAAGGGACGGAAGTCCGTCCCGTAGACCGCGGCCTCGGTCAGCTCTTGACTGAGCTGGATGTTGTCGATGTCCGTGAATTGGCGCTCGTCCACGCGAATAATCGCGTGGGAGAACGAGTATGCCGGACGTTCGAGATCGAGCGCCAAAGAGATCCTTACGCCGCGAGACGGTAGCTGAGCGTGACGGTCACATTCTTGAAGTACGCGCGAGGCACCAGACTGACCGTGACGATCAGCGTCTTGGTGGACAGCACGTTGTTGGTGCGGTCGACTTGCGCCTTCACGTCGCTGAGGTGGCCAGTGCTGCCGTCGACCGTGGCGGGCCCAATGCCGCGCACGCCGGAGCCAATGACGTTGTCCAGCGGGCGCTGGAAGCGCGCGTCGAGCTGACGGGCGCTGAACTCGAGCAGCTGCCCCGTGCCGTCCGCCTTGCAGATGACGTTGCTCGAATTGAGCCCGGCGGCCACACCGCTGACGACCTTGCATGCTTCATCCATCATGCGTCCGTGCTGCCAGTACTCGAAGTCGGTGCCGGGAGAGCCCTTCAGCCACACGTTCGTGAGAAAGATGCCCGGCAGACCGTTGGGCCACGTGCGCAGCGTGCCAATGCGAATGTCGTCCAAGCCCGCGGGCGACAAGAACTCGTTCTGGCCGGGCTCGGTCACGCCGATCAGTGCGCCAACAGACGCGGCGCCCGAGGTCTGAGCGAGGTCCGTCGACATCACGTTGCCTGCGGCGCGCTCGGCGGCGAATACCAGCGTCGGCAGGTGGGGAATCGAACGCCCCACAGCGTTGAAGCTGACAGGCGCACGGCCCTTGCCTTGCAGCACGGCGATACGCACGTCGATCAGCGCGGAGAACGCAGTCACGACCGATGCCGGCGTGCCTTCGCCGGCGCCCATGATGGCGCGGAAGTAGCGATCCTTGGCGGGCGTCGCGTAGCTCGCCAGTCGCGCGCTGATGGTCGCGAACAGGGTCGCGGCTGCAGCGGCGGTCGCGGCCTCGCCAGCGAACACGAAGAAGTCCCAGGCGAGCACGCTTGCGTCCGCCGCGTTGAAGACGGTCGTCAGATTGGATGCGTCGTAGTGCGGCGCCTTGGACGTGCCCGTGTACGTGGCGCCTGCCGCGTAGACGTTGGTCACGCCGGTGCCGAACTCGAGCGTGACGCCGCTGGTGCCGAGCGCAACGGTCGCTGCCGCCGCGATGTTCGGCGAGAACGTCTTGCCGCCGTCGAGCGAGTACTGAAAGATCGTACCTGCCAGCACGCCGGAAACCGTCGAGATGATGTTGACGACGATCGCGTAGTCGTTCTTCGGCGCGCTCGTCGCGACCAGCGTGCCGATCGCGTTGTTGGCGCCCGGGGCGATCGAGCTGGGCATCGACGCCTGCCCATAGGTGGCAACCACGGTCGCGGTCACGCGCGTGACGACCACGGGGCCGCCTGCAATGTCTAGGATGCGGCCCACGGTATCATTGCCGGGACCGTTCGTGCCGAACAGCTCCTTCAACTGGCGCTGGTTGCCGACCAGAGTTGGGACGTTCGCGGTGCCGCTCTCGAACACGCCGATCACGTGGGCGCGAGACGTCGCCGGCGTGGTGATGCCGAGCCCACCGTCCAGAATGCTGATTGTAGTGCCGGGGAGAGCCATTGGAATTCCTTCGGATTATGCCATAGGCCGACCAGAAGGTCAAGCTCTACGGCCGGAGTTTTTTTGGAGGCGTTCTTCAGGCTCTAGCTCGTCGTATTCAAGCAGAATCAGTTCGCCTCTTGGATTGCGAGTTTCGATCAGCTTTTTCGCGACGATGCCGCCGCTCAGTAGCGCCTTTAGAAAAACGCGGTAGCGGGCCTGTTCTGAAGCTTGCGGATTCGGCGCTGGTTTTCGGCTCATGTGGGGGCCTCGAATGCCATGTAGGCGGCGATCGCGTCTGGGCTCATATTCTGGTTCAGAACCAACGAGTTGGGCCCTATCTGCCCGCCGGCCTTGATCGGCGAGCTGGGCGTGTCGGAGTTAGAAGCTGCGCCGAGCAACATCGATCCCGACGCCGCTGGCAAAACCCCCAGCGCTTGGCCCGCGCCTAAGTTGGCGTAGCTCATAGACAGCAGGGCGCCGTCCACGTAGTACGCAATGTTAGCGTCTCCGCCCAGCGAGCTGTCATACCGCCAATAGATGCAATGCCACACGTCAGGCAGAAGTGAAAAGCCGACGCTAGTTGCTGAGCGCCCGGTCGCGCCCGGGGTCATATAGATACTAGATTGCAGCGCCGCGCCGCTCGCAGCGAAACTGATGTTCGCGCCGTTTATCGGGACCTGAATAAGCATCTGCGCCCCGCTCACACTTGCGGGCTTGAACCAGAATATATACCCCAGCTTGTCTGTGCTATAATTGCTGGCAGCAATCGGCCAGGGCAGAACATCCGTGCCATCGAATACCATTGTGGGCAGCCCATTCAAGCTGCTCCCTACCGCCGGCTGACGATCGAGATCGGCCTGCACGGCAGGATTCACGTTCAAGACGTCTTTGACCGACGTCCACTTGCCCGCGCTCTGCGTTGACGCCTGCAACCGGAGCCACGCCGAAGCTTCAGAAAACTGATCGAAGACGGTGGCGGATACGATCTGACTGACGTCAAGCTCCGTGACCGTAGCTGTTACAGTGTCAAGCACCGCGTAGGGCTGCGGCTTCGGATGACTCTGCAGCCGCATCCGAAACATGAATACAATCTCGGGGTTACGCGCGATGCGCGCGCCGGCAGACTGGGAATCTTTCCCGGCCCACTCATACTGATTCTCGTTCTCAAAGACGTTCGGGCCGCCGATGTCGAAGATGGCGTTCACGACCGCATCAAAGAGCGCGTCGAGCGCGTCTTCGTCCTCGGCGCGCAGCACCAGCATGACGTTCTCCGAGCGCGTGAAGCGCTGCAGCTCCGTCGTGCCCGCGCCGCTGACCGGGATGCCGAAGTTCTGCCGGCCTGGGGCTGACGAGAACTTGAGCGTGCCCGAGTCGCGCACGAAGATGGCCTTCCGGCGCTGGGCGTGCTCGTTGATACGCAGCTTGCCGGCCTCAAACGCCACTGTGGAGTCGTCCACGCGCGCGGCCACTGCCGTGACCAGCTCGTCGAGCTGGCTCACTGGAGCCGCCTCAGGGCCGCCGCAACGACCACGTCAAGCTCGCGCTTCCAGCGCGGGGTCATGGCCTGCACGGGCATCATCTGACGGGCAGGCGCGCGCCCGCCCGAGGGCAGCGACCACCCGTGCTGGTGGAAGATCGGATAGTTCCGCCCGCGCTCGGTCGCCGTGTTGGTCACGACCAGGTTGGCTCCGGCGGCGTCGATCCGGAAGCTGCTACGCATCTTGCCTGTGCGCGAAAGTATCCCCCAGGGATAGTATCGTGTGCGCTCTGTCCACGCGCGCCCGCGGGGCTCGCGCTCGAGCACGAACCCCTCTTCGATCAGATCCCGCACCTTGCTCGCGATCGCCGCGCGCGCAACCAGCTTGCCCTCGGTCTGCAGAGCGCGAAGCTTCTGCCCGAGACTCAGGCCAGTGGAGCGGAAGGTGACGGGCAAGCTCAGTTGCCCCAGAAGTTTCGGTCGAAGCGCCAGCGATCGTACTCGGCGATACCGCCGCGCCCTTCGCTCGTGATGACAATGATCGGTGCGCCCTCGCCAACCGTTGGGGTAGTGTCCGCGTCGACCGCCAGGTTCACTCGACCGCTCGAGAGATCCTGCAGCCAGCCCTTCTGCCCGGGGCGACCTGTGAGGTCGCGGTAGCGGTCCTCGATGGCGCGGTCCGACTCGTTGTTGGGGTCATAGCCCCGGACGGTCATCACCTGGTACGCCGCGAGCCAGCACACGGCTTCGATCACTTCATCGGGATATGGCACGGCAAAGGGAACCGTGTAGCGCCCGCGCGCGTACGTGTTGAACTTGGCCGAAGCCTTCTTCAGCAGCTCGTCCAGGTCGCCGGCGAACCCGTCCAGCGCCTGCGGAGGCAGCCCGTGGTCGCCGAAGTCGCCGGCCGTGGCGTACTGGACCGAGGCCACTTACTTGTCCTTCTTGGGGCCGTCCAAGGTCTCAACGGGCTTGGCGTGAGCCTTCGGCGGATCCTTCGGCAAGTAGCTCTCGACCACGGCGAGCAGCGCCTCGGCGTTCGTGCCCATCTGCGCCGCGGCCTGGCGAATGGCACTTTCGTAGGACTTGTGCATGGTGAACGATTCTCGCGGGCGGTGAAAAGAAAACGCGGACCGGAGCCGCCCGATGCTCCGGCCCGCGAAGGGGAGGGCCGTCTGCCGCCGAAGCGTCGCGGGCCCAGAATGGTTGCAGGGGAGGTGATCGGTTGTCCCGGCCTCCCCCGCGCGCCGCGCACGGCGCCTAGTTTATTCCTCGGGAGGAAACTCGTCCGCTTGGCGATTGTTCCAGACGGTAAACGAGCCGCCGTTGTAATCCAACTCGTCACTCGCCGCGAGGTACAACACGAGACCTTACACCACGACCTTGGCCATCAGCCACCAGGGGCCGTAGCCCACGACGCCTCGGGCATCCAAGCCCCAGTAGAACGTGCTGTTCCAGAACACGTTGTCGTCGTCGATGTTGGCCTTCGCGACCAGCGTCACGGACTTGCGCACCTGCAGAAGCAGCGGCTTGATCGGCGCGCTGAGGTCCGCCAGGTACCAGGAAGTGATCGGAAGCTCTGGAACCACGATGATGTCGAGCAGCCCGTTGAAGACGTTCGTGCCGCCGGTGACGACGGTCTGCACGTTCAAGATCTGTCGAGCGGCCATCTCGAGGCCTGGTCCGATGACCAAGTGCGTCGGGTTGACCCCCAGCAGCCGACCGTCCTCGCCCGTGTACTGCGTCATCGCGACGCGCACCAGATCGAGGTTGGTCTGGTTGAACGTGCCCGGCGTCGGCGCCGTGAAGCCCGAGCCGAACAGATTGCTCTGCACGCCAGCGGGATTCAACGTGTGAGAGATGCTGAAGAACGGCAGGCCATCGAAACCGAGGCCCGTCTGGCCTGCGATCAGACCATCGATCAGCAGTTTCGGCCAGAGCCGAGCCGCGACGCGGCCGAACTCTTGCACGCGAGGCTCGAAGAGCCCCAGCGAGTCGTCCGCCAGCTCGTCGACATCGATGCCGAGCGTTGCCTCGAACTTCTTGTTTTCGAGGACGTACGCCTGAGTGGCGAGGCCTTGGATGACGCGCGGACCGATCCACTCGCGCATCTCGAGAAGCCGCTGCATCCACCCGTGCGTCTCGATCTTGTGCGTCGAGGTAATGCGGGTGGCGAGCTTCAAGATCGTCGTCGGCGTATCTCGGTACGCCGACCGGAAGATCTTCGAGACCGAAGTCTGAAGAGCCTGAAGAACTGCCTTGGTGATCAACATTGTCGTGAGTCCTATTACCCGCCGGAGGCCAGCGTGGAGGCCGTCGCAGCGATGACCGCGTGGTTCATGGCGGTGAGTCGGACCCAAACGCCCGCGCCGCCGGGCGCCGTCGCACCGTCAACGCCTTCGATCACGCCCACAATGCATTCAGTCGCGAAGGCGCCGCCCTTCTGCACCGTGTTGTCGTCGGTCGCGAAAGCGATCTTGCCGATGTCCGTGGCCAAGATCGTGTCGCCGTTGGCGAACTTGTGGATGCCGCTGCGCACCTTGATCAGCTCCGTGGTCGAGACGCCGGTCAGAACCTCTTCCTCGCACATCCAGACCGAACGTACGACGGTCGCGAGTGTGAGCTTCACGAGCTTGCCCGTGGTGTTCTCGATGCCGACCAGGCAGCCCTTGAAGTACTG
>Ga0214473_10004139_pt1 | contig 17460 bp, 13 predicted proteins | sample RVTome_7_FD_203509 | JGI IMG/M metagenome (GOLD analysis project Ga0214473, IMG submission 203509) | Soil microbial communities from uranium-contaminated site in the Upper Colorado River Basin, Wyoming, United States - RVT98D197 | ecosystem: Environmental > Terrestrial > Soil > Contaminated >... | reverse complement strand
GCGAAGCCCGTCCGGCCGATCGCCCCCTCCGATGGCTTACCTGAAGCGCCGCAGCAGGCGCTCGGCCTGCTGCTGGGCCGCCCCCAGGGCCTCCTGCGGCGACTTGGCGCCGGTGAGAGCGGCCTGGATCGCGTCGTCGAGCGCCTTGCGGACACGGCCGCCCTCGTAGGTCGACAGCTCGGCGGTCGCGAACTTGAGCTGGTCCCGCGCCACCGCGGCCGCCGGGAACCCCTCGACGTACTTCTTCAGCAAGGCCGTCTCGTAGGCGTCCGGCCGCACGGCGACGTAGCCGGTGTCGATGCTCCACTGGGCGGCGCGCTCCGGCGCCGTGATCCACTTGACGAAGGTCAGCGCGGCCTTCCGCTCCTCGGGCGACGCCTTCTTGAAGACGTAGAAGTTCCCGCCCCCGGTCGGGGATCCGCGACGCGCCTTGGCCGGCAGCATCGAGACCCCGAAGTCGAACGTCGCGCTGCTCTTGACCGCCGTCAGGTTGCCGGTCGTATGCCACATGATCGCCGTCTTGCCCTGGACGAACTGCTCGCGCAGCGTGCCCCACTCGACGGTGCCCTCCGGCATGATCTTGTGCTTCCGGCCGAGGTCGGCCCAGTACTGGAGGGCCTCGACGGTGGCCGGCGCGTCGTAGAAGGTCCGGTTCCCGTCCGGGTTCATGAGGACCTGGTTGTTCTGCATGGCGAAGGCCTGGAACATCCAGTAGGGATATCCGGTCGACGGGATCATCACGCCCCAACGCCCGACCTGACCCGACGCATCCCTCTTCACCAGGCGCTTGCCCGCCTCGACCAGGTCGGCCCAGTTGGCGGGCGGCTTCTCGGGATCGAGCCCGGCCTCGCGGAACGCGTTCTTGTTGTGGTACATGACGATGGTCGACCGCTGGAACGGGATGCCCCAGGTCTTCCCCTTGGTGATGCCGTTGTCCATGAAGCCCGGGAAGTAGCTCTTGAGCCAGACGCGGTCCTCCGGCGTCGTGGCGATGTCGTCGAAAGCCACGATGGCGTCCTGCTCGATCAGCTCGTAGAGGTCGATCGAGAACAGGACCGAGAGCTGGGCGGGCTGGCCCGCCTTCAGCGCGGCCAGCGCCTTGATGCGGGCGTCGTCGTAGTTGCCCGCGTAGATGGCGTTGACCTTGATGTCCGGATGGGCCTTCTGGAAGTCGGCGACCAGGCCGTCGACGATCTTGGTCAGGGGACCGCCGACGGCGACCGGGTAGTACATGGTCAGCTCGGCCTTGGCCCAGGCGGTGCCGCCGAGCCCGAGCCAGACCGAGGCCGCGAGCACGACAGCCGCAGCCAGCCGTTCAAAGGTGCGCATCATGGTCGATCCTCCCTCGTTCGCTCGGATTGCGGAGGCGCTCGTGTCGCTCCGGGCCGGCCCGAGGCCCGGCGGACGGCGCGTCGATCATACCGCCGTCAGGCGGGGCGCGCCAGGAACTCGAGCGCGGCGACGGCGTGGACCGTGGTGGTCCTGAGCAGCTCCCGCACCTCGACGTACTCGTTCGCGCGCCCCATGTTGTTGGGCGTCGGACCGTAGATCACGGCCGGCACGCCCGCGTAGCGCCAGAGCCGCGCGTCGTTGGAGCCGATCCCGACGCCGAACACCGTCTTCGGCCCCCCGAAGCCCTCGACGGCCCCCTTCACGCTCCGGGCGATCGGCTCGTCCCAACTCGTCCAGTTCGGCTCGACGGTGTTCACGATCCGGAGCTGGCCGCCGTGCGCCCGCGCCGCCTTCTTGAGCGCCGCCACGACCGGCGCGGCGCGCCCCCCGATCGGGATGCGGACGTCGATCTCGGCCGCGCACTCCGGCGCGATCATGTTCACCTTGATGCCGCCCCGGATGGTGCCGAAGTGGACCACGTAGCGCCGAGCCACCGCGGTCGCCCCTTGGCCCAAGCCGCGGTCGGTGACCGGCTGAATCCGCGTGAGGTGCCGCGCCATCACGGCGGGCAGCGGCGACTTCCAGCGCTCGATCGCCTTGATCGCCGCCAGGAAGCGCATGGCCCGCGTGATCGCGCTCTCGGAGACGTGCGGGAACGCCCCGTGGCCGCCCGGCGTGCGGAAGGTCACCTCCGACCAGACCAGCCCCTTGTCGCCGATCCGGATGATGTCGGGGGTCCCGGGCTCGCCGTTCAGCAGCGCGTCGGCCCGCAGCACCTCCGGGTACCGCGCGACCAGGGCGCGCGCCCCGTGCTCGGCGAAGTTCTCCTCGTCGCAGACGAGCGTCAGCGTCAGCTTGCCGCTGAGGTGCTTCTCGAACTGCCGGACGTAGGCGAGCGTGAAGAGCGACGCCGTGCAGCCCGCCTTCATGTCGGTGACGCCGCGCCCGTAGAGCCGCCCGCGCTCGACGTCGCCCGAAAACGGCTCCCGGTCCCACAGGGCGCGCGGGCCCGCCGGGAACACGTCGAGGTGACCGTTCAGGACCAGGTGCTTTCCGGGGCGCCCGGTGTCCCAGGTGGCGATGAGGTTCTGGCGGCCCGGGGCGGGCTCGTGGAGCGTGAACGGGAAGCCCCACTTCTCGAGCAGCCCCTGGACGTAGCCGAAGACCTCGGTCGTGTCGCCCGGGGGGTTCTCGCTCGGAATGCGCACCAGGTCCCGGCACACGCCGACGACCGTGGACTCGTCCTTCCGCGCCTGCTGCACCAGCTCGCCGATCAGGGTCGTCGTTGGGGGGGTCATCGGCTCCTCTCTCCGCGACGTGTTCCCTCTCGCCTGAGGGTCACGCGCGGCGCACCGAGGTGTAGATCTTCTCGACGTCGAAGACGTCCTTGTGAGGAAAGAGCGCGTAGTGCTGGAAGACCGTGTTGACGTTCCGGAGGTAGGACGGCGTGTCGCCCAGTGGCCGGCTCCCCAGACGGATCTCGCCGGCCGTGGGGGTCTCGAAGCCCGCCACCATTCACAGGCTCGTGGTCTTGCCGCAGCCGCTCGGGCCGAGCAGGAGAGAACCTCCCCCAGAACGTAGAAGGGACTGCACACGCACATTCCGGCATCGCGTTCCGCGCCCCGAGGGCGTCTCGGGAGCGCCGGGGGGTCCGGATGCGGCTTCCCGCAGCGCCGCGCGGCTACCATAGACAGGCCATCCCGGCGGTGTCAAGGGTCCTGCAGGTCGCCCTCAGTCCCGTGCGTCAGCCGTGAGGCCCACCGACAGAACCCGTAGAGCGCCGCGGGATTGTCCACCAGGATGCGGCCGGGGGGGGCGGCCGGCGCCCAGTCGAGGAGGAGGTCGAGGAGCATGGTGTCGTCGGGGGGCTGGGCGCGCTCGGAGGGGTGGGGCCAGTTGCTGGAGCATGCGCTCGGGGGCGTGGGCGACGAGTGCCCTGGCCAGGACCGAGAGGCTCACGCAGCTGTCCGGGTTCCTCCCGGGGGAAGCGGTGCTCAGCGGTAGGGTCTGCCACAAAATATTGGGGGTGCCTGAGGGAACATACGGTAGATATTGGGGTGTGGGCCGATCCGGGGCCTCCGACACGCAGAAGAGGCTCAGGGGTTTTCGGCAGGCTCCTCCGCGTCAGCGTGCGGGTACAAGCACGAGCTCCCGCGCTGGAGGCCAGTGTCGCCCTGCTTGAGTAGAGGGACCTCGACCAGACGTCGCGGGGCCCAGGTGGCACGCGCAGACCGTGGTGACGTCTCGTGCGGTTGCAAGCACGCCGCTGTGACGTTGCCGAGGTTTCCCCCAACCTTGCGGATTCTTCACCCAGTCCCGGCGTGCCGCTGCCCGACGACGAAGCGCTAAGTGCGGGTGGGTGTTAGCCCTCGAGGTTGGCAGCGGGATTGCTCGGTCGGGGAAGCCTAAGGGGGACACCACGGTGAGACGATCCGACAGACGGCCCCCATCCGCGACGGTCGGTTCTCGGCGGCCGGCGGCTTCTGAGCTAATCCACCTGCGGGCGCGGAACGCCGTCGGCCTCCTGTTCATGGGGTGGTGCGCGGGGCTGACGGCACTGGCCCTTGTCCTGTCCACCAGGGACAGCTGGGTGGTCTGGGCCGGCGGCCAGCTCCTCCTCGGGGTGACCCTCGTCCAGTGGTTCGTGATTCTGCACGAGTGTGGGCACGAGACCCTCTTTCGAACCAGGCGTCTCGATGTGGTGGTTGGGCACGTCGCCTCCGTCTTCACCCTCATCCCGTTCCAGTGCTGGAAGCGGGTGCACGGCCAGCACCACAAGTGGACCGGATGGCAGGATCGGGACCCGACGACGGTCGCGCTCGTCCCTCGGCCGCTCGGCCGTGGCGAGCGATTCCTCACGAACGTCTGCTGGCGGTTCTGGATTCCACTCTTCTCCGTCCTCTACCGCGTCGGCAACTTCTGGAACGTGCGCCGCCTCTGCCGGCTCTTCCCCCCCAAGGCGCAGCGGCGTGCGCTGACCTTGAACGTCGTGCTGCTCGGGGCTTTGTACGTGGGCCTCGCGTGGGGTCTCGGGCTCGCCCGGGTCGGGAGCCTCGCGGGCCTGGGTTTTGTGCTCAGCCTGCTGTTCGAGGACCCACTGCTGCTCAGCCAGCACACCCACATTCCCCTCAACCTTAGCCGGGGGACCCGGGTCCGGCCGTACCCGACCGTGGAGCAAGAGATCTTCACGCGGTCGCTGAGGTTCCCGTCGTGGTTCTCGGTCGGCGTGCTGCTGAACCTCGACGCCCACGAGCTGCACCACATGTACCCCTTCGTCCCGGGGTACGCGCTGCGGCGGATCGAGTACACCCCGACGAACGAGGTGTCCTGGTGGCAGTGGGTGCGCCGGGCCAAGGCGCTTCCGGGCGAGGTCTTCCTCTTCCAGAACCGGACCGAGTCGGGGTTCGACATTTGATGGCCCAAGCCCGCGTGGATCACAGCCTCTCCGAGCCCGATCCGCTCGCCTGTGCCCTGTTTCTCATCACAGCGTTCATCCTCGCGGGGCTCGTCCACACGGCGTGGTTGCGAAGTCGAGTCTCGCGGCCGTTCGCCATCCCCCTGGACGGGGGACTCACCTTCCGTGGCCGGCGGCTCCTCGGCGACAACAAGACGCTTCGCGGCTTCATGGGGATCGTCCCTGCGGCTGGCGCGACGTTCTTCCTGCTGGCGGGAGTGCTGACGGCAGGTTCGTCCCCGCTCGCGAGCGCCCTCTGGCCGCTCTCGCCGGGAGGCTACGCCGTCCTCGGGCTCGGGGCCGGTCTCGGCTTCATGCTGGGCGAGCTCCCCAACTCGTTCGTGAAACGTCAGCTGGGGATCCCCCCTGGCGCGGCCCCGCGCCATTGGCTGGCGAAGCTCCCGTGCTTCCTGGTGGATCGGCTCGATTCGATCGCGGGGATGCTCGCGGTGGTCAGCTTGCTTGCGTCGACGCCCTGGCAGGCCTGGATCTACGTGCTCGTCATCGGCCCGGGCATCCACTGGGTGTTCAGCCTCCTCCTCTTCTGGGCTGGCGTGAAGGCGCGACCGGCATGATCCGCGAACGGGCGGCGACGGGGCGAAGTGCCGAGGCCACTGCAGCGTACGTTTGCGCGCTCGGTCAGGCCGAGGATGTCGGGCAGGTTGGCGGCAAGGCGTACACCCTCGGCCGGATGCTCGGGCTGGGTCTGACCGTCCCTCCGGGATTCGTCGTGACCGACGCCGCCTTCCAAGCGTTTCTCGGTCACGATGCACTACGCGGGAGGATCGCCGCGTTGTGCCGGGACGTGGACCCGCGGGACCCAGACGCTGTCCGGCGTGCGTCGACGGTGGTCCGGAACCTCGTCACGGCGGGGGAGATTCCCGGGCCCGTGCGCAACGCCCTGGCCGAGACGCGTCGGCGAATCCTCCCGCAGGGTACCCTCATCGTCCGAAGTTCTGCCGTCGGCGAGGATTCGGAGGCGGCGTCGTTCGCGGGACAGCTTGACTCCCGCCGCGATGTCGAGTCGGCCGACGAGCTCGAGCACGCGCTCCTCACGTGCTGGGCCTCGTACTGGTCGGAGCGCTCCCTCGCCTATCAGCACGCCCGTCAGAGCCGCCTGGTGGGGATGGGGATCGTGGTCCAGGAGCAGGTCCGGTCGCGACTCTCCGGCGTCCTCTTCACGCGAGCCCCCGATCCACGAGGCGGCCGCCGCGACGACCTGCTCGTCGAGTACTGCGACGGCGACGCGGAAGCGCTCGTGTCCGGCCGGATCAACCCGGGGCGCGTCAGGATCGCGCGCGCAAGCCTCCGGGCGACGCACCACGCCGCGTTCGAAGCACGTTCGGCCGAGGCCGGCGGCTGCGTCCTCGAAGCGTGCCGGATCGCCGAGCTCGCCGGTCTGGGTTTGACCCTGGAACGGGAGTTCGGCGGCGCGCAGGACATTGAGTGGACTATCGGTGAGGACGGGCAGCTCTATGTCGTGCAGTCGCGACCGATCACCGTGCGGGCCGCGTCACCGGACGCTCCTGACGGGAGCGGTCGACGCGGGACCCCTGGCTCGCCTCTCGTCTTGTGGTCGAACGCGAACGTCAACGAGAACTTTCCGGAGCCCATCTCGCCGCTGCTCTACTCGATCGCGTCGGCCGGCTACTACGAGTACTTCCGGGGCCTCGCGCGCGCGTTCGGGATCTCGTCCTGGCGCATTCGAGAGATGGAGCAGCCGTTGCGTCACATCATCGGGGTCCACGCCGGCCGGATGTACTACAACCTCACGAGTATCCACGCGGTTCTGCAGGTTGCGCCCTTCGGCGACCTCCTGACGGAATGGTTCAACCAGTTCGTCGGCGCGTCCGGGTCAGCCCCGCCCCCGCGTCGAGTGGTTGCCTGGGGTGAGGGGGAGCGCGCGCGCCGATGGATCGAGCTGGGCGTCATCGCCCTCAAGACCACCTGGCAGTACCTGTTCCTCTCGCGGCGGATCGCGGCGTTCGAGCGCGCCGTCTCGGAGTTCAGCGCGCGGACCCGGCCCGACGCTCTCGCCGACCGGTCGTTGGTCGAGCTGCTCGACGAGCTGCGGGCCTTCGTCGACATCCGGTGTCACCACTGGACGGACGCGGCGCTCGCCGATGCGGCGTCCATGGTCTGCTACGGCACCCTGAAGCGGCTCCTGAACGCGGCGTTCCCGGCGTCCGATCAAGCGGCGCTCCACAACACGCTCCTCAAGGGACTGCCCGACCTCGTCAGTGGCGTGCCTGTGCTCCGACTCTGGGACCTGTCGCGCCGGATCCGACGCGACGACGGCCTGACCCACCTGTTCGCGACGCAGCCGAGCCCGGAGATCCTCGCGCGACTCGGGGCGGATGAGACGTTTGCTCCGTTCCGTCGGGACCTCGACGATTTCCTGGAACACTGGGGCTTCCGCTGCTCGGGCGAGCTCATGTTGACGGTACCGAGCTTTCAGGAGAACCCGGCGGGGCTCCTCGACATCCTGAAGATGTATGCCGCGGTGGACGGCGACTCCCCGGCCGAAGTGTTGTGGCGTGAGGACGCCGCGCGCCGGGTGGAGACGACCCGCGTGTTGAGCGTCCTGCGGCGCCGCCGGCTCCACCTCTTCCTCCCCGTCCTCAACCGGGCGCACCTGGTCGGACTGGTCCTGCGAGGCACCCATCGGTCGATCGCGTTCCGCGAGCGCGCCCGGCTGAAGCAGGCCCTCCTCTACAGCCGCTGCCGGCGCATCGCCCTCCAGATGGGCGAGCGGCTCGTCGCGCGCGGGTCCTTCGAGCGGCGTGAGGACGTCTTCTTCCTGACGTACCCCGAGCTCGATGCGCTGGTTTCGGGGAGTGCCATGTTCCCGTACCACGTCAGGCGACTGGTGGCGCTGCGCCAGCAGGAGCACGCGGAGCTCGGCGCGATGTCGCCCCCGGACACCTTCACGCTTCCGGAAGGCGACTATCTCGGTCCACCGACGGGGTCACCCGCAGCCGAGAGTTCCGGCGACGAGGCCCATGCGTCGATCGAGCTGTCGGGTCTCGGCGCGTGCGGGGGGCGCGCGACCGGCCGCGCGACCATCCTCGGGGACGTGTCCGAGTCCAGCCGGCTGGCCGCCGGGGACGTGCTCGTGACCCGTCAGACGGACCCGGGGTGGGGGCCCGTGTTCTTCCTGATCGCGGGCCTGGTGATGGAGCGAGGGGGGATGCTCTCCCACGGCGCGATCATCGCCCGCGAGTTCGGCATCCCGGCCGTCGTCGGCGTCAGGGAGGCGACGCGGCGCATCACACCGGGCGCGATCGTGTCGGTCGACGGAGACCGTGGCCTTGTCCGCCTCACCGGGTGACGCAGTGCTCCGCTACGTGCGCACGCGCTTCCCGGTGAGGCTGTACGCGCCGCTGGCCGTGTTCCTGAGCGTGGCCGGCCTGGCCGGCGCCCGGCGGCTCGGCGCCGTGGATTTCGTCGTCACGGTCGCCCTCGCCGCCACCCTCGTCTTCCAGTTCCGGCTTCAGGACGACCTGGCCGATTGCGAGGCCGACCGGCTCCGCTACCCGGACCGGGTGCTGGCGACGGCCCGATCGCGAACGGCCTTTCGGGCGATCCTCCTCCTCGTCTTCGGGCTCAACAGCGCCGTCATCGCGTGGCAGACCGGCCTCGGGCGCCGACTCACTGTGTTCATGGTCCTGACTGGTGCCTTCGGCATGTGGTACCGGTGGCGGCGGCGCTTGCACGCGGGGGCGTTCGTCGGCTCCCACGTGGTGCTCAGCAAGTACCCGGTGTTCGTCTACCTCCTTGGCGGCGAGGCCGGCGCGTCGCGTGCGGGCCATCTCCTGCTGGCGATGCTGGTGGTTTACCTCTGCTTCTGCATCTACGAGGTGCTGCACGACCCGGACCTCCGGGTGGTGCCGCGCGCGCATCCGATCCTCGGGGCCGAGATGACCGCGCTGGGCGCGGTCGGCAGCCTCATGGCGGTCGCGCTGCTCGATCACGGCGTTCCGGCGGTCTCGCTACAAGCCACGCTGGCCCTCGCCGGGGTCTTGGCGCTTGCCGCTCTCTTCCGTCGCTACCGGAGGACGGTGAACCTGGGCCCCTGGGCCTACGGCGTGTTCGTCATCGGCTTCGTCCAGCTCCTGACCTTTGCCCTGGAGGGTGGCTCATGAGCCTCGCCGCAGCGGTCGCATCACCGCATCCGTCGAGCCTCGAGTGGATCCCTTGCTCCTACTGCGGAAGCGAGTCCTCGGCGGACTTCGTCACCGCCGAGGACGACCTCACCGGGAAACCCGGGCGCTTTCGCTTCGTCGTCTGCCGGGGATGCGGGCTCATCTATCAGAATCCACGGATCCCGATCGAGCGTATCGGCGCGTATTACGACGATGAGTACATCGCCCATCGGAAGCGGACCGATTGGGGGATCCTGACGCCCCTCTATAACCGTGCCATGGGCAAGCACGATCGGGAGAAGGACCGGATCGTCCGCCGGTACGTCGCCCTCGGACCGACAAGTGAGGTGCTCGACGCGGGGTGTGGAGCTGGGACGTTTCTGCTGAAGATGCGCGCGCGGTACGGCTCGAAGGTCACCGGCGTGGACTTCAAGGACCTCTCGTCCCGTCCGGGGTTCGCGGCGATCGAGTTCCACTGCGGCCTCTTCTACGAGCAGGAAGTCGGCGAGGCGCGCTTCGACCTCGTCACGATGTGGCACTTCCTGGAGCACGATTACGATCCTCTGCGTACGCTCGCCCATGCTCGACGCGCGCTCAAGCCCGGGGGTCGGCTGGTGACCGAGGTGCCCCGTCTGGATAGCCTCACGGCGCGTCTCTACCGCGAACGGTGGCCCGGGCTACAGGCCCCCCAGCATACCGTGCTCTACACGAAGGCGATGCTCCTCCGATTCATGGCGCGGTCGGGATTCGAGGTCGTCGACTACCTCCCCTACGGCGCGTTTCCCGCGTACTTCTACCTCTTTGCGGGAGTGGCCTTCAAACTCCTCCGGGGCCGGGGACTGAACCTCTCGAGGGCGATCTACCCGTACTTCCTCGGGCAGATCCTCGCAAGCCCCGTGTTGCTGTTCGAGCGGCACCTGAACCTGGCGATGCAGACCGTGATCTGCAGGAGGGCGTGATGGCGGAGCCGGCGAAGACGCACTCCATCGAGGCGGAGGCTTGGACGGCGCTCCTCAAACCGCCGGGGAGCTATCGGGCCGTGCTGCTGGCGGTGGCGACCGTCCTGCTGGTGACGATCACGGCCGTGGTCATGCTGGGCGTCGCGGTGCTCACGCTCTTCAAAGCACGGCGGTTCTACACGGAGGTCATCGCGAGAGGGTTGGCCCGGGCGATCCTCTGGATGTGGGGGGTGCGGGTCGTCGTGCACCGGGACGGCCCGTTTCCGGAGACCCAGACGATCTACATCTCCAACCACACGTCGACGATCGACATGTTCGTCCTGGTCGGGCTCGGCCTGCCAAACGCGCGGTTCTTCTGGACCGGCTTTTTCCGGAAGATCGTGCCGCTCGGCGTGATCAGCACGCTGATGGGGACGTTCCACACGCCGTCCCAGACAGATCGCGCGGCCCGCGTCCGATGCTTCGAGTCGGCGGAGCGGGTTCTCCGCCGTACGGGGGACTCCGTCTACCTGAGCCCCGAGGGCGAGCGGGTGACGACGGGGAGGATCGGTCACTTCAACAAGGGGGCCTTCCATCTCGCCACCAACCTGAGCGTGCCCATCGTGCCGCTCTACATCGACATCCCGCCGGAGATCGACCCCGGGAAGGGCTACGAGACACGCCCCGGCACGGTCCACGTCTACATCAAGCCGCCCATCCCGACCCGCGATTGGAGGCTGCAGGAGCTGGAGCGCAACAGGGCGCAGGTGCGTGATCTCTACGTCAGCTGGCGGCGGAGCCTCCAGGGCCAGACGGGGCGGGAGGATCAGGACCATGGATGACTTCCGCTCCGTGGCGGAGATCCTGCGCTTCCGCGCGCAGGTGCAGAAGGAGCGGCGCGGCTACGTCTTTCTGCCGGACGGGCAGACGGAGGGACCGAGCCTCACCTACGGTGAGCTGGATCGCCAGAGCCGGGGCATCGCGGCCGCGCTCCAGGAGTCCCACTCGGGTGGCGAGCGCGCCCTCCTCGTGTACCCCCCGGGGCTCGAGTTCATCGCCGCGTTCTTCGGGTGTCTCTACGCCGGTGTGGTGGCAGTGCCGGCCTACCCGCCGCACCCCGCGCGACCGAGCCGGGGCCTGTCCCGACTCCGGGCCATCGCGGGGGATGCCGAGGTCACAGTCGTGCTCACGACCGAATCCATCGCGTCGATGGCAGCGGTGCTTTGGGTCGAGGCGCCGGAGCTGGCGGGCGCGCGGTGGCTGGCGACCGACCGGCTCGGGCCGGAGCGCGCCGAAGCGTGGCAGGAGCCCCAGCTGGATCCGCGCACGCTCGCGTTCCTCCAGTACACCTCGGGCTCCACCGCGGCGCCCCGGGGGGTCATGGTGAGCCACAGAAACCTGCTCCACAACCTCGCGTACATCCGGTACTGCGAGGAGAACGACGCCGATACCGTCTCGGTATCCTGGCTTCCCGTCTACCACGACATGGGCTTGATCGAGGGCATCCTCGAGCCGGCCTTCGGCGGCTATCCGGCCTACCTGATGGCGCCCGCGTCGTTTCTCCAGCGTCCCCTTCGGTGGCTCGCCGCGATCTCGCGCTACCGCGCCACGAACAGCGGTGGGCCGAACTTCGCGTACGACCTGTGCGCGCGAAAGATCACGCCGGAGCAGTCGCGGGAGCTGGACCTCAGCTCGTGGCGTGTCGCGTACAACGGGGCGGAGCCGGTTCGAAAGGAGACCCTGGAGCGCTTCCTGAAAGTCTTCGGAGCGTGCGGCTTCCGCTGGAAGGCCTTCTACCCGGGGTACGGCCTCGCGGAGGCGACGCTCGTCGTTTCGAGTGGTCGGCAGGCGGATGAGCCCGTGTTCCAGGCGGTCAACGCTCGGGGACTTGCGGCAGACCGAGTCGAGGGGCTCGGGACGACCGAGCGCGATCGGATCACGCTGGTGGCGTGCGGCCGGCCGTCCTTCGGGACCCGTGTGGTCATCGCCCACCCTGACCACCGGACGCCATGTGCCCCGGGCGAGGTGGGGGAGATCTGGGTCTCGAGCCCGAGCGTAGCCCTGGGCTACTGGAATCGCGCCAAGGAGACGGAACGGACATTCCATGCGTATCTGGCGAATACGGGAGAGGGGCCGTTCCTGCGCACCGGCGACCTCGGCTTCATCTTGCAGGGCGAGCTGTTCGTGACGGGTCGTCTCAAGGACGTGATCATCATCCGGGGACGGAAACACTACCCCCAGGATCTCGAGCTGACGGTCGAGCAGAGCCATCCGGCGATTCGTCCCGGGTGCTCCGCGGCGGTCTCCGTCCCCGGACCGGGCGGCGAGGAGTGTCTCGTGGTCCTGGCCGAGGTCGACCCTCGGGGCTTGGCGCGGGACGGCTCGGCCCCGGGCGCCGCCGGCACGAGCGGCTTGCCGGCCATCGATGCGATCCGCGAGGCCGTGGCGGAACACCACGACCTCCAGGTCTGCGCCGTGTCGCTCCTTGCGCCGGGCAGCCTCCCGAAGACGTCGAGCGGGAAGCTCCAGCGACACGCCTGCCGGACGGCGTTCGTCGCCGGGACCCTCGAGAGCGTGATCCAGTGGGTGCATGCGCCCGGGCGCGTGGGTGCGGCTGGGCAAGACGGTGGCCCTGCCTGATGCCGACGACAGGGACCCGAACGAGCCCGATCTCCGCCGTGCGGCTGGCCTCGCTGGCAGCGGAGTGTCTCCAGATCCCGGCCGACGAGATCGACGTGCGCGTCCCTCTGACGCGCTACGGTCTCGACTCGCTCGCCACGGCGGAGCTCGTCGCCGCGCTCGCTCGCGAGCTGGGCCGCGACCTTCCGGACTCGCTCCTCATCGACTACCCGAGCATCGAGTCGCTCGCGGGCGTCCTGGCCCTGGACGGGGGGCCGGGAGCGCTGGCCATGGCGCGGACGGAGCGCGTGGTCTGCGGAGCCGCCCGCGATCAAATGCGGGTGGACAGCGCCCTTCCGCCGGAGATTCGGCCCGAGGGGTGTGCCCTGCCTTCAGGGGCAGAGCGCTCGATCCTCCTCACGGGGGCGACAGGCTTCGTCGGCGCCCACCTTCTCGCGGCGCTCCTCCGGGAGACCTCGGCGCGCCTCTACTGCCTGGCCCGGCCGAAGGGCCACGTCGATGGCCGCTCGCGGGTCATCCGGGCACTCCACGCCTACGAGAGTTGGGATCCACTGTGGGCGTCCCGGCTCGAGGCGATCGAGGGGGACGTGGGCCGGCCGCTCCTCGGCCTCTCGCCGGAGCGGTTCGACGCGCTCTCGCGCGGGATCGACGTCGTCTATCACGGCGCGGCGCTCGTCGACTGGATCCATCCTTACCCCGCGCTCCGCGGGGTCAACGTGCTCGGCACGGTGGAACTCCTCCGCCTCGCCTGTCGGCACAGGCCCAAGCGCTTCCACTTCGTCTCCACGCTGGCGGTGTGTTACTCGACCCTGGGGCCCCGCGAGGTCTGTGAGCGAGACGACGTGCTGCCGTACCTCGATGGGATTCACCTGGGGTATGCGCGAAGCAAGTGCGTCGCCGAGACCCTGGTCCGCCAGGCCGGCGAGCGGGGCCTTCCGGTCACGATCTACCGTCCCTCGCTCGTGTCGGGGAGTGTCGGTACCGGCATCTCGAACACCGACGACATCCTCGCAGCCCTCATCAAGGGGTGCATCCAGATGGGATGCGCCCCCGATCTGGACTGGGTTCTCGACTGCTGTCCCGTCGACCACGTCGCCGATGCCATCGTCCGCCTTGCCCGATTCGGAGACGAGCCTGTACGCGTGTTCCATCTCGCAAACCCGCGGCCGAGGCACTGGCGCGAGTGCGTCCTGTGGCTGAACCTCTACGGCTATCGAGTCCGCCTCGTGCCCTACGCCTACTGGCTCAGGCGGCTCGCGGCCGATGCGAGCGCCCCGGGACACGCGCTGCACCGTCTGAGGTCGTTCTTCGAGGCGCGGCCCGCGGGCCAGGGCGGGCTCACGCTTCCGGAGCTCTACGAGGAAGGCGTCAAGAGTCGAGCCCATAGCGAGCACACCTGGAAGGCGCTCGCGAGTCTCGCCTTGCCCTGCCCGCCGCTGACCGCCGAGCTGCTCGACCGTTACTTCTCGGTATTTGTCGCGAGCCGGTTCCTCCCCGCGGTCGACCGCCCCCGGCGGCCCTCAGACGACCCGGGCGCGCAGCGCGTGGATGCGGAGTTCTTCGGTGGGATTCTCCGTCGGTTCTACGGCGACGACACCATCAAGGTCAGCCACGTCGCTCGCATCAGTAGGGCCTCCGAGCACAGCATCCTGACCGAGCTGACCTCGTGGAGGTACGGCCGGGCCTCGGGGCTCTCGCGGTATCGGCTAATGGTTGAATCGCGCAGGCCCGCCGCGCCCGGTGCCTTGGACGTCATGGTCAAGGTGAAGCCGAGGGACGAGGAGGTCATCGCTGTCGGCGAGAGGGTCGCCCGCCTGTGCGGGGAGGAGATCGGGCGCGCCTACGCGCGGTTCAGGGACCGGCTGGGCCTCGCCGGATGCCATGTCCGAGAGATCGGGGTCTACGAGCAGAGCGACCCCCGCTTTCGGAGGCACACGCCGGTGCTCTTCGGGAGCCGGCGCGACGACGACCGGAACGCCTGGATCCTGATTCTGGAGTATCTGGCCGACGTCGTACTCATGGACTCGGCGGACGACGTGAGCGGGTGGCGTCGGGAGCACGTCGAGGCGACCGTGCATGGCCTCGCGCAGCTCCAGGCCATCTGGTACGGACGGGAGACGGATCTCATGCGGCAGCCCTGGCTCGGGCCGGTCTTGTCCGCGGGCGACATGGAGCAGATGAGCGGGCTCTGGGAGGCCCTGGCTGAGCACGCGGCCCCGTTGTTCTCTCACTGGGTCGGTTCCGACATCCGCGCGCGTCAGGCAGGGCTCGTGGCCGACGTCGGGCACCGACACCGGGTGCTCGAGACGATGCCCAGGACCCTGATCCACAACGACTTCAACCCGCGGAACCTCGCCCTCCGGCGGACCGACACGGGTTTCCGGCTGTGCGCCTACGATTGGGAGCTTGCGACGCTCGGCGTACCGCAACACGACCTCGCCGAGCTATTGTGCTTCGTCCTGATCCCGGGAGTGTCCGCCGACGAAGTGGCTCACTACCTCGATCTGCATCGCGTGGACCTGGAGCACGCGACGGGACGGTCCATCGCCCCGGCGGCATGGCGCCTCGGATTCCGGCTGGCTCTCGAAGACCTCCTCCTGAACCGGTTCGCCATGTATACCCTCGTGCACCGGTTCCGGAGGCAGCGGTTCCTCGAGCGGGTCCTGCGAACGTGGTGGACGCTGTGGTCGCTGTTCCGCGATCCTTCGACGGCGAGGGTGACACCATGAGCCCGGCGGCGATCCGGTACCTTCATCCGAGCAACCTGGTGACGTACGTCTCGGCGCTGGCCGGGCTGCTGGCCGTGCTCGCCGCGAAGGATCGGCAGAGCTGGGCGCTCGCCGGAGCGTTGATCGCCGTGTGCGCCCTGGCCGACACGCTCGATGGTAAGTTCGCCAGACTTTTCGCGCGGACCGAAGACGAGCAGCGTTTCGGCGTCGAGCTGGACAGCCTGACGGACGCGCTGACGTTCGGTCTCGTTCCGGTGGTTTGCGTCTATCTCCTGCGGCCCCCGGGCTCGGTCGCCCTACGGGTCGTCTGGTCGGCGGCCGCGTTCTTCTACGTGGTGAGCGCGATCACTCGCCTGGGGGCGTACAACCTGCACCACGAGGAGAGCCCGGGGTTCGTGGGGCTCCCGACCACGGTGGCCGGGCTGATCTGGTCGTCGGTGTTTCTGCTCGAGCCGACGACTGCGCTGTCAGTGCTTGTGCTGCTCGGCTGCGGGGTCGCAATGGTCTCGACTCTGCCGATCCCGCGGCCGCGGGGGTTGGGGCTCGTCGCCTTCGGGGGATGGGCCGTCGCCCTCGTCATCCTCCACGGAATGTCCATCTTCACGGCTGGAACCGTCTCGCCATGAGCCCAGTCGACGGGAGGAGCTGTCAGGCCCGACCCCGCTTCTCATCTCGGGTGTCGTCGGGGTCGCGGGGATCGTCGAGGTCGCCTTTGACGGGCGGACGGAGAAGGATCGGACCATCCGCGTTGAGCACATGCCGACATCGGCGGCGGCCAGGGCAAGGTCCTCGCGGGGATCCTGGTGGCGAACCCGCGAATCCCCTGGCCAGGGAACTCCGGGGCCCGGTGGGCTCAGGGCTCGACTCCGGCTCGACGGCGTGGCGCCACCAGGTGGCGCTCCACGTGCGAGTCTACCGCACCCGACTATAGGCCGGGCGCGGCATGCTCCACAAGCAGCATCGTGGTGGAGAAGTGCGCCAGCGTCGACGGGGCAGACGTCAGTCGCACGGCAGCAGCCTCGGCCTCTGCCGCGCCCTTCCCTCGAGGGGAGCGACGCGGGACGCGTGCGACGCCTCTCTGGTGCCCACAAACTTTCCCCTTGACATTCCCGGTGAGAGGCTCGGAAATAGTCGACAATTTCCACGACCATGGGCAGCCGCTCGAGGCGCGCGCGATGGCAACGGCCCGGCGATTCGGTCGATCGGGTGCGCCGGCATCTGGAGCGCCGTATCGTCGAGGGGGATCTGAAGCCCGGAGAGCGTCTGGTGGAGCAGGAGATCTGTCGCCGGGTCGGGTGCGGTCGTTCTCCGGTTCGGGAGGCGCTCCGTCTTCTGACCGCTGAAGGTCTGGTGGAAGTCCACCCCCGCCGCGGCGCCAGAGTGAGTCCGATCACCGCGCAGGAAGTGCGCGACACCTTCGCCGTGTTCGAGGCGCTCGAGACGCTGGGGACCTGTCTGGCGGCCCGCCATGTCGGCCCGGCTCACCTCCGCACCTTCGACGCAGTGCTGGCGGCCATGCGGCGCTCGGTCGGGGACGGCGACCTGCGGGCGTACTTCCGGCTCAACGCCAAGTTCCACCGCACGATCCACGAGGCGAGTGGCAACCAGAAGCTGGCGCGGCTTCTCCTGAACCTGGGCAAGCAGATCACGCGGTTTAGGTTCGTGGCCCTCGGCGCGCCGGGGCGGATGGCCGCGTCGCTGCGTGAGCACCGCGCCCTCGCGCACGCGCTGGCGGCGCGGGACGAGCAGGCGGCGTTGAAGCTGTCGCGGGCGAGTGTCGCGAACGCGCGGCAGGCGCTGGCGGCCAATCTCGGGCTGGATGGGGCGGGCGAGGAGGAGGCTCGTGGGAAAGCTCGATGGGCGGGTCGCGCTGATCACCGGCGCCAGTCGCGGGCTCGGCAAGGGGATCGCGCTGGCGTTCGGTGAGGCGGGCGCGCAGGTCGCGGTCAACTACCTGAACTCCGCGGCCGGCGCGTCGGAAGCGGTCGACGCGATCCGGAAGGGCGGGGGGCGGGCCGAGGCGTTCCAGGCGGACGTGACCCGGCCGGAGGCGGTCGAGCGCCTGGTCGCTGGCGTGCTGAAGGCGTTCGGTCGGCTCGACGTGCTGGTGAACAACGCCGGGGTGGTCAACGCGGCGCCACTCCACGAGATATCGATCGCCA
>Ga0214473_10004138_pt1 | contig 17467 bp, 25 predicted proteins | sample RVTome_7_FD_203509 | JGI IMG/M metagenome (GOLD analysis project Ga0214473, IMG submission 203509) | Soil microbial communities from uranium-contaminated site in the Upper Colorado River Basin, Wyoming, United States - RVT98D197 | ecosystem: Environmental > Terrestrial > Soil > Contaminated >... | reverse complement strand
CTCTCCTTTTTGAGTTAGCGCTCACCCAATTCTACCAGAATTGGGCGGAGAGAGCCGCCTCAACCTTCAACTATGAATGGGACACCATCCGGTTACGCCCGCTCGGTCCCGCATCTGCGGCATCAGCGCCCTGGATCACAGTATCACAGCGATGGCCCGCTGGATCTAACGCTGCATCTCCACACGGCCACCTGACACCGTGCAGCCCTACAACTGGTAGCGGCGTACAATGCAGGTCTTCTGGCCGGCGAGCTTACCCAACCCCACGAGGCTGTTGGTGAGACTCTCGAGAAGCAGCACGTCCCCCTCTCTTCCGTCACCCCCCGTGGCGGGGACACGCGGAGTCCCGGCCGGCACGAAATAGGGCTCGGACCGGAAGACCCTAATGGGCTCAGGGTCGGAGGTAAGCACGTCCAGGACTTCCGCCTCACCGGCGGTACCAGTGTCCCGCAGGCGGCGCTCCAACACGGTGAACTCTGGGGTGGACATACTACAGAGGGCCGCGCGCACGACGGGGTTCCCGTCGCCCACAACGGTCGCCGACGGAGGCTCTCCGGGATCACTGTCGGTTCTGTGCTCTTCGTGTTCGACCTTCGGCAACCTCCTCCGATCCCGGTTCAGGAGCATCTCTATCGCGCTGCGCAGGTCATCGTCGAGAGGCAACTCGCGCGCCACGCGCCGGATTGCCTCAGTGACGGCAATGTCGTCGAACCAGCAGAACCAGGGTTCGTGGAAACCTGCGCGGATACACTCCCACGACGGAAGGTGGCCCATCACGATCAGCCTTCGCGCGATCTCCTGGAGCAGCGCTTCGATAACGCAGCGGGTCTTCTGGTACAGGATGCAAACATAGTAGAAATACCTGGCCAAGACGTAGTGTTCCAGGGTGTGCAGGGCGCGGACGTGGACACACAGCACAGGATTGTCCTTCACCCGCGCTACTTCTAGAGATTCAAGGAGGTAGTCCACATCATACAAGCCGTAGGTTGAACCGGTGGCCTTAGCGTCCCTGAGAAGGTAGTCCAGTTGGTCAACATCCAGGTCGGAATGCAGCACCTGATTGAGCAGCAGGTTCTCGTGCTGCCCCACGACGATGCTGCCGACCCGTCCCGGTTGGAGGTTGTTGTCCAGGAGGATGCGCGCTATCCCGCCTTCGCTCGTGGTCTGTTCTATCACCTGCTTTCCCAGGGATTCGTGGAATTTCGGCTCGACTGCCTCCTTGTCTTCTTTGAGTTCAGCCGTATCTCCGGACTGCAGCGGGGCCCGTGCCGCCTGTGTGCTATCGGCCTTCTTGCTCTCCGCCTTGTAGACCGACTCCAGTCCATGCGAAAACGGGAAATGCCCGATATCATGCAACAAAGCCGCCGCGCGCAGTTCTCTCAGTTCAGTGGCGTCTATGCACTTCGCGTCCTGCAGGCGCGGTCCGAGAGTACTGGCCAAGTGGAACACGCCGAGAGAGTGGGCAAATCGCGTATGTTCAGCCCCCGGAAACACCATGTTGGCCAGACCCAACTGGTGTATCCGTCTCAGGCGCTGGAACCAAGGCGAAGCGACCAGATCCCGCTCGTACTCCTCCATGTGGATGATGCCATGGAGGTCATCGTTGAAATCGACCGGTCCGCTCACGGTGGTAGTGCATCCCCCTCTGTTTGTCTACACTGCGATTTCTAGTTCCTTGAGCTTACTTAGAGCTGTCTCGAGGTGATCTGCTATCAGGGGCTTATTCTTGCGGATCCAGTCCCTCGCATGTTCAACCCTGTCTGCCTCTGCTGGCAGGTAACTATAGGTGTGCCCGCACAGGAACCGGATAGTAGCAGCAACCTCGAGTAGGTCGGGATCTAGCTCGCCTTGGCGCGATTCGAAAGCTGCGCGTATCCTACCGATGTCCCAGATGCACTCGTCCTTGAGACTGAGAGCGGCGAGCTTCGGCTCCTCAGCCGCGAAGTTTTCAAGCAACTGATATCCTGTATCTGCAAGCGATGGCGAATACGGCCCCCGGAGGTACAGGTTGTAATGGAACCCGAAGTCCCACCGGTGTGGGCCATCCTGAAGAAGGTAGATGGCCTTCTGTAGCATCCGCCGTCCGTCAAAGCCCCGCAATCTGTCGACCCCCACTCCCAACGCCTTGAGGACCAGATACACGGCCTTCTCACGGTTGCCCATGCCCGTTCCCTCTCTCGCCCAGTGAGTTTCCACATGAGAGTGTAGCACACCTACGTGCGTCTGTGCAAATATATGTTTGCATATCGCCACAATCCAGCCTAGGTGTACGCCTTACCCGTCCAGCAAATTCCGCATATCCACGGCGTTGGTCGTGGCCTGGCCCTGGAAGCAGTTGTTCATGAACACGTAGACCTGCTGCGTGTCGGCCGCGACGTGCTGGATTTTCAGCACCCACTCCTCTAGCTCGGCCTGGCTGTAGTGGTAGTCGTACCGCTCCTTCCCCCCCTCGCCCCCTTTCCACCACTTCTCGTAGTTCCGCCCGTGAAAGCGGACGTAGCCGATAGGGGAGGTGGCCACCGCGACCGGGGGCATCAGGGACTTGAACTGCGGTTCATCCACCGCGCAGAAGCCGATCTCCCCCTCCCGCAAGTAGTCGAATACCGCCTCCTCCAGCCAGTCGCGGCCGCGGAACTCCACTACCAGCGGAATCCCGGCGAACCGGTCGCGGAACCCGGCGAGGTAGCTCCGATTCTCCGGGGTGTTGTGGAAGGAGGTGGGGAACTGGGCCAACACGCAGCCGAACTCGCCGGCCTCTTCCAGGGGGCGAATGGACTCCAGGAAGGTGCGGAAGTCCTCCGCGTTATCCGTGCCGGCCTCGTGGGTCATCGCCCGGTGGGCCTTGACGGTGAAATGGAACCCCGGCGGGACCTTCTCGATCATCCGGGCATAGGTGTTGGGATGGTTGTGGCGATAGTAGCTGGAGTTGACCTCGAGGCAGTTGAAGCGCTGGGCGTAGTACTTCAGCCAGTCCTTCTCCTTTACCGCCTCCGGGTAGAAGCGCCCCTTCCAGTCGTCGAACTTGAACCCCGAGGTGCCGACATAGATCGCCGCGCCGTGCCGGGTGATGGGAGGGAGGAGGGTGGGCCCGTCATCAGTTCCTTCCAGCGGAAGAGGAGCGCTCATCAGCCAACCCTCCAGTACCGCAACGCCTCCTCGCGAGAGATACCGGCCTGACGCAGGATGCTCGCGAGCGTGCCCTGCGGCACTTCCCCGCTCCGTCTTGCGCGCGGCACAGTGACGCGTCGGCCGTCGGCATCGCGCCTCCATTGATTGTGCCCGCCGTCGGAGCGAGTGAGGCGGAATCCGTGGTGGAGCAGGAGTTGCTCGATTTCCCGCGTTGACCTGGGCGGCAGCCGCGGCATTCAGGCCGCCGCGACCGCGGGCTGGCAGTCCGCAGGTCTCACCATGGAGGGGAGGAACTCCAGCGTCGGCGGGGCCGTGCTGAGAGATACGAGCAGCGTGTGGTACTCGATGTGCAGTTCCCCTGGGGGATCGGTGGCGAACTCGGTGAACCCCTCTTTTGGAACCGGCCGAGCTACCTTGTCCAACTCCCCGGATTCCACCAGATCAGTGACGTACAGCGCCACGGCCTCCTTGAGCATCTCGCGCGCTTCCTCGCACGTATCGCCGCAGGAGGCGACATCCACCTCGCAGGCGAGTGAGGCCCAGAGATCGCCTTCCTTCTTGAGCAGGAATGTCAACGGATAGGCCAGCCGCTCTCTCTGCTCAGCCATCGCAGCCTCCCGACTTGAATCGCGTGTCCCCAAGCGCAGTATAGCCTCCGGTCGCGCGCGTGTAAATCAGCCCGCCCTCAATTCTGACACCTCGGGCACCAGTGCATCCCGCGTGCGCCGGGCATGGGGGTGCGCTTGATGGCCGTGCCGCAGACGCGGCAGGGCTGGCCGGTGCGCTGGTAGGCGAAGAGCCGGTCCTGGAATCGCCCCGGCATACCGTACATGTCACGGAAGGTCTCGTCCGGCGTCGTGGTACCGCCGAAGGAGCAGGCCTCGGCCAAGACCTCTCGCGCAGCCTGCCAGAGCCGCTGGCGCATCGGCCCGGTGAGCGAGTTCGCCTTCCGCGTCGGTCGCAGGCCGGCCCGGAAGAGAATCTCATCGGCGTAGATCTTCCCGATGCCCGCGATCACCTGCTGGTTCATCAGCGTCACTTCCAGGTTGGTGGAGCGGCGCGCGAAGGCCTGCTTGAGATACTCAGGGGTGAAGGCCTCGGAGAGCGGCTCAGGGCCGTAACTATCGAATTCGGGCATGGTATCCACGTCGTGTCCCGGCCGCGCCACCATCAGGCCGAACTGCCGCTGATCGAGGAAGCGAATCTGGCGGCCGTCAGTCAGCGCGATCACGCCCGCGGTATACTTCGCGAGCGGCTCCTTCTTCTGGACGACGTTGATGAGGCCGGTCATGCCGAGACGGATAATCAGGGTGGAGGGCTTCTTCCCGTCCAGGAGGAGCAGGAGGGCTTTCCCGCGCCGACCCACCTCCCGGATGGTCCGGCCCTTCACCAGCGCCTCGAGCTCCTCCTCCGATTCGTGATTGCGCGCCGCGCGGCCGATATGCACCGCGACGCCGCGAATCTTCGCGCCGGTGACGGCCTGCGCCAGTTGGCAGCGGACGGTCTCGGCTTCAGGGAACTCGGGCATGGACGATGGGCCTCCAGGCGTGATTGCACACCCAGATTACACGCCGGAGGAACGGACGTCTAGCAACAATCCTGCGGCTTTCGCGCGGTGAAGCTGATGCTCGTGACCACGCCGCGCAGCTCGGACACCGGAATCCCCAGAGCGCCGGCCACCAATTCCGCCGCGTCGGTTTCTGAGATGATGCGGAGGCTCACCAGTCCCGCCTCCTCGATGACCCGCAGGTACTCGGCGCGCGGTATGGCGCCAGCGAGGCAGGCGCAGTGGCTGTCCGCGTTGCAGGTGACGGAGGGCGGGAGCAGCGCGTCCAGCACCAAGTCGGAGATGGCCACCCTTCCACCGGGCTTCAGTACGCGCGCGATCTCGCGGAACACCTTCGCTTTGTCCGGCGTGAGGTTGATGACGCAGTTGCTGATCACCAGGTCTACCGAGGTCTCCTCGACCGGGAGAGTCTCGATATCGCCGAGGCGGAACGCGACGTTCGCCGCGCCGGCCTTCATCGCGTTGGCCGTAGCCTGCTCCACCATCTCCGGCGTGAGGTCCACCCCGATCACGCGCCCTTCCGGGCCGACGCGATCGGCCGCGAGCAGCGCATCGAAGCCGACCCCAGCGCCCAGGTCAAGCACCACTTCACCCGGCTGAATGCTCGCCAGCGCGAGCGGATTGCCGCACCCCAGGCCCAGGTTCGCGCCCTCCGGGACGGCGGCGAGTTCCGTCGCGCGGTACCCGATCCGCTCTCCTGACACGGCCGGGTCGCAGCAGGCGCTGTCCCTGCAGCATCCGCGCCGCTTGCCGGTGGCGATCTCGCCGTAGCGTTCTCTCACCCATCGTTTCTGTTGCGACATCGTGTCACTCCTCCTGTGTGCGCGGCTCGGGTCATCACCGCGCAGTATACAGTAAGTATAACCCGCCGAGCAGGACCAGCACGCCGCACACCTTGCGCAGCATGTCCGCCCCGCGCGACTGCTCGTTCCAATTGAGGTAACGCTGCACCGCCTCGGTGGAGGTCCCTGCGGCTACGATCACAGAACAATGCCCCAGGCCGAAGGCCAGCAGGAGCGCCGCCGCGTAGACAAGATTGGTGGTCGCCACCCGGAGGGTAACGCCGAGCATCGGCGCCATGTAGGCGAAGGTGCATGGTCCCAGGGCCACTCCGAAGATCAGCCCGAGGAGGAAGCCGGCAAGCAGGCCGCGCTGCTTCATCCCCACCTGCCCCGGCCCGGACCAGGGGAGAGGGATGACGCCGAGCAGGTGCAGACCCACGAGGAAGAAGATCGCGGCCACCAGGTAGTTGCCGAAGCTCCCGACATCTCCCAGCATCCGGCCGAGCGCGGCGGTCACCGCGCCGATCAGCGCGATGGTGAGCAGGATCCCAACGGCAAAGACAGCGGAGATGCTGAAGGCCCGCCGTGTGGTCAGGTTCGGCTGTTCGCCCACGAATCCCACGATCAGGGGAATGCTGGAGAGATGGCACGGACTCAGCACGATGCTGAGGACCCCCCAGACGAAGGCCGCCCCGAGCGCAATCTGCGGCGCGCCCTCTACCGCGTGGGTGAGCGCGGCCAGCCACTCCGCCATCACATGCTCCCCAACTCGATCCCGTGCTCTCGGAAGCGAGCGAGGATATCCTCTTTGGGATAGAAGCCTTGATGCCGGAAGAACTCCTTGCCCTCGCCATCGAGGAATACTTGCGTGGGGATGACGCGGATGGCGTAGGCTTCCGCCATGTCACGGCGCTCGTAGATGTCGTAGAAGATCACCTCAAGCTGCGCCGAGTACTGCTGTCGCAACTCCTCCAGGATGGGGGCCATCTTCTTGCACGGGATGCAGGTCTTGGAGCCAAGCTCGATCAGCTGTGGCAGCCGCGTTGGTACCGGCGGCGGGGGTGTGGGCGGCGCCTCCGTCGGCTCTGGCGGGGCGGGCAAGCGCGTCCGCTCGCGCGGCGCGGTCGAGGGTGGAGCGGATTGGGTCTGCGGCTTGGGCTTGGGGGGCACAGCGGCCGTGTGGCGCGGAGCAGATGCGGGAGGCGCAGCCGGCTCTGGAACCACGGGGGTGACACGCACACCGGAGTTGGCGGAGGCGCTGGGCGATGGCCCCGCGGGTGTCACCACGGAGGGTGAGGCAGTGCCGGCACGCGCCCTGGTCTTGGACTTGGCACTGAGCACCGCAACTATCGCAACCGCGAGCCCGACAACGACGACGAGTTTCCAGGCGTTGCTTCTCACAGATGGATCTCCTTGCTGGAGGCGGCGCAGCCACAACTGCACGAGACCGCCGCGGGCGCCTGTTCTTCTGCGGGACGCGCGGCCCCGTCTATCGCCTGGACAAGGCGCTCTGCGACCAGCGCGACTGCGGCGAGGTCGGCCTCCGTCAGGTCGCGGCCGGAGCGCGCGCCGCTGAGGGGAGGGGCGTCCTTCAGCATCTCGGTCACGACGAAAGCGGCGTTGACCGGGCCGCTATACTTCTCGGTGCCCCACTGGGCGCAGCGCTTGTCGCACCCGTCAATGGTGATGGTGGGGAAATCCCGGGCGAAATCGCGCTCGCCGCCATCGCCCGCGAGGAACAGCGGGAGACAGAGCGAGACCACCTGACCGGGTCGCAAGTGCTCCAGCACGCGCCGCACCGAGAGTCGAGAGATGGTGCCTTCCGGGATCTCCTCACCCGCGCAGGAGATGACTCCAACCTTGATGGGCTCCTCGGCCATACTCACTGCTCCTCCCCGCCGCACAGCTCGCGCACGCGCGCCGCGATCTGCTGGCCGATCTCATCGGTGATGGTCCAGCCCTCCTCGGCAAGCTCGGTGGCGGTCCCCGGTTTGGCGCCCTTATGGTCCTTGAAGGCGTCCACCACGCGCACGCTCTCCGCGATCTTGCCGCCCGCAAGCTGCACGTTCTTGTAGGAGCACAGCTTGGGGCAACCGTCAATGGTAATGCAGGGCCGAGTTCGGACCGCCTCCACCGCCTCCTCGTCCCCTTTGACCAGAAGGGCGAGACAGAGTGTGGTCGAGGCCCCTGGTTCCAGCTCATCTATCACGCGGTAGGTCGCTTCGCGCGCCATCAGGCCATGCACCTTGCCGACGCCGCTGCATGGGATTACGAGCACTTTGCCGTTAACTGATTCCGCCATCCGGTATCTCCTGCGTTTCTCCCATCGCTAGGGGCGATAGTCGGCCGCCTTCTGTCGCACCAGCGTCAGGTAGGCCTCGCCGTCCAGCAGCAGCGCGCGGTCACTCTCCAGGTCGCGAAGCTCGAGCTCCGCCACCCAGCCGCGTACATAGGGGTCTTGGTTGATGATCTCCGGCGTCTCGGCGACCGCGGGATTGACGGCCACCACAGGGCCGCTCACCGGAGAGATAATGTCGGACACGGCTTTCACCGACTCTACGCTGCCAACGGCGTCGAACTGACCTATCTCGGCCCCCACCTGTGGCAACTCGCAGTAGGTAAGGTCCCCGAGTTCCTGCTGCATGTAGTCCGAGAGGCCCACTCGCGCCCGACCCCCGGCCACCCGCACCCAGCAGTGGTTCTCATTGAACAAGTAGCCTTGTCTGGGGATGCGGAAGATGAACTTGTCACGGGTGACGGTGGCGTACTCCACCGGCTCCGTGAAGGCCGCCTCGCGATCGCGCGTGGTTCCCTCCTCCGGGGCCGACAGCAGTCGCTCCGCTAGACGCTGACAGAGCGCGAGTCGTTCCGGATCAGGCGTGAGCGTCTCACCGGCCGACTCCCCCATCTCCTTCAACGCCTCCGCCACCTGGAGCTTGCGCACCACCTTCAGGGCGTGCTCGGCCGCCAACTTGGAGGCGCACCGGGTGCCACAGCCGTCAATCACGATCAGCGGCAACTCCAGCGCCTTCGCATAGCGCGCCGGGAGGTTGTTGAAGAGCACCGGGCAGACTAACTCGCCCTCACAGGCCTCCACCACCGCCAGCGCGATCTCGCGGGCCAGCGGGCCGACGGCCTTGTCGAGACCATTGCAGGGGAGCACCGCGAAGCGCTCAGCCATCGCCGCCCTCCTCTCGCAGTCGCTTGATCACCTCGATGATCTCCGGCTTGTTGGGAAAGGAGAGCGCGTCCGGCCCACAGGTCTTGGCGCAGGCGCGACAGAACACGACGCAGTTGGCGGGGTTGGAGACGACGAGCTTCACGTCGCCCTCCTGGCGCTGATACACCTGGTGCGGGCAGAACTTGTCGCACTCCATACAGAAGTCGCACCGAGCATAGTCTATGGTGGGTGCCCAGGGGATCTTCTCCCTGGGGACGCCCATGAAGGTGTTGTCGCTCATGCCGACGGCCCCTCACACGCAGCCAACGCGTCGGCCACCTTCTGCACCGCCTCGTCGGTGGTCATGTCTCGGATATCCAGCGGCACGAGGTTGGCCCTGAAGTCCATACCGGCCGCCGCAAAGGCGTCCCGGAACATCTTGTACTGCATGTTCGGCGCGCACCCCGCGACGACAACCTTACGATGGGCCTGCAGCAAGTCGGCGAGAAAACGATCTCCGTCCTCCTCGCACAACTGCGGGTGGATGAACCCGTACGCGACGGGCAGTTCGACGCGCACCCGGTTGATGAAGTCCCAGATGTCCATCTTCGCGAACCCCGGGCACTTGCCGGTGCATACGCACATGATCAGGCCGGGCTTGTCGTTTTCCATCGCGGGTACCTCGCTCATTTGCCGAGCAGCTTCTTGATCTCGTCGGGCGAGAGCACCCGCCCGGCCGCCTTCACCACGCCGTCAACAACCAGCGCGGGGGTGGCGAGGAGGCGAAACTTCATGATCTCCTTGATGTCCTCGACCTTCTCGATCTCAGCGCCGTCGGTGCCGGCGACCGCCTGCTCCACATTGGCCAGCAGTTGCTTGCATCTTGGGCAGCCCGTGCCGAGTATCTGCAGTTTCATCACATGCTTCTCCTCACTGAGAGATGGTCAGAGCGCGAGGTCGCCCGACGCGTCAACGGACCAGCGCGGCCACGCGCTCCTGAGCGAGCGCGTTGTTGCGAACCACCGCGTCCGCGCAGTCCAGGAAGCACTTGATGCAGGTGACCTCAAGCCGGTAGAAGATCTTCAGGCCCTGCTTTCGGTCGGATACGATGCCCACCGCCTTCAGGACGCCAAGATGCTTGGACACCGTAGACATGTCGGAGCCGACGAGCTCCTGCAATTCGCAGACACACCGCTCGCCCTCGCTGAGTGCATCCACCATCAGCAGCCGGCTGCGGTGGGCCAGTGCCTTCAGGATGCGAGCGCGATGCTCGTAGAGTTCTCGGTTCACTCGGATCACTCCTGACTATTTGGCAATATAACCAAGTAGTCTGAACAAGTCAATCCCTATCCTCGCAAGAATCCGTGAAGTCAAGCTAGCGTCCACCAGCACGGAGCATGGTGGCAGACTCGTGGGGCAGGTCCGTGGCCTCAATCGCCCTGGCCGCGGCCTCCACATCGTACTCGACGCGCGGGAAGGTCGCGGTCACATCACCGTCAAGCTCGACCAGGGCATAGCAGGCGCGCGGGTCGCCGCCCTTTGGCTTACCGGCGCTGCCGACATTGATCAGATGGGTCGAACTGATGCGGCGGTGGTAGGGAAGGTGGGTGTGCCCGCACAGGATCACGTCAGCTTCCAGTTCCGCGAACATCCGCGCCAGGCTGCGCTCGGGCCGGTCCTCGAAGAGGTACTCGTTCAGCCGCCGGGGACTGCCGTGCACGCACAGCACGCGCCAGCGGCCAAAGGTGAAGCGCAATTCCCGCGGCAGAGACCGCAGCCAGGCCTTGTTCTCGGGAGTCACCTGGGCTTGGGTCCATTTCAGGGACTGATCGCCGCGGGCAATGTCCTCCGGGGTGGTGTAGGCGCAGCCGCATTCCTCCCGATCGAAGCCCACGCCATCGTCGTAGTTGCCGGTGATAGTGGGAATCCCGGCCGCGCGTATGGTCTGGATGACCTCGTTGGGGAAAGCGCTGTAGCCCACCAGGTCGCCCAGGCACACGACCTGATCGGGCGCGTGCCGGCGAATGTCCTCCAGCACCGCCACTAAGGCATGCTTGTTCGCGTGGATGTCAGAGAAGGCCGCTACGCGCATGTCCGCATCGCACTTCTTCAGCTTGTTGCGACCAAGTTAGGGGATGTCGAACTCAGGCTTGCATCTCGACTTCAGGTGCAGATCAATCTTGCGCTTCACCACGCGCTTGAGGAACTCGAGCGCGCCTTTCTCATCGCGGTCCATCAGCACCTCTTCGAGCCGCATCTGCTCCAGGTCATCCAAGGTAACCGTCACATTGGGCATGGAATTCCCTCCGGAGCCACGCCTATTCCACCTTCATCGCGATGGTTACGCTCTTTGGCAGCGCCACCCGCGCCGCCACCTGCATCGCCTTGAAGATCCCGACGGGTACGGCGCAGCCCGCGCAGCAGCCCGAGAGCGAAGCGCGGACGGCCGTCATCACCGCCCCTTCGAATCCCTTGGCGATCTCATCGTAGCCATCGATCTCCTTGCCCCGCAGCGCCTCAGCCAGGCCGGCGATCTTCTGGCAGTCGGTCTCGATCCCAAAGGTTACCATCTGGTCGTCGGGGGAGTCGGCGGTGACCGTCGTGGTGAAGCCACACACCCCGGCCTGCACGCGCGCGATGCACTTCATCATGTCTCTCCTGGCTACGCCCTGCGGGCGGTTACGTGGATGCTGGTGACGACACCGGACAGCTCAGACTCCGTGGCTCCTCCGCCACAGCAGTCACTGGCCAACAGCGTGGCCGCATCCGCCTCCGAAACGACCTGCACCTGTCGTAGGCCCGCGGCCGCTAGCTTCGCCAGGTACTCCTCCCGCCCTACGGCCCCAGAAATGCACGAGCAATAGCCCTCTTCGCTCCCCTGCAGCGATTCCGGCAGCGGCCCATCAAGCACGATGTCAGAGACAGCAACACGACCTCCAGGCTTCAGCACCCGAGCGATCTCCGCGAAGGCCTTCGCTTTGTCGGGCACGAGGTTGAGGACACAGTTGCTGATCACCAGATCAATGGAGGCGTCCCCCACCGGCATGCTCTCGATGTCGCCGAGGCGGAACTCGACGTTCGCGTAGTCGCCCTTCGCCGCGTTCGCCTGCGCTTGTGCGACCATCTCGGGCGTCATGTCGACGCCGATCACCCGGCCCGATGGGCCGACGCGGGCGGCGGCGAGGAAGGCATCGAAGCCGGCTCCGGAGCCGAGGTCGAGCACCGTCTCGCCCGGGACGATGCCCGCCAAGGCAATGGGGTTCCCGCACCCGAGACCGAGATTCGCGCCCTCGGGAACAGCCGCGAGGTCTTCGGCGCGGTACCCGATGCTCTCCGCCGCGATCGCCGCTGGATTGCCGCAGCACGCGGCCCCGGCACCGCAGCAGCCCTGCTGCGCGCCTGCCGCAATTGCGCCGTAGCGCTCCTTCACCCATTCCTTTGCTTCTGACATGTTCGGTCTTCCTCTCGCTCGCTACGGCCTTCTCACAGCCGGGCCTGGACTGCTCCGGCCTGGCCCGCGTTTACTGTCTCCGCCGCGTTCACCCGGCCCTCGACTAACCTCAGTTGTCGCTGTGCGCGCCCGGCCAGCCGCGGGTCATGAGTAACCATGACCACTGTCACTCCTTCTTGGTGCAGCTCCTGAAGGTGATCGAGCATCTCCTCGGCGAGCGCGGGATCGAGGTTGCCCGTCGGCTCGTCGGCCAGGATGAGCCGCGGTTCATTGGCCAGGGTCCGGGCCAATGCTACACGCTGCTGTTGGCCGACACTCAACTCGGAGGGCTTGTGAGAGAGCCGATCGCCCAGCCCGACTTGGTGGAGCAACTGCTCCGCGCGGGCGTGCTGCCGGGCCGGCGGCAAGCCACTAAGATAAAGCGGCAACTGGACGTTCTCTAGCGCGGTGAGATACGGCACCAGGTTGAAAGTCTGAAAGACGAAGCCGATGCTCTTGAGCCGCAGCGCGGCCGCCTCCTCATGGCTGAGGTCGTAGACCGATCGCCCGTCCAGCCAAACCTTCCCCTCTGAGGGCCGAATGAGGCACCCCAAGGTCAGCAGCAGCGTGCTCTTGCCACAGCCGCTCGGTCCCATGATGCTCACGAACTCGCCCTCGGCTATCTCCATGCTCACGCCATCAAGCGCCAGCACAGGCCCCTCGCGGCGCTGGTATCGCTTTGTGATGTTATCGGCTTTGATCACCGCTCATCCTTCCCGCAGAATCTCGGCAGGATCGAGCCGAGCCGCCTTCGCAACAGGCAGCGCGCTCGCCACCACCGAGACCGCAAGGGCCAACAGCACCGCCCATCCCACCAAGGATGGTAAGGGCAGCACTGGCACCCCCGCAAGGCGCGGTCCCAGGCTTACGGCAAGCACGGTCCCAACGCCATATCCAGCCAAGCCGCCCGCCACTCCAAGCAGCGCCGATTTGAGGAAGAAGATACGGGAGATTCGCCCCCGCGTGGCCCCCAGCGCGAGCAGCGTTCCGATCTCTTTGCGCCGCTCGTAGACGTTCGCGAGCATGTAATTGGCGATGCTGACGGCGCCCACCAGCAGGATGATCACCAGGAAGATCAGCGAGAAGCGCTCCATCATGGTATTGGTGCTGAGCTGGGTCTGGGCTATCTGCTTGATCGTCACCACCTTGGCCTCCGGCAAGAGCCGGTTCAAGCCGTCGATCAGGCCCTTGGAGATCTCCTTGCAGCACCCGATCATCTCGATGGCATTGACTACTTGTCCCCGGCCGAAGAGTCGCTGGACTGTGTGCAGATGAGCGAAGACTCGCGTGTCGTCCACAGTTCCGGTACTCGGCAGCACCGACTTCACCGTGAAGCTCTCGCCTTTGATCGGCAGCGTCGAGCCCACCTTCAGCCCAAAGCGAGACGCAACATCGCTGCCGACAAACACCTCCGCGCCGCCGAGCTCCGCGATCACGGCCTGCCTCGTCAGGGTCTCGCTCGGGCCGCCCTGCGCGCTGCCGCCGAGTGCCTTCGCCACCGCCCCAGGTACAACGGTCCCGCATCCTTCCGGGCGGGAGAAGATGCCATCGGCGGTCTGCCAGGCGGGTTTCGACTTGAACTCGTTCTTGGGCAGGATGCCGGTCAGGTAGACCTGCTGGCCGCGCAGCGAGATTGCCTCGGTCAGCTTGGGCGAGAGGTTATCGACGCCCTGAAGCTGAGACATGGTGATGTCATCGATGCAGCCCTCGGGCATCACGTACTCGCCAAAATCAGCCGTGTAGTAGTTGGTGACGGTCGCACCCTTGGGCAAGATGAGGACGTTCGCGCCCAGATTGTCGAGTTCCTGGGCAACGGCCTTCTCGGAGAAGTGCGACATGGTGCGCACCGCCACGATCACGGTGATACCCAAGGTGATCGCCACGAAGCTCGTCACGAGCTGACTCTTGCGCTCCCGCAGTTCCTCCAATACTAGACGAAACGTTGTCACACCGCGTCTCCTATTTGCAGCCGGACGGGCCGCAACTGCCACTACTGCACGAGCTTGCCGATTGGAGCTTCTGGAGGAGCGCCTCCTTCGTGGTGGCGCCCGCGAAGGTACCCACCATACTCCCGGGCGGGGCCAGCAGCAGGATGGTGGCCTCTGCGGGAGCAGCACTTATCCGGCAGCGCTTGAGCAGGTCCGCTTCCCGGCTCGGATCGGCGGTCACCAGCACCGCCTGTCCCCCGACCCTCTGGTCTGCGACGAACTGCTCAGCCGCGCTCCTGGACTCGTTGTTGTGCTTGGTTGAAGGGCCCTGTAGACAGAGCGCCACGAGCTTCCTGTCCTGCAGCGCCTTGGTCACCTCAGCGATCTTCGGGGAAACGAAGGCGCCAGACAGGGCCGCCTCATCCACCGGTTTCGCGAAGGCGCGGATGATTGCACCGTTCGGAGCGATCACCAGAGTGAGTGGCAATGGCGCTTGCTGGGCGCGGAACTTCTCCACCAACCCAGCCTCAGACTTCGCGCCAATATCGACAGAAAGTAGCACCGCCTTCGCCTCGAGCTTGCCCTTCGCACGTTCCACGGTGGCGCGCATCGCCTCCGAGGCCTGCTCCTTGGGGCGATAGAATAACACGAACGCGTACTTGCCCTCCCGTCCGGCCTTCATAATCGCTTTGCCCGACGGCGTCGGTGGGAATTCGGCCGACGCCATGCCGCTGGAGGCCTTCGCCTCAGGCGTGCGCGCGGCCTGCGCTGCGGCCGATTCCTTCCCGCAGCCGGTCACCCAGACCAAGCTCAGCGCAGCCAGGACAACGGCCCCGCCACTGAGCCAGCGCCCTTGCCGGGCGCTCTTCATGCATCCCGTTGCTTCTGCCATGATCACACCTCCACACCGACTCTTGCCCGACGCCCGGCGTCGAGTACTGCTTCACACACGTCCCATCACGGTTACTCGCGCGGCTTCGTGCGCCGTGCTCTGGCTATCCCTCGGGTCTGTAGGCGGAGGTCTCGCGGGCGCGGAGCTCCTGTGCCCACTGGCGCACTCTCGCCAGGGCACCGTGCAGTACTTCCGAGTCGCCGCCTTCTGCAAGCACGTAGCCCAACAGCACGGCGTTGGCCTGCACCCCCGTGGGGCACCACTCGTCCTTGGGATCGAAGCGGTGCAGTCCCACCGGCGGCAGGTCGGACTTGCGGTACCGGCACCATCGCTTCATCTCCAAGCCTAGTCCGGCACACACCCGATAGCACGGACACTCGATGATCTCATCCTGCGTATCCACGCGCGGACCCCTTCGGAACCATCTACTCCACATGGGTACATCCTCCCGCGCTCACCGCGGCCTCGGCACGAACAGCACCGGCCGCGGGGCCTTGCGGGCGACGCCATTAGCCACGCTGCCCAGTGTCAGCTCAGAGACGAATCCTCTCCCCTGGCTTCCCATGACGATGAGCGAGAAGCTCCCTTTCGCGAGTGCATCGAGGATCACCGGCAGGGGCAGGCCGAACTCGAGCTTAAGATCGACCTCGCCCGCGCCCTGCTGCGGCAAACGGTCGCGCAGGCGGCCCAACCGCTCCGTATCAATCTCGTTGAACTCCTCGAGCCGCGACAAGAGATGGGGTGAGAGACGGGACTTGTCCTGGACATGCAGTAGCGTCACGCGGCTTCGCATCGCTCCCACGATGTGTTGCAGGTAGTGAAAGGCCTGCTCCGCGGTCTCCGAGAAGTCGGTCGGAAAGAGGATACGCTCGAATAGCTGGGCACAGGCCAGCCGACAGGACTCGCCCTCCGCGGCGGTGGCTACTTCCACGCGCACCAGCAGCACCGGCTTGGTGGTGATCCCGAGCACCCCCAGGCTGACGCTGCCGGCCAGGAGCCCGTGCAGCAGGCTCCTGCTGTGCGACCCCATGACGATTGCGGAGACATCTTCTTCGTCTGCTCGATCGGCAAGCTTATGTGCCGGTAGGCCGGTCATCACCTCCGCGCGCACGCGAAGGCCCTGCGATTCGAGTAACTCCTTTTGACGAGCCAGCTCCGGCTCGGCCTGCTCGATAAGCGCCTCTGCCAGGCCCACGGTATGGGCGACGTAGACGACGCGAGTGAGAATGACCTCCTCCAGTCCCAGGGCCTTAAGCTGCCCCAGACAGGATAAGACCGCGTCGGAGGCAGGTGTAAGATCCGTCCCTGCCAGCAGCTTACGGAACATGACTCGCCCTTTCTGCGACCTGCGATGTGCGCTCACGCCCGCGGAAGTAGCGCCGCTCGAAGCCCAGCGAGACCCGCACCAGGCTGATCAGCACCGGCACTTCCACCAGCGGCCCGATCACCGCCGCAAAGGCCGCCCCGGAGTTGATCCCAAAGACCGAGACGGCGACCGCGATGGCGAGTTCGAAGTTGTTGCTGGCGGAGGTGAAGGAGAGGGTGGCGGTCTTGGCATAGCCCGCCCCGATGCGGTGCCCCATCCAGAACGACACGAGGAACATCACCACGAAGTAGATCAGCAGGGGGACAGCGATGTGCAGCACGTCGAGGGGCAGTTGCACGATGTATTCGCCCTTGAGCGAGAACATCACCACGATGGTGAAGAGCAGGGCAATCAAGGTGATGGGGCTGATGCGGGGGATGAAGCGGCGCTCGTACCACTCCCGACCCTTCGCGCGCAGCAACACGACCCGCGTGAGCAGGCCCCCGAAGAAGGGGATGCCCAGGTAGATCAGCACGCTCTCGGCGATGCTGCCCATGGTGATCTTGCTCAAATCCACGCCGCTGAAGTCCAACCCTACGAGCGGAGGCAGCACCTTGATGAAGATGTAGGCGTAAACCGCGTAGAAGAGCACTTGGAAGATGGAGTTGAAGGCCACCAGTCCCGCCGCGTACTCGGTGTCACCCTCCGCCAGCTCGTTCCAGACGATCACCATCGCGATGCAGCGCGCCAACCCGATCATGATGAGCCCGACCATGTACTCCGGGTAACCCCGCAGCAAGGTGACCGCCAGCCCGAACATCAGCACCGGGCCGATCAGCCAGTTCTGCACGAGGCTGAGGAGGAGCACCCGCCGGTCGCGGAAGACATCCCCCAGCTCCTCGTACTTCACCTTCGCCAGCGGGGGGTACATCATCAGAATCAGGCCCACGGCGATGGGGAGGGAGGTCGTGCCGACCTGGAGTCGCGTGATAGCCTGCACCACCTGGGGCACCGAGTACCCCAGCCCCACGCCGAAGGCCATGCCGAGGAAGATCCAGAGAGTCAGATACCGATCGAGGAACGACAGCCTGGCCGTCACGTGTCTATCCATCTCCACTGGTCCGTACCTATGTCCATAGCTCCATATGTTCCCGCGCAAAGGACGCTACAACTGGCAGACCACCACCTCGCCATTCGCCCGCGGCCGTAGGTG
>Ga0214473_10004137_pt1 | contig 17467 bp, 17 predicted proteins | sample RVTome_7_FD_203509 | JGI IMG/M metagenome (GOLD analysis project Ga0214473, IMG submission 203509) | Soil microbial communities from uranium-contaminated site in the Upper Colorado River Basin, Wyoming, United States - RVT98D197 | ecosystem: Environmental > Terrestrial > Soil > Contaminated >... | reverse complement strand
CTGCATGGGGACTCTCAGATTGGCGCTGTGCAATTTTCGCAAGGCGGAAGCTAATGCTAAAGGCTTGCGTGAAATCTTGGCTCCTCCTTCATCAGCCATGAATTCTCTGGCTCTGGAAATGGCGGTCTGGATTAAGACCGCGGCCAGCGGGGCCACAATGGCCATAACTAATAAGCCTAAGCCATTTCCTCTCTCCCGGTCTCTCCCTCCTCCGAACATACCTGCCCACATGGCCATGTTGGCCAGCATGGAGATGGCTCCGGCGATGGTGGCGACTACCGAGCTGATGAGAGTGTCACGGTTTTTGACATGAGTCAGTTCATGCGCCATGACCCCGTCTAATTCGTCGTCATTGAGGATTTGCAAAATCCCCTCCGTGGCAGCCACAGCCGCATGCTGAGGATTTCTGCCGGTGGCAAAAGCATTGGGTGTCGCGCCGGGGATGACATAGACCTTCGGCATCGGCAGACCGGCTGACTGGGCGCCTCGTCGGACAACCCCGATTAAACGGGGAGCTTCCGCTTCTGTGACTGCTTGAGCTCTATACATCTTCAGAACGATTTTGTCCGAGAACCAGTAGGCAGTTAAGTTCAGCAAAGCCGCAAAAACTAAGGCGATAATCATTCCGCCGTTGCCGCCTAACAAATTTCCGATGAAAATGAACAGCACCGTCAAGAGGGTTAATAGCAAAGTGGTCTTTAAGGTATTCATTTACTTCAAACTCCTTTGTTTGCTGATTTTATAGTTTATCAAAACTATCCGGGCTGTCAAGCCCTTTTGGGTTGCTCAGGATGATTTACGAAATTGAGAGATTGAAGTTTGGCAAATCGGTTAATCTAATGTCTCTTAATAAGTTGGATGAGGTGTCTCTTTTCTGCTCCGGCTGCAATTAAAAACTCCCCACCTGAAGTCCCTCTCAGACGAAGTCCTTGTCTTTGATTAAGTGACTCCTCCTCTATTTCAAGTAACATATTGTTATGCATCCTCCCCTGAGCGTCAAGCAAGTTTATATATCTTCTGTGTTTTCTGGGAACAGCATGCACTACTGAGATGGCGATTAAATCTCCGCCTGGAATGAACACTACCTCAGAAATCCACCAGTACGCGTCAGGATAAAAATAAGTCCACAACTTTTCACCAGATTCTGTTTCGAAAGCCATAATGGCGGCGTCAAAGACAGCCAAGGTCAACTTTCCATCGGGTGAGATGAGTAATTGACGCAAAACCGGTCTCATCCAAAGTTGGTCAGGGCCGACTACAAATCTTCCTATCTCTTGCCCATCTTTTCTAAAGAAGTACAGTTTTGTATAGTAGTCTTTCCATTCTCCTTCACATAGGTTACTGGCAGCAACTATGTAGCGACTGTCCTCTGAAACAGCAACCATTTTATTGCCGTGTCTAACCCTTCTTCTCCACAGTTCTGTCCCGTCAGCGCTAAATACGACTATCAGGTCTGAGATTTCACTTCCGATTGCTGGACTTCTTACTGCAGCAATGAATTCACCATCTGAACTGATTTTTTTCTGGTCGAAGCAATCATATACGACTTTAACAGCCTCAAGCATGGGAACGGCTCTATAAAAAATTATCATCCCACAGCCCATGTTATCACTTCCATACATCCACTCACCTGTAGGGGAGATTTCGGGAATAAATGAGAGGGTTTCATCCCAGAGCTTATTACCAGCCGAGTCGTAGTAAGTTGCCTCGACGGTCAAATCATCTTTCTCATACAGAGAGTAAGCCTTATATGTCATTTTATACATTCCATTTGCAGAATAGATAACCGTATCCCTTCTATTGGGTCTCATACGATTGCATATATTCTGAATCTCCTTTTCCTGTTCAGGACTAAACTTTGTTACAAAATTTGAATCCCAGTCAACAGATTCTATCAGATTCAGATAAGGCCAGGGCTGGGCCGAGCCGGTCGCTTGTAGCACGCACAATATTATGAATACCAGTAGGTAGCCCATAAAAGTCAATGTAAAGTGATTATAATAAAATGCAAGTGTTACGGATGAGGAAAATTTAAACGAAAAACAAATCCAATATTGAATACGCTCCGAATGCTATCAAAAACGACCCCGGAATAGTAAAAACCCAGGCCCAGAGAATATCCCGGGTCACTCCCCAGCGCACCGCCGAGAATTTCGTGACTGTCCCCACTCCTATAATCGACCCGGTGATGGTATGAGTGGTGGAGACCGGGATTCCTAAGGCTGTGGCCAGGAAGAGGCTGATGGCGCCGCTGGTCTCAGCGCAAAATCCGCCAATCGGTTTTAACTTGGTAATCCGCATCCCCATGGTGCGGACTATCCTCCAACCCCCAAAAAGAGTCCCCAGCCCCATGGCAGCATGGCAGGCCAGCACTACCCACAAAGGGATATAAAATTTCGGTCCCAGCATCCCGGTTGAAAATAAAAGCACGGTAATTACTCCCATGGTCTTCTGGGCGTCATTTCCTCCATGTCCTAAACTGTAAAGAGCAGCAGATACAAGCTGCATCTTCCTCCCCCACCGGTCCACTTTAGTGGGAGTGGATTTGAAAAACAGCAGGGTCATCAGAGTCATCAGGATGTAAGCCAAGATGAACCCTATTACTGGTGAGACTATGATGAAGATGCCGATTTTTATGAATCCTTTGGCCATGAGCGCGCCAAAGCCTGCCTTGGCCACTGCGGCTCCACCGAGTCCGCCTATCAGGGCATGCGAAGAACTGGTGGGGAGGCCGACGTACCAGGTGAAAATATCCCAGATAATCGCTCCGGCTAAGGCGGCTAAGATGACAAAAGGGCCGACAATGGCCGGGTCTATTACCCCTTTGCCGATGGTATTGGCTACGTGCAGGCCAAAAAAGAGAAAGGCGATGAAGTTGAAAAAGGCGGCCCAGACTACCGCCCACTGAGGCCTTAAAACCCGGGTGGAGACTACCGTGGCAATGGAATTGGCCGCGTCGTGGAAGCCGTTGATGAAGTCAAAAATGAGGGCGACGGCTACTATGACATAGATGAGAAAAACACCCTCAAGCATGCTTAACTACAATGCCCTCGATGGTTACTGCCACATCCTCACATTTGTCCAAAGCGGTTTCGACGTGTTCGTAGATCTCTTTTAACTTGATCACCTCTAAGGGGTCTTGGGCATTGGAGAAAAGCTCCGCCAAGGTAGCGCGCAGCCAGTCATCCCCCTCATTTTCCAGGCGGTTTATTTCTATACAGTAGTCCAAGGTCCGCCGGTTTTTCTTGTGGTCCTTTAGACTTATGACCGCTCTTTCAACTTCTTCGACCGCCCGCTTGAGAATCCCGGTTTGTTTGATGAGAGCCGGAGTGGGCTGGCTGACCTTGTAGAGGTGCATGATGTCAGCCGTCTCATGAATCAAATCGAGCACGTCGTCAATGTTGGAGGCTAAAGCATGGATATCTTCCCGGTCAATCGGGGTGACAAAAGTGCGGTTGAGCTTGTCCATCAGGGTGTGAATCAGGATGTCCCCTTCCTTCTCAAAATCTCCGATTCTTTTGGCCCCATCCTGAGTCTGCCCGTAATTTTTGATATAATCCTCAAACTCATAGGCGGTCTTTTTGAGGTTGGAGGCCGCCTCCGAGAGCAGGTCGAAGAATTTTTCTTCCCTGGGGATTAATCTGAACATACCCGATCTATTTTAAATACGAGCTTTATTGCGCTCTTGCAATAAAAATGTGAAAAAAATAACTATCTTTCCCAAGAGCATATAATCGAGTTGGTGAAATGTCAAGCAGCTTATTTAAAATGTATTTTAGGCAATCCTGAAGGTTGCCTCACTTATCCACTCACTCTTACACTCCGGACACCTGGAAGGTGGGGTAAACTTTTTTCTTTCCCTGAAAACAAACCCGCACTCCTTACAGCGGGCCGGAGTAATCTTTATCTTCTTGGGTTTTATCGACTTTTCCACATGCTGCAAAGCCAGGTCAATCTCGGAAAATTTGACTTCCAGCGTCCGGGCTAACTGGGAAATTGACATCTCCTGGAGAGAGAGTAGTTCAATTAACTTCTGGCGTAGAGTCTTTTCTGCCATCTTACTTACTGCCATACCAATCCAGATTGGCCGGCAGGTTCATGGTTTTCATCCAGTTTTTCCTACTTCAACTTGACAAATTTCAAAATAATTGCGTATTAATACTAACCTGATGGATTTTCTTTAACTTTACAAATGCAAAATAGTGTTTCATTTGGGCTAACACAATTCCATTTTGCTGTCAAAATCAATCTAACCTTAAACCCATAGGAGTAGCTATAATGTCTAAGAAACTCTTGATTTTGGCCGGAGTGCTGCTTTTGGCCTTAACGGTTGCAGCCCTGGCCTCGCCTCCGCCCAAAGCGGAGAAGACGGCTGCCAATACTCTGGCAATCTGCGGCTGTGGCAAAGTCTTCGTGCCTGATGAGAAGACCGAATACGTCAGCTATGGCGGCAAGCAGTACGCCTGCTGTACTCATGAGTGCCACGAAATGGCCTCTAAAGACCCTAAAGGATCTGCAATGATGGCTGAGAAGGCTACCGCGGACAGAATGCACCAGCTTGAGCATCTGAACCTGGCAGTGGTTAACGTGGTTGCGGTCACCGAGAAGGGGACCAAAGCACTCTGCGGCTGCGGTAAGAAGTTCACTATTGACGAGACCACTGAGTACCTGAGTTACGGTGGGAAATCTTATGCCTGTTGCACTCACCAGTGCCATGAGATGGCGGCCAAGGATCCGGCTGCCTCGGCTAAGTCTTTTGAGGAACAGCTTCAGAAGATGGAGATGTAGGTAGCTGGCCGGCTTAAGTTTTAAGCAGACGCCCTGGCGGTAAGATGTCAGGGCGTTTATTGTTTGCGCCGCGTAATAGCATTATATTTCCTCACAGCTATGAGCCAGCAATCCTTTGACCCGGGCTTAACCCAGAAATACAGCGGCACCATCCGCCGCATCATCAATAAAGACGGCAGCTTCAATGTCCGGCGCCGGCGCCTCACCCTGCGCAATCTTAATTTTTATCAGCACCTGATAAACATCTCCTGGACCCGCTTTTTGACCTTGGTCTTGTTGTTTTATGTATTAATCAACGCTCTTTTCGCGGGGCTCTATATTCTGGTAGGTATTAACACTCTCAAGGGAGCTGAGGCCAGCACCCTCCCGGACGCTTTTTTGAGCGCCTTTTTCTTCAGCGTGCATACTTTTACGACCGTAGGTTACGGGAGCATCGCCCCGACCGGCACCTGGGCCAACCTAGTAGCGGTTCTGGAAGCACTGGTAGGTTGGCTGAGTTTGGCTCTGGCAGCCGGTCTTTTCTACGGCAGATTTTCAAGGCCTTCGGCCCGGGTCAGTTTTAGTTCTCACGCTATAATAGCCCCATATCAGGACAAAACCAGCCTGCAGTTCCGGGTGGCTAATGAGAGGACCAATCTTTTGATGGAGATGGAAGCCAAACTGTTATTGATGACAGTTGAAAATGTCAACGGGAATCTGCAGCGCAAATACTATGATTTGAAACTGGAGCGCGCCAGCATCCACTTCTTTCCTCTGACCTGGACTGTGGTCCATCCGATTGACCAGAACAGTCCTTTCTTTGGCAAGAAATCTGATGACCTGGCTGCCTTACAGGCGGAGATAATGATTCTTATCAAGGGATTTGACGACACCTTCAGCCAGGTGGTGCATGCCCGCTTTTCTTACCGCTATGACGAGCTTATCTGGGGGGCCAGATTCGTCCCCATCTTCTTTACCGACCAGCAGGGGGACTTAATTTTAGAGCTGGACCGGATTGATGAAGTAGAGCGGGTCAGCTTAGACTAAAAACCGCTGGTAATTATTCAGTCAGCCAGATCTGCGTTTTCTGTCTTTCCTGAGTCAAATCGAGCTTCCCTTCCCGGGCCAGCCAGCCTAAGGCCAAATAAGTTTGCAGCCTGGGGGCGTCTATTTCCCTTTCTAATTCAGTCAGGTTGCTCTTACCATTCTGCTTGAGAAAATGCCACACTTTGCCGGCCGTTTCTCCTACATGGTTGATGTGTTGATTCATCTTTTCCTCCTGATTTATCTTCTATGTGACTCTGCTAATTTCAAATACTGTAAGTTAACAGTATATATATCGGGCAAAATTCAGAAAAAGAAACAGCATAGCTCAGACAAATTCAGCCTCAGCTCCATTCGACAGTTCAGCTTTTGCAAATCGTTCTTGCCAAGCAATATTATAATTTGCTTAAGAGACTCTCGTAACTGTTTGAGCAGATATTTGTTCCACTATTTTCTAAGGTGAAACAATCTTGGAGATGAAGTTCAACAGGATGAATCTTTGTCTCAGAAAACCGGTTGCGACTAAGAATTCTTGGGAAGCAGCCCCTTTTCCTTTTTCCTTTGCAAAGTCAAAGCCTTGTACTGCTCCAGATACTCCTCCAACTTCCCCTCTTTAATTAGATTATTGTAAATAAACTCCACCTGCCCCTTCAAAGCATCCGGATAGACATGCTCCAACCCCGGATAAAAGGCTGCGTAGTAATCTCGAATGATTTGTTTGGCTTCCTTTTCGCTGGTTGGCACAGGCAACAATAGCTTCTTTAAGACAAAAGTTCGGCTAAGATAAGCCAATCGCAGGCTTGCCACAAGTCCTTTTTTGAGTATATTATAAGTTTGCCAGAATTGGCTATCAAGTGAACATCTGCCATGCCTTCATACCTTAAAATCCGGGGTGCCCGGGAGCACAACCTCAAGAATATTGATTTAGACATCCCCCGGGATAAGCTGGTAGTTATTACCGGCCTTTCCGGCTCAGGTAAGTCTTCTTTAGCCTTTGACACCATCTATGCGGAGGGGCAACGAAGGTATGTAGAATCACTCTCCGCCTACGCCCGACAGTTCTTGGGCCTGATGGAAAAGCCGGATGTCGATTTCATCGACGGTTTATCGCCGGCTATTTCGATTGAACAGAGGACTTCTGCCAAAAATCCCCGTTCTACCGTGGGGACGGTAACCGAGATTTATGATTATCTGAGACTCCTTTTTGCCCGAATTGGTATTCCCTTCTGTTACAAGTGCGGAAGGCAAATCTCTCAACAGACTGTGGACCAGATTGTGGACGCCACTCTGTCATTGCCCAAAGGGAGCAAGCTTCAGATTTTAGCTCCGGTGGTAAGGGGGAGAAAGGGGGAATATAAAGAGATTTTTGCGGAAGTTAAAAAAGAAGGGTTTGTCCGGGTCAGAGTGGATGGCAAGGTCAGAGAAGTAGAAGAGCAGATACCTCTGGAGAAAAATAAAAAACACAATATCGAAGTGGTGGTTGACCGGCTGGTGGTGGAGGATAAGGTTTCCAAGAGACTGGCTGATTCGATTGAAACCGCTTTAAGGCTTGGTTCCGGAGTAGTTCTGATTGATGTCATAGGAGCCAAAGAGATTCTATACTCAGAACACTACGCCTGCGTGCACTGCAATATTTCTTACGAGGAATTGGTCCCCCGGATGTTTTCTTTCAACTCCCCTTTCGGCGCCTGCCCGGGCTGCGACGGATTAGGAACCAAAATGGAGATTGACCCGGAATTGGTTATTAAAGACCCCAACTTAAGCATCTCGCAGGGAGCCATTTCTCCCTGGGGAAATCCGATCGGGAGCTGGTACCTGCAGAATCTGAGAGGTGTAGCCGGACAATATGGAGTTGATTTTTATACCCCCTTCAAGAATCTCTCCAAACGGGCCAAGGAATTCGTTCTTCATGGCTCTGATTCAGCTGGAGATTCTGACCGCCACTATGGAGAATTTGAAGGTGTAATTCCGAATCTGGAAAGGCGCTTCCGGCAGACCGAATCAGCCGGCGTACGGGAATGGATTGAGCAGTACATGATGATCAGGCCCTGCCCCAAGTGCAGCGGCGCCAGATTGAAGAAAGAGAGCCTCTCCGTCAAAATTTCTGGTAAGAATATCAATGAAGTCACCCTGATGTCGGTCCGAACTGCCAAAGAATTCTTCCAGAATCTTAGTCTATCCAAGAAAGAGCAGGTCATCGCCAAGCAGATCTTGAAAGAAATCAACGAGCGCCTGACCTTCATGCTTAACGTGGGATTAGACTATCTGACTTTAGACCGCACTGCCTCTTCCCTCTCCGGCGGCGAAGCCCAGAGAATCAGATTGGCCACCCAGATTGGCTCTCGATTAAGTGGTGTGCTTTACATCTTGGACGAGCCATCGATTGGTCTGCATCAGCGGGATAATAAGAGGCTTTTAAATACTCTGACCAGTATGCGCGATCTGGGGAATACAGTAATCGTAGTCGAGCACGACCGGGAGACGATTCAGACCGCAGACTGGATAGTCGACTTAGGTCCTGGCGCAGGAAAATCGGGCGGTTATGTAGTCTTCACCGGAACTCCGCAAGAACTGGTCAAAAGCAAAAAATCCCTGACTGGCAGATACCTGGCCGAAGAGCTGGAAATCCCCGTTCCGGCCAGGCGGAGGAAAGGAATCGGCAATTCCTTGAAAATAATCGGCGCGCGCGGCAACAATCTCAAAAAAATCGAGGTGAGCTTTCCACTTGGAGTCTTCGTCTGCGTCACCGGCGTTTCCGGCTCAGGCAAATCCACCTTAATTGAAGAGACTCTTTTTCACCTCCTCTCCCGGCATTTTTATAATTCCAAGACTCCGGCGCTCCCCTATGATAAAGTCGAGGGTTTGAGAAACATTGACAAGGTCATCGACATCGACCAGTCCCCCATTGGCAGAACCCCCAGATCAAACCCGGCTACTTATACCGGAGCCTTCACGCCCATCAGGGACTTATTTTCTCAATTACCGGACGCCAAAGTAAGAGGCTATTCTGTCGGCAGATTCTCCTTCAACGTCAAAGGTGGCCGCTGCGAAGCCTGCCAGGGGGATGGCATCCTCAAAATAGAAATGCACTTCTTGCCGGATGTTTATGTCCCCTGCGAAAATTGCAAGGGAAAAAGATACAACCGGGAGACTCTCGAAATAAAGTATAAGGGGAAATCGATTGCTGACGTTTTGGACATGACCGTAGATGAGGCCCATTCCTTCTTCGAGCATATTCCGCGAATCAGAAGGAAATTGCAGACCCTCAAACAAGTGGGTTTAGGCTATATTCACTTGGGACAGCAGGCCACCACCCTTTCCGGCGGCGAAGCCCAGAGAATAAAATTAGCCACCGAGCTCTCCAAAGTTGAAACCGGCAATACTCTTTACATCTTGGACGAGCCAACTACTGGCTTACACTTTGAAGACATCAAGATGCTCTTAGGCGTGCTCAACGAACTGGTGGAGCGGGGGAATACGGTCCTGGTGATTGAGCATAACTTGGATGTGATAAAGACTGCTGACTATATCATTGATTTAGGCCCGGAAGGGGGAGAAGAGGGAGGATACGTGGTTGCGACCGGTACGCCGGAGCAGGTGGCGGGTGTCAGGGAGAGTTATACCGGCCAGTTTTTGAGGAAGGAATTGGCACTCAAGTAGAAGTGTGTTTTTGTTACCTCACCTAAGAGGGGAGGATAAAAGGAGGGGTCAGTCTTCATACGTCATTGCGAGGACCCTGAGCCTGTCGAAGGGGACGTGGCAATCTGCTGGAATTGTAGTACATTCTCTCCGAAATCGGATTGCTTCGCTGGCGCTCGCAATGACAACCAGAAAAGACGCTTTCGTTTTCTTCACCCTTGACCCTCCCCTGCCGATTCTTATATTACCTCCAGATTTTGTACCAGGAGGATTTTATGCCCAGAAGCCTTGACCAGATAGCCCAGATCTTAGGCAAAGAAGCCGACAGCTTACTAAACCACAAATCCCAGACCATCTGCAAAGAGCAGTTAAACCTCCCCGGCCCCGATTTTGTCGACCGCATCTGGTATCACTCCGATCGAGCTACTCCGGTTTTAAGAAGCCTGCAGAGCCTCTTCAATCAGGGAAGATTAGCCGGAACCGGCTATCTTTCCATTTTGCCGGTTGACCAGGGAATTGAGCACTCTGCCGGAGCCTCTTTTGCACCTAATCCGATTTACTTTGATGCTGAGAACATCGTCAAATTAGCCATCGAAGGAGGCTGCAATGCCGTGGCATCCAGCACCGGAGTCTTGGGGGCAGTAGCCCGAAAATATGCCCACAAGATTCCCTTCATCCTGAAATTCAACCACAATGAGCTTTTGACCTATCCCAATAAGTATGACCAGGTGATTTTCGCCTCAGTAAAAAAGGCCAAGGACATGGGGGCAGTGGCAGTAGGCGCAACCATCTACTTCGGCTCGTCTGAATCGACACGGCAGATTACTGAAGTGAGCTTGGCCTTTGAGGCCGGCCATGAAATGGGGATGGTGGCCATTCTGTGGTGCTATCTGAGAAATCCGGCTTTCAAAAAAGATGGCGTTGATTATCATGTCAGCGCTGATCTGACTGGCCAGGCTAATTATCTTGGTGCAAGTATTCAGGCTGACATCGTCAAGCAGAAATTGCCGGAGAATAATGGCGGTTTTAAGGCCCTGAATGCCGGAGCAGGCTCCAGCTATGGCAAGACCGATGAAAGAGTCTATACGAAATTGACCACTGACCACCCGATTGACTTAGTCCGCTATCAGGTGGCTAACGGCTTTATGGGAAGAGTCGGTTTGATAAACTCCGGCGGCCCTTCTGGAAAAGATGATTTGCACGAAGCGGTGCGGACGGCTGTGATTAACAAGCGGGGCGGCGGGATGGGTTTAATCAGCGGACGAAAAGCCTTTCAGAAACCGATGAAAGAGGGAGTCGAGTTACTCAATGCCATTCAGGATGTCTATCTCTGTAGGGAAATCACTGTAGCCTGAAAACCGTTGACCGCCCGAAAAGAAGTGTAGGAATCCCATTCTACTTTGGTAGAAGAGTCAGTCTTTCTCAGAGCTAATCAGACCCAACCCTTTCTTCATTTCTATTTCCGATGACTAGCAGAAATCAAAAACTGCTGGTCTGCTTGTTACTGTTCCTAATCTCCCTGACGGTCTATATTCTCACTTCCTATCCTACCGTTACTTTCATCGACTCCGGCGAATTAGCCGCCGCCTGCTTTACTTTAGGCATAACTCATCCGACCGGCTATCCCCTCTACACCCTGCTGGGGAAAATCTCCACCTGGTTTTTCCCGTCTGCTCCGGTGAAAGGCGTTATTCTTTTCTCCAATATATGTGCAGCCTTAGCGGTAGTCTTTCTTTTCCTGTCAGGCCTGCAATTATTCCGGTTAGTCTCCGACTACACTGATTCCACTTGGCCAGTGCTCGGCGCTATTGGAGCAGGAGCATTTCTCTTCGGCTTTGCCCCTGCTTTCTGGTCCGAAGCTGTCACCAATGAGGTTTACACTCTGGCCATATTGCTATTGAGTTTGCTGGCCTACTCTCTTCTGCTTTGGTTTCAAGACCCTCAGCCAAAATATCTGGTCCTGGTTGGTTATCTTTTCGGCTTGAACTTAGCCAATCATCTCACTTCCATATTTTTTCTGGTTGTCATCCTTCCGGTCCTCTGGTCCGGACTCAAGAATGCCAAAATCTGGCGAGGAGCCTTGCTTTTCGCTTTTTTCTGTTTTTTAGTCCTGAGCCTTTATCTCTATTTACCCATCCGCTCTTCTCAATATCCTCTCCTGGATTGGAACCATCCCACTAATTGGCACAGCCTCTGGAATCATCTCACCGGCTGGGAATACAGCTCCTTCCTGTCCGGCTTCGACTGGCCTTTACTTCAATCTAAAACGGGCAAATTCTTTCACCTGGCCTCTCAGCAATTTTCCTTTGCAATCTGGCCTTTTATCGTAGTGGGCTTTCTCTTCCTCTGGAAGCGCAGCAAGACCTGGGCTCTTTCGCTTCTGTTCTATTTAGTAGTATCCACAGTCTACGCCCTCAACTATCGAATCATCGAGATTCTCCCCTATTACTTGCCGATTTTCTGGGCGCTGGGGATATTTATCATGCTGGGCTTATCAGGCTGTCTGCAACGGTTCTTCGGCTTTCTGAAAAATAGTAAGAGATTTCGATCAGTTTATCTGGTATTCCTATCAACAATTTTAATCTTGGCGCTTCCCCTCTGGCAGTTATTTCGCAATCTCTCCCAACAGAATCGCAGCCAAAACTATATCGCCTATGATTTGGTTCACCAGGGCCTGGCGACTTTGGAAAGGGACGCCTTAGTCTTCTCTGATATGTGGGACCTTTACTCGGTCTGGCTCTATCTGAGATTTGCGGAAAACTATCGCCCGGACGTGGCCTGGATTGACGTCAACATGTACGCAAAGAGTTTTTCCTACGAAATTCTGGCCAAGAATTATCCCGACCTCTATCAGAGATCCCAAAAGGAGATTGAGAGTTTTCTCCAACAAGCCCGAATGGTAGAATCCCATCACCCCTACGATAAATTCCGGGCCAGCCAGACCTATCAGAATTGCCTGAAAAGCCTGTGGCTCCGGAATTACGGCTCCCGGCCGGTTTACGTAAACGTTCTGGACCAGAGTAGATTCAAAACCGATTTGCTCCCGGTGCCGGAAGGGCTCTTCTTCCGGCTCTATCTGGATAAGGCCTATTATCCCTTTGCCCAGCCTGATTATTTAATCAGAGGCCTGGAGTGTCCCGGTCTGCCTTTAAACCTGCTGGAGGAGTATTACCTTACCATATTTCTACAACTGCTGGAAGCACGGCAGTCGTATCTGAAATATTTCGGCCAGGACTCTTTGGCTAAAGAATTGACTCTACAATCTGCTGAAATCGAGAAGCTAATCCAGTCCCATCCGGTTCAGCCTTAGTGGACTAACCCAAAATAGATTTCCAAAAAACTCATCCCTTTTATTTCTGGTGCGGCTTCCTGGCCTCAATGGTGGCTGATACGACATAATCGGCCACTTTGCTCTGAGGCGCCCAATCCTGAATCAATTCTCTGGACTCCTCTTTAGGTCTTATTTTGATATCCTCAAAACCTGCGGCTCTAAGCATCTGTTCCAGTTCGGTTATTTGCGCGGCGCCTGACACACACCCTACATACAGAGCCAAATCTTTCTGGATATCTTCCGGCAGAGGGGCAGTGGCCACAATGTCAGAAACCGACAATCGCCCCCCCGGCTTCAATACCCGATAGGCCTCCTGGAAAACTCTCTTCTTTTCCGGTGATAGGTTGATGACGCAGTTGGAGATGATGACGTCGACCAAATTATCCGCCACCGGCAGATTCTCAATCTCTCCTAATCTGAATTCCACCTTCTTAAAGCCGTTTTTCACCGCATTCTGCCTGGCTTTGGAGACCATCTCCGGGGTCATATCCACTCCGATGACCTGCCCGGTTTCTCCGACCCGTTTGGCGGCTAAAAAGCAGTCCAGCCCTCCTCCGCTCCCTAAGTCCAGAACTACCTCCCCCGGCTTAAGCGAAGCAATCGCCACCGGATTGCCGCAGCCTAATCCCAGATTAGCCTCAACTGGAATCTGGTTTAAGTCTTGAGTGGAATAACCCAGGGCTTTGGATAAGGTAGTCGTTGAAGGGATATCTCCACAGCACCCCGAAGGTGAACAGCCGCATCCCCGGCTCTGGCCTTCAGCTATTTCAGCATACTTTTCTCGGACAACTTCTCTGATTTTCTGGTTTTCTGGCGATGACATCTTCTCTCCTTTTTTCACTAATTGTTTCTATCTCATAGACGCACAAAAATCCAAAAAGACGCAGAAATTATTTTTCCGGTTTGCAGCCTTCTTTCGCGCAGCAGGCGCATCTGGGGTAATAATCAATTACCTTCCCCCTTTTATCCAGCTCAAAATGACAGCAGGCCAAGAGCATTTCTTTTAATTTCTGGCGGCCTCGCTGCACCCGGGACTTGGCCGCCGTAAGAGAAATCCCCAATTTATCGGCTAACTGTCTGTGGGTCAGGCCTTGGTACTCGGTTAAGACCAGAGCTTCTTTATACTTCTGGGGGAGCATAAGAATCATGGCCTTAATGGAGGGGGCCAGTTTTTCGATGGCCTCATTTTCATGTTCGTTCTGGCCAGCCTCCCATTCTTCCGGCAACTCTTGCTCTTTTCTTTGCCTGCGCAAGTGGTCAATCATAGTATGGCGCGTTATCTGATACAGCCAGCTTTCCAGTTTATCTTCATCTTTGAGGTTAACTAAGCTGGAGTGTATCTTTAGGAAAACCTCCTGCAAAATATCATCTGCAACAGACTCATCCCGGACCTGCCGGTTTATGAACTGTTTCAGCTTTAAGCCGAATTCATCCCAGATTTCTTCCAGACTTTTTGGCATAAACTGCCAGCATGATAGTAGTATAGAAAAACTCTGGCAAGTAGCTGCTTCCTTGACTTAACCCTCATGCTTAGTTAATTTATCAGCTACTAGAATGTACGCTTTGCTAAAGAGACGTTTAACCCTTTCTTTGAGGCGGGGATCAATTTATGAATTAACCCCCTTTCTGTTAAGATGGCAGTGAGCGGAGCAATCCATGCCTAAAAAGACCCCCTTTTACGATCAGCATCTCCAGCATAACGCTAAAATCGTGGAGTTTGCCGGCTATCTGATGCCCGTCCAGTACCGCGGCATCGTGGAAGAACACAAAAAAGTCAGAAACAGCGTGGGGATTTTCGATTTATCTCATATGGGAGAGTTCATCGTCACCGGTAAGGATGCTGAGGCTTTTCTGCAGAAAGTAACTGTGAATGATGTCAGCAAGCTATCTTTATGGCAGGTGCAGTACTCCTGTATGTGCTATCCGGAGGGGGGAATAGTGGACGACCTTCTGGTCTATAAGCTACCCGATTACTGGATGTTAGTGGTCAATGCCTCCAATATCGACAAAGATTTTACCTGGTTGCAGCAGCACTTATTCGGAGATGTAAAACTGGAGAATGTTTCCGACCAGACCGCGCTGTTGGCTATCCAAGGACCAGCAGCAGAGAAAATTGTGAGACAAATGACCGACCACGATTTATCACAGATAAAATTCTACTGGGCCGCCGAGGGAATTTTCAGTGGTCAAAAAATTTTATTCTCTCGCACTGGTTACACCGGTGAAGATGGATTCGAACTTTATTCCCAGCCAGAGCTGGCAGAAAAACTCTGGTATTTAGCCCTGGAAGCAGGCCGGGAATTTCAGGTTGAGCCGATCGGCCTGGGAGCCAGAGATTCGCTGCGCTTGGAGATGAAGTACATGCTCTACGGGAATGACATCGACCAGACCACCCATCCCCTGGAAGCCGGCCTGGGCTGGATTGTCAAGCTCGACAAAGGAGATTTCATCGGGCGAGAGGTGATTCTCTCAGCTAGAGCTAAAGGACTACAACGAAAACTGGTCGCCTTTGAAATGCTGGATAAAGCCTTCCCCCGGCAGCATTATCCTATTACAAAAAACAAAACTAAGATTGGCGAAGTCACTTCCGGAGTTTTTTCACCCTCTTTAGAAAAGGGAATCGGCTTAGGTTATGTTCCTATAGAATTATCAGAAATCGGCAGTCAGTTCGACATTCAAATCAGAGACAAATTCTTCCCCGCTCAGGTGGTCAAGGCCCCCTTCTGGAAAAATTACACTCATAAATGAAATTAGACCTTTTATTTCTCCCCTCAGAAATCCGCAATTCCGATTTACAAGAGAAACTGGTCATCGTGATTGATGTCTTGCGCGCTTCCTCCACTATTGTCACTGCGCTGAGCAATGGCGCTAAGGACATAATCCCGGTCGAATCTCAGGAGGACGCCACCCGTCTGATGCAGGAAATCGGCCGCAAATACGTTTTACTCTGCGGCGAAAGAGGCGGCCAGAAGATTGAAGGCTTTGACCTGGGCAATTCCCCCTTTGAGTACACTAATGAGGTCATTCAGGACAAGACTCTGATTTTCTGCTCTACCAACGGCAGCCGGGCTATAGTCAAAGCCTCTGCCGCCGCCAAAGTAATGGTGGGCTGTTTCATAAATCTGGGAACAGTTTTGGAGAACGTGCTGGAGAGCAAACCCAAAGAGGTCGTTCTGCTTTGCTCCGGCAAAGAAGACAGATTTTCTCTGGAGGATACGGTCTGCGCCGGTATGATGGTCTCCCGCTTAAAGGAGAGACTCACCGAAAGTTTAGAACTCTCCGATTCCGCTCAGGCCGGATTACAAGTTTACGGCCAGCATCAAAAAAGTCTTCTCAAAATGCTAAATTCCTCTCTGCATGGAAAATATCTGCTGAGCTTGGGATTTCAAGAGGATTTAGTCTACTGCTCCCAGGTTGATTCCATCCCGGTTGTTCCGGTCCTGGAGACCGGCCATCTGGTTAAAGCCCCTCTTTAATCTTCTCACCTTTCAACCTTAATCCAACCAACTGCCTAAAAAGAAGGAGGGCAGGAGTGGGGTGCATGAGTTGCTATCCTGCCTGACGGTGGGGAGAAATGCGACCCCGTGGGGTTCCCCTGCCCTCGCTGTAGGAGGAGTTGAGGCTTTTAAACTTGGATCATGTATCTGCTCAAATTAGTCAGCGCTTCGTCCGGGCTGATGACCTCTAAGATTTCTCTCTGGATTAACTGCGCTTCCAGAGGATGAGAGGCCAGAATCTTATCCAGCTCCTGGGCATTGGCCACTTCGTAGATGGTGATGGAGCCATGCCCGTTGCGGAAAGCGTAGTGGCATTTGACAATCCCTTTCTTCTGCAAATCCTTGATGTTGGCAATCCACTCGCTCATTTTGTTCATGATGTCGCCCAAGTCTTTTACCTTCTCTGGATCAATCGCCCGGTGCTCTATTACCGCGTATTGCATGGCTTACCTTCTTTCTCAGGCCACATGCAGCTTCTCGTACTTGGCCATTAGTTGTTCTTTATTTTCCCGATAGCTGGGATCCGGCACAATGCAGTCCACCGGGCAGACTTTGACGCACTGGGACTCTTCATGGGCTCCCACGCACTCGGTGCACAGATCCGGGTCAATCACATAAATCGGGCTTCCGGACGTGATGGCTTTATTGGGACAGACCGGCACGCAGGCGTCGCAGCCGATACATTCGTCATTGATTAAAAGAGCCATTCTATCCTCCTTTCCAAACTTGTTAATTGTCAGCAGTGGTAAAATGCGACCTAAAATCTTCTGACATAACCGCGCCGTTATGCTGGTGCATGTGTATCTGTTGATCGCGGTGCTGCATGATATAAAGCATATGTTCTGTGTAAGAGGTCAGCGCCGAATCAGGTTGAAAAACACAGGTATCATTCTGATTATTCCAGTGAAATTCCCCTTGAAGGCAGTATTGCTGGTACATCTGCTGCATATACATAGAATCCGAGTCTGAGTGCATGTTGTCCAGGCTGTCCATAAATTCCTGCATTCTCTGGCCGGGCAAAAACAAAAACCCTTGCTGAAAAGCCTCCTTATCCATCGGGCCGCGGAAGGCAAAAGTTACTGAGGTTGTAGTGAGAACCGAGGCACTTCCATCAGCCGGCAAGACTGAAAGTACTAATGCCGTCTGATTCTGGTAAGACGTAATTTTGGAATCTTGGCTGCATCCCAGC
>Ga0214473_10004136_pt1 | contig 17469 bp, 16 predicted proteins | sample RVTome_7_FD_203509 | JGI IMG/M metagenome (GOLD analysis project Ga0214473, IMG submission 203509) | Soil microbial communities from uranium-contaminated site in the Upper Colorado River Basin, Wyoming, United States - RVT98D197 | ecosystem: Environmental > Terrestrial > Soil > Contaminated >... | reverse complement strand
CCCCTGCGCATGGGGTCCCTTCGGGGCGAAAGGCTTCAGTGAAACATCCATGACCGCCCTTGCTCCGGCGATTGCCAATGCGATCTATAATGCCATCGGTGTGAGAATTTATGACGGGTTTCTATCGCCCGATAACATACTCAAAGCCATCGAGAAGGCCAAACAGAGGTAATCCAAATTGACTTTTTACTTGACGGACACAAAAGAGATTGCGGAAGCACAGCTGTGGCTGAACCGGTACTGGGGGAAGCCGGCCCAACCGTTGCACTATTCCCCGAAGACAATGGAGGAGGCCCTTTCTCTTCTGGATAACTACCGGGAGGAAGCAAAGATCATTGCAGGGGGAATCGACCTTCTCGGGTTGATGAAGAACAAGGTCCTGTCTCCGAGGGTACTGATAAACATAAAAGCCTTGGAGGGGCTGAGCGATATCAAGAAAGATGCCAATGGCGTGGAGATTGGCGCGCTGACCGGGATCCATGAAATAGAAACGTCCGATCTCATAAGGAATAGGTACCCTCTCCTCGCTGAAGCCGCCCAATCCGTGGGCTCACCACAGATACGGAACATGGCAACCCTTGGAGGGAATCTCTGCCAGGAGGTGAGATGCTGGTACTACAGAAGATCGCCTGTCACAGGAATCTCCTATGACTGTCGCAGGAAAAGGGAGGACGGCATCTGCTATGCGGTGAACGGCGAAAACGAAAACCATGCCATTTTGGGTGAAAGCGAATGCTTTGCCGTTTCACCTTCCGATATGAGCGCAGGGCTTCAGGCCTTGGATGCCAGGATCAAGACGATAAGCCCGGGAGGAGAAAGGACCATTCCGGTAGGTGAGTTTCATACGCACACGGGGAATGTCCTTCAACCCGACGAAATGATCGTATCGATCCATGTTCCCGGGGACAGCTCTCGCATGAAACAGAGCTATCTGAAATTCAGGGTCAGGAAGACGATTGACTTTGCCATCGTTAGTGTGGCAGCCGCCGTGATGCTTGAAGGGAACATCGTCAGAGATGCCAGAATTGTCGTCGGGGGCGTATCGCCAATGCCCTATGAGGCTTCAAAGGCGGAAAAAGGCCTTAAGGGAGAGGCGTTAACGGAAAGGGTGGCAGAAACAGCGGCAGCGGCAGCGGTCTGCGATGCAATACCCCTGAGGAAGAACGGCTATAAAGTTCCTATCGTGAAGGCACTGGTAAAAAGAGCACTCTTGAGTCTGAAAGTCTAACCAAGAGTATTTGAAATTTCCCAATAATCCCCTCCCCCTTCGATGGGGGAGGGTGCGGGTGGGGGTGGACCCTTCGACAAGCTCAGGGCAGGCCTGTGGTGAGCCTGTCGAACCATCCCCCCTCCCCTTCCTCCCCTCCCACCGAAGGGAGGGGAGGTTTTTGGAAGATATTTCGGAGAAAGTTAGAGATAAATTCTCAGATTTTCTCGTGTAAGTATCTACGCCTCTTCCGGGACTCCGCCCGGAATCCCGCCAACGGCGGGACTTCAGGGCAGTGGTTTTTTTGTAGGGTCGGCGTCCCCGCCGACCGGACCCGGCAGGCGAGACGCCTGCCCTACGTTTAAACGCCTTTACCCGATATCAACACTTTTTTGTAGATATATGTGCGCTAAGGGCCTAACCAAGAATATTTGAATTTTCTTTAACCCATGATCCTGTGGCAGTCGGGAACGAGGGTATTATCTTTCGTAGTACGGTTTACTCGAGACGACGGTTCGAATTCGCCGGTAGCGTTCCGGTGTTTACCGGAACGGGATATTCGCCCCCAGTAAATGGGGGCGCTACGGGTTGACGTGACAACCTTATTTTCATCCTTTTGTTTTTCCATTGATCATTAGGAATAATCACATTCCTTAGCAGCATTACAGGATCTCTCGAAGAACAGGCCTGACATTGCGAATGTAAGGGGGGGGGAGACAATGTTTTCCACCGATTGGCAAACATCTCCGCGTAACTACGATGTGACCATTCACCGTGACCTCCGTATACCCGTTGCCGATGGCATCACCCTTGATTCAGATATTTTCAGACCTGCTGATAGCGGAAGGTTTCCGGCAATTCTGACCATTCATCCCTATTATAAAGCCGAACAGTCCCTTGCAATCATGCCTGTGGCCTTTTCAGGAGAACGGGCCCTCATCGAAGCCGGTGATTTTAATTTTTATGTCCGTAGAGGATATGCCTTTGTCATTGCTAATCTTCGCGGCACCCAGGCATCGGCTGGCTATTTTGGCAACCTGGATCCAGACCCGCAGACGATTCAGGACATCTACGAAGTCATCGAGTGGATTGCCCATCAATCCTGGTGCGACGGCAACGTCGGCATGACCGGGATCTCCTATTTTTCAGTGGTTCAAAAGCGCGTTGCCGCCCTCAGGCCGCCTCATCTCAAAGCCATTTTCTCGCCCTATGGTTGGACCGACAGCTACCGCGATCTCTATTTTCGCGGGGGAATCATGGCCCATGGGTTTTTGAACTACTGGCTTCGCCGGTACAGCCCGGAATTTCGCATCAAAAATCATCTGAGAGTGTCGTGGGGTGATGCAAAATATGGGGAAGCGATCGCTGCTGCGATGACAGATCCTGACATTACTGCAATTCCAGGGTTCAAACAAGCCCTATTGAACCCTGATGAGGGCTGTCATCCCCTTCTTTGCGAGATCATTCTCAATCCCCTTCTCAACGAATATTACCAAGAAAGGGCGGTAGATTTTTCAGCCGATCTCACCGTTCCTGCATACTTCGGAGGCGACTGGAAGGGATATGGCTTCCATCTTGCCGGCGATATCCGGGCTTTCGAAAAATGGAAGGGTCCGAAAAGGCTGACGATTGGACCGGGGATTTATCTCGACCGTCCCTTTTACCAATACGCCTATGAATCTCTTCGATGGTTCGACTATTGGCTTAAGGGGATGCCTACCGGAATCATGGACGAGCCTCCAGTCCAGCTTTTCATCCACAACACCGGTCAGTGGAAGTCGGCTGAAAAATGGCCGGTCCCCGGAACAAAATGGACGCCTTTTTATCTCCATTCGAGCGAGCTTCTGAGCGAACACGAATTCTGGCCGAATGAAGGTTTCTCGGTATTCGAGGACACACCCTATCATCGTGGCGGCATTGAATTCAAAACGCCCTCCATGGTGGAAAGCACAGAAATATGCGGCCCCATCGTGCTCAATCTTTATGGATCGACGACCGATACGGACGTGTTCTGGTTTGCCTCGTTGTGGGACGTTAAGGCTGATGGTCAAGAAGAGCTCCTGACCCGGGGCTGGCTCCGGGGATCTCAACGGGAACTCGATCCGGACGCCTCTAGACCCTGGCAACCCGTCCATCTTCATACAGAAAGAAATCGACTGGAGCCCAATAAGACTTATGAGTTTAACATTGAGATCCGTCCCTACGCCATTTTGCTCCATCCGGGTCACTGCCTGAAGCTGAAGATCAGGTGCGCCGACGATGAAACCCCGAAAACCTTTATAGACAATCTTGGCGGGGGGCAGATTTGGAGGCAGAAGACATCCCATGTGACTATCTATCACAATGAACGATATCCCTCCCACCTCCTCCTTCCGATAACAAGCGGCAATCGGATAGGGACATTTATATCGGGAGGGAAACTGCCGCCTTTCGGCATGCCCAAATGATCTGAACATGCACCCACCCCCACCCTGTTCCCTCCCCCTGAGAGGGAGGGAAATTGTCACGCAGTTCGCGTGATTACTCCTCCTTGAAGAGGAGGTCAATTGCAACATTCCTCCCCCTTCAAGGGGGAGGTCAGGAGGGGGATGGGGTTCGGTCCTGACACCGGCACCATTGTTCGACAGGCAAAGAGTGACTTACAAAATATTAGAGGTGACAGGTCTCTACAAGTACTTCGGCGGTTTAGCCGCGGTGGCCGGCATCGATTTTCACCTGGAGGAAGGTGAAATCACGGGGCTCATCGGCCCTAATGGCTCGGGCAAGACCACTGTTTTCAATCTCATCGCCGGCGATCTTAAACCTGATCGGGGGACGATTAATCTCGACGGTCAGGATATTACCCGCGCAAGCTCAGCTACTATTTGTCAAATGGGAATTGGCAGGACCTTTCAGATCCCCCTGCCTTTTAGTCGTCTCACCGTTCTTGAGAATGTTAGATTAGGCAGAGTGTATGGCAGCCAGCCATCTGAGAGTATCAAGCAGGCGGAAATAGAGGCGGATGAGATCCTGGAGTTTATCGGCTTAAAACCAAAGCGGTCGCTGGTCTCAGGAAGGCTGCCCCTTCTGGATCGGAAAAGGCTTGAGCTGGGGAAAGCGCTGGCCACCCGACCGAAGGTCCTTCTATTAGATGAGATTCTTGGCGGACTCAATCCGGCTGAAGTCGATACGGCCATGAAACTCATTATGGCCATAAGAGATTCAGGAGTAACACTGGTTGTGGTAGAACATGTCATGAAGGCCATCATGGGGATATCGGATCGAGTCATCGTGCTTAACTCGGGTATAAAAATCGCGGAAGGCCCTCCCAAAAAAGTCGTTCTTGACAAGAACGTCATCGAAGCCTACCTGGGAGTCGATCAGCATGCTAAAAGTTGAACATCTGGATGCCCATTACGAAGACCTCCAGGTGCTTTGGGATCTATCCCTTGAGGTGAACGAGGGAGAATTGGTTGCACTGATCGGCTCCAATGGATCGGGGAAGACCACGCTTCTTCGGGTCATAACAGGTTTGCTCCTTCCCACACAGGGTCAGTTGACCTATAAAGGCACCCCCCTGAATCATTTGACGCCCCACGAAATTGTAAATCTTGGTATTTCCATGGTACCCGAGAGTCGAAGGGTATTCCCTAAAATGACCGTCCTGGCGAATCTCGAGATGGGGGCCTTTCCCGACAAAGCAAGAAAGGAGAAGGAAAAGAGCCTGCAAAAAGTTTATGAAATTTTCCCTGTGCTCAGGGAAAGGGCCCGGCAATTTGCCGGATCATTGAGCGGAGGGGAACAGCAAATGCTGGCGATTGGCAGGGCGTTAATGTCGAAGAATGATTTTTTGCTCCTCGATGAAATGTCCCTCGGTCTTGCTCCTGTCATCGTCCAAAATATTTTTGGGGTAGTCGTGCAGATCAATAGAACAGGAATCAGTATTCTGCTTGTGGAACAGAACGTCCCTGCGACCTTAAGGATTGCCGACCGGGCCTATGTTCTGGAAAGCGGCCGAATTGTCAAGCACGACGAGGCACAAACGCTTTTAAACGACCCTTATGTGAAGGAAGCCTTTCTTGGCATCGAGCAGACGCAATAAACAAAGAGAGGGAATAATGGAAGAATGGAAGAAAATGGGAATAATGGGATGGTGGAAGACTGGAATATTGGGTTTGAAAAGGAATTGGTTTGCCCATTATTCCATCAATCCATTATTCCATCTTTCCGGCTAAAATCATTCCATTATTCGAGAATTTGACGTAAGTCTTATGCTCCAGACACTAGCCTATGGCGTCCTTAATGGTTCACTCTACGGGATTATCGCCTTAGGAATATCCCTGGTCTTTGGAGTGATGAGATACCTCAATATCGCCCATGGCTCTTTAATTATCCTTGGGTCTTATGGAGCACTTTACCTCTTCTATTTAGGGCTGGACCCGTTTCTTTCCATACCCATAGTAATGATCTCCTTGTTTATCGCCGGAATCATTCTGTTTAGACTGCTTTATTCCAACTTTGTGAGTCTTGCGGAAGGTTCGAGAATCCAGAAGTCTCTGCTGGTAAGCTTTGGCTTAATGCTGGTCATTGAACATGGAGCAACGTTGATATGGACCAGCGACGAAAAGAGCATCAATCCTTCTTACTCAGGCATGAGCTTTGAGGTTTTCAAGGATTTCCATGTTCCCCTTATCGGATTGACGGGAGGGATTCTGGCAATCATTGTGATCCTTGCCCTTCATCTCTTTTTTTCACGGACCTATTTTGGCAAATCGGTCATTGCGGTGAGCCAGGATCCTGAGGCAGCCAGTCTAATGGGCGTCAATGTGAAACGGGCGTTTTTAATCTCTTTCGGCCTGAGCGTCTGTCTTGGAGCCGTCCCCTCTATCTTGGTGGGGCTGCAAGCCTTCTCCCCGAGTGCAGGGATCGCGTGGTTTAACAAAGGGATCATTGTTGTCATGCTGGGAGGTCTGGGGAATATATATGGCGTCTTTCCTGCCGGATTATTTTTAGGAGTTGTGGAGGCCATCAGCGTCTTCTTTTTCGGCGCTCCCTATCGTGAGATCACCGGGCTCGTCATCTTCGTTCTGGTTTTGATCCTCTTTCCTAGAGGACTTTTCGGGAGAATTCCGGAATGAAAGGGCATATGAAAAAGATATTATTGCCCCTGCTGATCGTCTTGCTGATTTCTCTTCCCTTTGTTGTGAAATCACAGTACTTCTTAAGTTTGATGATTACCCTGTTTATTTATGTCATTCTTGCTGAGAGCTGGAATCTTTTAGGGGGTTATACGGGTCAGGTCAGTCTCGGGCACGGTGCCTTCTTTGGAGTGGGCGCTTTGGTCACACGCCTGCTTTGGATTAACAAAGTCCCTATCCTGTTATCCCTGCCTTTAGGAGGGTTCGCGGCGACACTATTGGCCGCCATCGTGGGAATTCCCTGTTTTAGAATGAGATTGGCCTATTTCCCCATCGGAACCCTCGCCTTAAGCATGATCGCCCTCTTGACAGTGAGCAATCTTTTTATAGCAGCAGGTGCTCTATCGCCGGAACTTCTTAGATCCTATGAGATCTTTTCCAGATACTACATAGCTCTTTTCATCGTCCTTTTGACGATAATCGTAATTTACTATCTGGTGCGCTCCCGTCCGGGATTGGCAATTGTGGCCATAAGGGACAATGAAAAGGCCGCAGCGGCCATCGGTATTAAAACGCTCAAATATAAGACCCTGGCACTTCTGATCAGCACCTTTCTTGCAGGTTTGGCGGGTGGTGTTTATGCTTACCAGCATGTATCTTATTATTATGATGCCCCTTTTGACCTTGCCTGGTCCTTTACCCCTCCGATGACGACTTTCATTGGAGGGATAAGCACGATGGCCGGCCCCATCGTAGGCTCGATCTGCTTCCTTGCCCTGAGTGAGATTTTTGCCGTCACCCTTGGGGAAGTGCATGTTCTCATTTTCGGCTTCTGTTTTATTTTAATCGTTCTTTTTCTGCCCGGAGGGCTTTTATCGATCAAGGCAGGCAGTCACAGTAATAAGTCAAAAATGAGAAAGGTCAAAACTTGGTTCTTGTGATAAGATATGAATTCAACATGACGGGTTCGTCACCCGCGGACCATGAAGATGGTCACAGGTCTATAGGTAAAGGTTACGGTTACGAAGCCCGTTTCGTTTAGGGTCCAACGGTTACGTGCCTCCGTGCCGAAGCGCCTGCCTGCGGCAAGCAGGCGTTTTGGCACGGAGGCGTGAACTTCTTGAGTCCCGCCTATGGCGGGATAACCGAATGACGATACGGGCATCGTTGCCCTTACCGTAACCGAAAGACTTTATTTCTTAATTCAAATAAAATCCATCAAAAAAGGAGGACGCTTATGGGCAAAGGAAGATTCTTTTGGAAGTCAGTTGAAGCGGGTTCTGTATTGATCTTGGCCTTTATGGTCGTCATGGGTTTTAGCGGACTGTCCTTCGGGGCACCCGCGGCACCGGCAACCATTAAATTAGGCTGCGTGATACCCCTTACCGGGCCGGTATCGATCGGAGGCTCCTGGATAAAGCAAGGTTACGATACGGCTGTCAAGCATATCAATGCTGAGGGAGGCGTCTATGTCAAGGAATATGATAAGAAAATTCCCATAGAGATCATTTATCAGGATAATGAGTCCAACCCTCGAAAGACTGCTGAACGGACAGAGAAGCTCTATTCCGTGGACAAAGTCCACTTTTTCCTGGGTGGGTTCGCCCAGTTTCTGATTGTTCCTCAACTCGCTCTTTCAGAGAAGTACGAGGTGCCCTTCATCGGGACCACCCTTGGAAGCACGGCTGAATTCTCAAGAGGGTATAAATATACCTTCACGCCCTTCCAATCGGAGCAGGATCAGGTCCACTCATTTCTGGATGTGCTCGATTCGATCCCCAAGAACCAAAGACCGCTAAAAATCGCGTTCTTTCAGATTCAGGAAGAGTGGGGTGAAGCCACGGGAAAGTATCTCCAGCAGTTTTCCAAGGAAAGAGGCTATCAAGTCGCGACCCAGGAAAAATATGCACTGGCATCCAACGATTTCTCTTCTCTCATCGCCAAAGCGAAATCAGACGGGGCCGAAGCACTTTACACAAACCCTACTCCGCCCCAGGGCATTCGACTCATCAAGCAGATGAAAGAATTGAATTGGAGTCCAAAAGTCACTCTTATTATGAGAGCCGCCGATGTGGAAGCCTGGACCCAAAACCTGGGCAAGGATGGCGACTACGTTTTGCATCAGGGGGGCTGGGATTCTCACCTGAAGCTGCCTGGTGTCCAGAAGTTTAATGAAGATTATCGGGCAGCCTATAAGGTTAATCCCACACCGCCTGCCGGTACAGCCTATGCTTGCATCCAGGTTTATGCGGACGCCATCGGTCGCGCTGGCACCTTAGACCCCAAGAAAGTGAGAGACGCTATTGCGGCGACCAACATGATGACCGTGATGGGGCCCATGACCTTTGCTCCGAACGGTAGGGGCCAAGGAAAGTATCTAAGGCTGATGGCCCAATGGCAGAAAGGCAAGGACGAACTGGTATGGCCACCGGATCAGGCTTCGGCGCCGTTGCTTTTCCCCACGCCGCCCTGGAACGAGCGGTAATAGGTCGGCTCACCAACGAAATCAGGTTCACCGCAAAGGCGCGGAGATCGCAGAGCGTATCTGTTTTCCAGATCCAATCGGGAGAGGACGGTTGGATCTGAACAGCGCCCTTTCGGGATTAAGATCGGAGGAGCCTTCTATGCCCATGGCACTTGTCAGAAGTTTTGTCCCAAAAGATAGAAGCTTTTTTATTTGGCGGCCTCTCACCCTTCGACAGGCTCAGGGCGAACGGTTTAACTCGATCCTTCGACAAGCTCAGGAGGTGAGCTTGTCGAACCATGCGTCCTTTGCGACTCTGCGGTGAGAATCTTGTTTGGAGAACCGTTGTCACCGGAAGCAATAGGGAAAAGAAAGGAAAAGAAAATGAAGATTGATATCTTTTGTCATATTATGCCGCCGAAATATCTGCAGACCCTGGAAAAGAAAATTGCGCCGGAAGTCCTCAAACATCTGCCCAGCAAATTTCTGCCCGCCCTGGCTGATTTGGACCTCCGCTTCAAAGTCATGGATCATTATCCGGATAGGGTCGAGGTCCTGACCGTGGCCAATCCTCCGGTTGAAACGATGTTGGAGCCGACTGGCGCTATTGAAGTATCAAAACAAGTCAACGACGAGGTCGCGGAGCTCGTGGCCAAGTATCCGGATCGTTTCGCAGGGGCCGTGGCCTGCCTGCCGATGAACAACGTCGATGCAGCATTGAAAGAAGCAGAGCGGGCGATCAAGGAGCTGGGCTTCAAGGGGGTGCAGATCTTCACAAACATTATGGGCAAGCCTCTCGATTTACCGGAGTTCATGCCCCTTTATCAGAAAATGGCCGAGCTTGATTTGCCGATCTGGATTCACCCCTTCTTTGAAAATGTCGGCCAGGTGGCCCAGACGGAGAAACAGTTCGCCGGCTATCGAGTCTTCACCGGCAAGGAAGATCCTGCATGGGCCATGGACCGTGCGGTGTTCGGCCTCCCCAGTGCCTCGGCCCGGGCCATCACCCGGCTGGTCTATAGCCGGGTCTTCGACCTCTACCCCAACATCAAATTTATCACCCATCATTGCGGGGCGGGCTTGCCCTTCTTTGCCAACCGGATTGAGATGCATTACCTGATGTTCGGCGAAAAGGAAGGTTTTGAGTTGGGACTTAAAAAGCCTGTCCCTGAGTACTTTAAGATGTTCTACGGCGACACGGCCCTCCATGGAAATACTGCGGCCCTGATGTGCGGATATGCCTATTTCGGATCTGACCGGATCCTCTTTGGAACGGATATGCCTTTTGGCAGTGAATCGGGCCTCTGGCCGGTTCGGAAAACGGTCGATTCCATTGACCGGATGAGCATTCCCGAGGAGGAACGCCAGAAAATTTACGCCGGCAATGCGCAGAGATTGTTACGGCTGCCTAGAAAATAGGAGAGCGCAGAGCGCATAACGAATAGCATACGCCCTCTCCCACCAGGGGAGAGGTAACTTAATATTCCCTCCCCTTCAAGGGGAAGGTGAGGGAGGGGATGGGGTAGGCGAAAGGGGGAGGGGCTAAGAAGGCTGCTGCCCCTTGAAGGGGGAAGAGGCTGGTTTTAAGACTTTAGCCTTGCTTGAAAAAAATGGCTTACTTATTAGAAGGAAATCAACTATACAAGTCCTTTGGTGGCCTCATGGCTACGAACGGCATGGATTTCCACCTTGAAAGTGGAGAGATATTGGGACTCATAGGCCCCAATGGTTCCGGAAAGACTACGCTCTTTAACCTCATCGCCGGGGTCTTTAAACCGGACAAGGGCCGGATAAAATTTATGGGAGAGGATATTACCGGCGCGGGTTGTGCAGCCATCTGTCAAAAGGGAATTGCCAGGACTTTTCAGATCACACGACCCTTCCCTTTTGTCACCGTTCTTGAGAATGTGAAGCTGGGAAGGGCTTATGGAAGTGCACCGGCAGAAACACTGGATCTCGCCCGGAAAGAAGCCGAAGAGATCCTCGATTTTATTGGGTTAGGCCATAAGAAATCCGTGCCCGCAGGACGCTTGGGTCTGATCGAGCGGAAAAGGCTCGAACTGGGCAAGGCTCTAGCTACAAAACCTAAAGTCCTCCTTTTAGACGAGATTATGGCCGGACTTAATCCCACGGAAATTCAAGCTGCAACCAACCTGGTCAAAGGGATAAGAGATTCAGGGGTAAGTCTTATCGTCATAGAACATATGATGAAAGCGATCATGGGGATCTGCCATCGGGTCATCGTGCTCAATGCAGGGAAAAAGATTGCTGAGGGGGCCCCCCGAGAGGTAGTGCTCAATCTGGAAGTGATCGAGGCTTTTCTGGGAGAAGATCAGGATGTTGAAGATTGAAGGCTTGAATGCCAAATATGGAGACATCCAGACCCTTTGGGACATCTCACTCGAGGTGAACGAGGGTGAACTGCTCGCTCTCATCGGGTCAAATGGTGCCGGGAAGAGCACGCTCCTGAGGACGATTACAGGATTGCTGAAACCTGCCGGCGGAACGATACAATACAACGGAGTTCTTTTAAATAACAGATCACCCAGCCAGATTGTGGGACTTGGCATTTCTATGGTCCCTGAAGGCCGCAGGCTCTTTCCCCAGATGACCGTTTTGGAAAACCTGGAGATCGGGGCTTTCCCCAAGGAAGCGAGGATGAAGAGAGATTCAACCCTGGACTGGGTGTGGGCGGTTTTCCCTGTTCTTAAGGAAAGGGCTCAACAGATTGCGGGGTCACTGAGCGGGGGAGAACAACAGATGCTGGCCATCGGTCGGGCATTAATGGCCAGAAATAGATTTCTTATCCTGGATGAAATGTCTCTGGGACTTTCTCCCCTTTTGGTGAAGACGATTTTCAAGATTATTGTCCAAATCAACAAGACGGGGATCAGTATTTTCATGGTAGAACAGAATGTGCCGATGACACTGAGGACGGCTCATCGGGCCTATATCATAGAAAGCGGACGGATCGTAGGGGAGGGGGATGCAAAGGCCCTTCTGAAGAGCCCCCACGTAAAAGAAGCGTATTTGGGGATCAGTTAGGCATCTAACCCCACCCCCACCCCCACCCTGGCCCTCCCCTCTCCGAGCCAGAGGCTCTTCCGAGCCGGGGGCCTGAAGGGGAGGGAAATCGTGCCGCGCTTCGAGTGATTTTTCCCCCCTCAAGAGGGAAACAGATCTCTGTGTTCCTTCCCCTTCAAGGGGGAGGTTAGGAGGGGGATGGGGTATCGGAGTAGTACTAGAGTACGAGGCTTAAACCGGGATGGGTCAGACCTTAGTTTTCGGAATTCTGAATGGCGCCCTTTATGGCATCATCGCACTGGGGATCGCACTGGTATTCGGTGTCATGAAGTACCTCAATGTGGCCCATGGAGCGCTTATCATTGTCGGAGCCTATGGGAGCCTCTTTCTCTTCCGCCTGGGCATAGACCCCTTCGCTTCAATTCCCTTCATTTTGATCCTCCTCTTTCTCGGTGGGATTATCCTGTTCAAAGCCTTTTTTACCCGCCTTGTCGAATTTCATGAGGGAGAGAAGATAAAGAATTCCCTACTGATCAGCTTCGGCCTGATGCTGGTCATCGAAAACCTGGCGACCTTGATATGGACAGGCGACGAACGAAGCATCACCCCTTCCTACTCAGGAGTGACCTTTCAATTGTTTGGCCTCCGTTTCCCTCTGATCGGTCTCTCAGGAGGGGTGCTGGCTCTTATTCTCATATCGGCTCTCCACCTCTTCCTCTCGCGAACGTATTTCGGGAAATCCGTGAGGGCCGTCAGCCAAGACCACGAGGCGGCCGGCTTGATGGGGATCAACGTTCGCCGCACCTTTCTGGCCTCCTTTGCCATCAGTGTAAGCCTGGCCGGCATTCCTTCCGTATTAATCGGACTCCAGTCCTTTTCACCTACTGCGGGGATCCAGTGGTTTAACAAGGGGATTATCGTGGTAATGTTGTCTGGCATTGGAAATATCTATGGCGTTTTTCCCGCGGGTCTGTTTTTGGGAATCATTGAGGCGCTAAGCGTATTTTTCTTCGGTGCGACCTACAGAGAAGTTACAGGGCTTGTCGTATTTGTCATCATCCTGATCCTTTTCCCCACAGGGCTGTTAGGGAGTGGAGCAGAATCGTGAAGGGTTCGAAGAAGATTTGGATCTCGACTTTTTTCGTGGTGCTGCCGGCGTTGGTTCCGCTGCTGACGAGGTCTGAATACTTCATCAATCTGCTGGTCATGTTTTTCCTTTATGTTATCCTTTCCCTGAGTTGGAATCTGCAGGGTGGGTTTAATGGTCAGATCAGTCTTGGACATTCAGCCTTCTTCGGAATAGGGGCTTTGGTTACGCGTTTGCTTTGGATAAACAAGACGCCGATCTTATTGGCCGTTGTTGGGGGAGGTCTCTCATCGGTCATTCTGGCAGTGATTGTTGGCACACCTTGTCTTCGGATGAAGCGCGGATACTTTCCCATCGGAACTCTGGGCCTGGCCATCATTGCTCAGATTACCGTTGGAAACATCCTTCCTGTCCCCGGCTCTCTCCCACGTGAGTATATTGTGGGATACAGCCTCTCTTCCCGATATTACCTTGCTTTATCTGTAGCCGTTCTAGGCCTCATGGTGGTTTATTATGTGGTAAGATCCCGAACAGGAATGGCATTCGTGGCGATTCGGGACGACGAAGAGGCAGCGGAGGCCATTGGAATAAAAACATTCAGGTATAAGGTCAAGGCACTGCTGCTGAGCAGCCTTCTGGCTGGTCTCGGAGGGGGTGTTTTCTCCTACCACCAGGTCAGCTATTATTACCAATCTCCCTTTGATCTATCCTGGTCTTTTCTACCCACCCTTACGACTTTTATAGGCGGGCTGGGAACGATCATGGGTCCGGTCCTCGGTTCGGTCTGTTTTCTCGCCCTCAACGAGCTGTTTGCTTTCACTTTGGGGGAGGTTCATCTTGTCATCTTCGGCTTTACGTTTATCTTGATCGTACTCTTTGTGCCAGGGGGCCTGATGTCGATTAGGGAGCATATTCAAACCTTTTTGAGCAGGGCCATATCCTAACCCTCTCTCCGAGGAGAGAGGAAGTATTTGCGCGCTTCGTTTTTGTTTACTCATGAGTCCATGATTGAGAAGCATATGAGACGATTCCCATCCCCCTCCTGACCTCCCCCTTGAAGGGGGAGGAATCATAGCAATTTCCCTCCCCTTCAGGCCTCCGGCTCGGAAGAGCCTCTGGCTCGGAGAGGGGAGGGGCAAGGTGGGGGTGGGGTGAGGTGGCTTATGTGAGTGATGGACCGATTAATACGCTATGTCCTATGGACTATGTGATTTTCTAACTCAAATAAGGAGGACAAAGAAATGAAAAGGGGAAGACGGTTGTCTGAATGGAAGCGCACGGCAATTCTGGTAAGCCTGCTGGGTTTGTTCCTGATGGGGACCCACGGAGAATCATTAGCGGCCACTGCTGCTCCGAAAACGATTAAGATCGGTTGTTCCATCCCTCTTACAGGAATGTTTGGGGCAGGAGGGAAATGGGTGAAACAAGGCTATGAGATCGGAATCAAGCACATCAATGATGCCGGGGGAGTCTATGTTGAAGAATTTAAGAAAAAAATACCCCTGGAAATGATTTTTGTGGATAACGAATCTGATCCCGCCAAGTCTGCGAGCCGGATGGATAAGCTCTATTCGATAGACAAAGTGGACGTCTTCCTGGGAGGATTTGCCGGCGCCCTGCTCATCCCCCAAATGGCAACCGCAGAGAAGTATAAGACACCCATTCTCGTCACAACGATGACGAGTACTGCGGAGTTTCAGAAGGGATATAAATACATATTCACCCCTTTCCAGAGCGAGCAGGATCAGGCGATTGCCTTTCTCGATGTGATCGAATCTTTCCCGAAGGACCAGAGGCCGACAAAAGTGGCCTACTTTGGAATACAGGACGAATGGGGAACATCCACGGGCAGGTATCTCAAGGAATTTGCCGCGAAGAGAAATGTAGAAATTTCAAACTTTGAAATGTATGCAATGAACAGTACAGATTTTTCCTCCCATATCATCAATGCACAAAGGGCCGGAGCGGATGCGCTGTTTACGACTCCCACCCCTCCGCAAGGGGTCCGATTCGTAAAGCAGATGAAAGAGCTCGACTGGTCTCCTAAGCTGGCCTTTATTCTGAGAGCAGCGGATGATAGCTCGTGGCCTAAGAATCTTGGCAAAGACGGGGACTCTATCTGCCACAGCGGCGGTTGGGATTATCACTTGAAGCTGCCAGGGGTCCAAAAGTTCAATGAGGATTACAAATCCGCCTATGGAAGTTTTCCTGAGATCCCGGCAGGGGTGGCTTACGCCTGCATGCAGATCATGGCCGACGCCTTGCAGCGGGCCGGAACTCTCGATAGAGATAAGATCAGAGACGCAATCGCCGCAGCCAACTTGATGACGGTGATGGGACCCATGAAATTCAAACCGACGGGTCGGGGGGAAGGGAAATATTTACAGGTCGTATCGCAGTGGCAGAGCGGCAAAGACGAACTGGTGTGGCCAAAAGACCAGGCCTCGGCTGCACTGGCTTATCCCATGCCGCCCTGGAGCAAGCGTTAGAGAATGAAAAGAAATACGTTCACCGCGGAGCCGCTGAGATCGCTGAGGCCCTCCTTCACTGAAGTTTCGGAGGGCGAGTCCCGCGCTTCGCGGGACGCCTCTCCGATCCAAGTTGGTCATCTGGCTCGCCCGCCGTAGCCTTGGCGAAGGCGAGGGAAAGTTCTTCACTGAATAGAGAGCTTTTTCTTTGGCGGCCTCTCACCTTTCGACAGGCTCAGGGCGAACGGCTTAACCCGATCCTTCGACAAGCTCAGGAGGTGAGCTTGTCGAACCATGCGTTTTTTGCGACTCAGCGGTGCAAATCCTATTTGGGAGGAGGAAAAAATGATTATTGGTCACAAGATCTTTGGAAAAGGACCTGAAAAGGTCATTGTGTTACACGGATGGTTAGCGGATTATTCTGTTTTTGAACCGATGTTTCCCGCGCTGGACACTGAAAAGTTTACCTATGCCTTTATCGACTATCGCGGATACGGATTGTCAAAGGAAATAGCGGGAAAACATACAATGGAGGAAATCGGACAGGATGCACTCGGTCTGGCCGATCATCTTGGCTGGAGCCGTTTCCATGTCATCGGCCATTCCATGGGAGGGAAGGCTGTCCAGTGGCTGGCGGCCAAGGCCACAGACCGGGTAAAGAGCGGAATCGCGGTCACCCCGGCTCCAGCTTGTGAAGTACCCCTTGAACCGGAGGCATTACCCATATTTGAAAATGCGGCGGATATACCCAAGAATCGCGGCATGATCATCATGCAGAGTTCCGGCAACCGGCACAGTGAAGCCTGGGAAAGGTGGATGATCGAAAGATCTCTGGCCACGACGACGCGCGACGCCTTTGCCGATTACTTTATCGCCTGGTCCAAAGAGGACTTTGTCTCGATGGTGAATGGGGTGCGAACCCCGCTTAAGGTCCTTGCCGGGGAGTATGATCCCCACCTCACGGCAGAGGTGATGCAGCAAACCATCTTGCAATGGTTTCCCAATGCGGGGTTGGAGGTTTTGCGAAACGCAGGCCATTATCCGATGATCGAGATCCCGATCAACCTGGCCACGATTTGTGACAATTTCATGTGGTCCCACCGGTAAGCGAGGAAAGCAAAAAGGCTTAACATTCTCGCTCAAAGAGGAGAGCTGAAGTGTTACGTCTGACACAACTTGCAAGGATGGTGGGCGCTGTAGGATTTGAACCTACGATTTCCTGCGTGTAATGTGGTCTCTATTGGGGTTTTACAACCTCTGTTTTTAAGTTGTTTCCATCTTTTTTCTGGCTTTCAGGTTGAACCGGAGGGGGAGAAAATCCCCCTTCTCTGCTTATGATGATGTAGCTTTCACCAGTGCGCAACAGGAGACTTCCAAGGCTCTCACCGAGAGCTTTGAAACTTCCTCTCGCCCTCCTCTCCTCTTCTCCCTCCCTAATTCCTTGCCCGCCCCCAGTTTTGTCTCAATGGCCGGAGCTGGAGCCCGGGTAACCCACTCTTTGTGGCTTCATAAGGCCGACGTTCAGGCTCCGTACATCGAGCCAATCCAGGGTCGGGAAATTGTTCCTACCTTCGAAGCTGCGTGCCCGTACGAAAAGCGGTTTGGCCTGTGAAGCCTCTCCGAGCGGCTCACCCGGGCTCCAGCAAAACTGGGTTATTTAGGTATTCACAAAAAGTGGGGGGCAAGTCCCTAATTCCTATTGACTTTCTTAGGCCAATTTTTATAGACTACCGTTAAGATCGAAGTTCTTCAATCCGTCTCCCTTACTGCGATAGTTGTGAAGTCTATTCAATAATGCGAAACCAGCTCATGGGAGAGAGTATGAAAAGACAATTCTCCTTACCGACGGTCGGTGTCCTTTTGATTGTTATTTGTTTTCTTGTTATTGGTTATAGCGAGGCTGAAGGACTCTGGACACCTATGAAAGTTGATGAGAAGTGGGGTTTCAGGGAAGCTTCAACTGGGAAAATCATTGAGCACCGATTTTCGCAGAGCGCTAAGCGTCACATAAATATAACATGAGCGACGGCCGAGATCATTGGAAATGGAGTGTCAATTCCGCGTTGTTCAGACCTGGCAGGAAACGAGGGAACTGGTGCCAA
>Ga0214473_10004135_pt1 | contig 17471 bp, 12 predicted proteins | sample RVTome_7_FD_203509 | JGI IMG/M metagenome (GOLD analysis project Ga0214473, IMG submission 203509) | Soil microbial communities from uranium-contaminated site in the Upper Colorado River Basin, Wyoming, United States - RVT98D197 | ecosystem: Environmental > Terrestrial > Soil > Contaminated >... | reverse complement strand
TGACTGGAAGGTACAGCATCCTGGGGAGCCATACGTAGGAATTACTCCCTTAGATGTGCTGCTATCGCGCCGCCCCGACATTCAGCATATTCCGTTGACGTGCGAAAACACGAACACGGTACTGCCATATATCGATGTCGTGAACGAGACACTGGAATATTATGTCGCAAATCCGACGAAGCCATCACTCGATGGCTACGTTGGCCATGACACGGGCGACGCAGACTCTGACGACCTTCTGGCCAGCCCGCAGACCTTCAACGAGCCGGTCCGCGATAATGCGTATGACATTCTTCGAAAACAATCTTGGTTCCCGCCGCCGCTACCGTTCCACCAACCTCTGGAAAACCTCCGCCGCTATTTCAAGAAGTTCGACGTCCCACTGCAGGTGGCAATGGAGCGGCTGCGCAAAGGAGATGCCCTCGACCGCGGAGCGAACCCATACGGATGGCGAGATATTTTAATGGAAGAATTAGGCTTCTCGCGGGCCGAGTACAAGATCCTCACCGACTGCCCTCCTAATTCTCTTTGGCGTCTGTATGGTTTCCCTATGATGAAGGATCCCGATGTTGTTGCGGCTCTTCCAAACGTAAAGCAGTATACTCGCCGCTTCGGTATCACGTACGAGGACATCGTATCCATCCTTAAGACGCGCTTCATTAACCCAAATAAAGACTTGATTCCGAAACTTGAACGCTTGGGGCCAGATGTCGATTTTGCGACGCTGGCTGAACTCAAAAAGAACAATGACCCTGCGACGGATGCTAAGTTCGATGGTCTGTTGGCGAAGCTTAAGTTCCCTCCTGACCCGGCAGAGTATGGAAACGATATAAAACAATGGTTGAAAATAGATGCAAATTACGACCGTATCATGAGGCTGATCACGCTGACGATTCCAATTCGGGCACATCAAAGCTATTCCATTGGAGACTGTGTAGTACCCAGCGCCCCACAGCCGGGATCTAAGTTACCTTACTATTACGAATGTACTGTTGCCGGCGATTCAGGGCTTACGCCCCCCGGCTCCTGGCCTACCACTCCCGGAAGTACATGCACGGATGGGAAGGTCGTTTGGGCATGCAGGGAGGGTCTGAGCGCTTCCTACTTCGGCAGTCTCGTGTTCCGTTATACGGATCCGGATAGGCTGACTGAGAATATCGATGCGACTGACTTCGTCCGGCTCCTGCGCTTTATCCGTCTATGGAAGAAGTTGGGCTGGACTATTGAGCACACTGACGCTGCAATCTGCACGCTCTACAAGGCAGACTTAACACCGCTGGTGGCAGCCGATATCGATTCCGTTCAGAAGCTTGATGACGCGTTCAAAATCATGCTGCCCAGGCTCGGCGTCATAGCCCGGGTTATGAAAGCTCTAAAACTCACTGCGCAACGTGACTTATTACCGTTGCTCGCGTGCTGGTCGGACATTGGGACGGATTACGATACCAGCCTTTATCGCCAGATGTTTCTGAGCCCGACGCTCCTGAAACAGGACCAAATCTTCGCGGACAACGGCTACGGCGAGTTCCTGGTGAATGACCCGGCCCAGCCAAAATTTATCGGCCAGCACGCGGAGGAGCTGCGTTCGGCATTCAATCTCACCGGAGATGAATACGGGCGTATCGTGACCGATCTTCTCTACCGCGCGAAGACCTTACTGACAATCCCGAACATCAGCGCAATCTATCGTCGTGGATGGCTCGCCCGGGCACTCAAACTGAGCATTGCTGAGTTCCTGCTCCTCACCAATTACACGGGGCTGGATCCCTTTGCCGCTCCGGATGTGGCGTCGAATGCACCGGCAGAGCCGCCGATAATCCGGCTAATCCACCTCGTGGAAGCGCTGCGCGATGCGTCACTGAAACCGGTCCAGGCGCTTTACCTGATGTGGAACCAGGACCTAAGCGGGAAGTCCACGCCCTCCGAGGCAGCGATCACTGATCTCGCCCGTGCGTTGTGCAGCAGCTTCGCCGACGTGGAGAGGCAGTTCGCATTGCAGGATGACCCGAACGGGGATATCGCCATGGGGCTGGTGGCACTGGTGTATGGTCAGGATGCGGCCGATTTCTTCTTTGGCCTTCTCAACAACACAATTTCGACTTCCGTGCTCTATGCTCACCCGAACGCAACATTGGAGCAGGAAATTGTGAATGCCTCCGATGGTCGATTGAGTTACGATGATTTTCGCAAGGAGTTGACATTTGCCGGCGTTCTCGACTCGGACACGGCTGGATACATCAAAACAAGAATACCCGCAGGAATTACAAATTTGGGGCCAGCAATCGGTGCCTTGTGCACCAAAATCCAGCAAGCGGTGACACCGTTCTTTGCGCAATACCCTGAGCTCAGTCGCGCCTTTGACGTGTACATCGCCGCTCAGGGGACTCCGCAGGAGAAGCGCACGGCGATGCTGGCGGCCATCCTTCCCGATCTGAAAAGGGAGCGCAAGAATGAGCAGGCGTTGGCCGTTGTTACAAAGGCAGCCGGAACAGATGACACTTTCGCCTCCGCGCTTCTGACTGACGGGAATGTCCTCCACGCAGAGGCCGATGCCATGGCCCCTGTCATTGACGATTTCACCGCAGTCGAGACACAGGGTCTCTCGGCAGGATTCTTTCTGAATAACGACCTAAGCGGCACACCAGATATAATCGCTCTCGCTCCACGGCTGTCTTATGCCCCGTCTGCCATCGGTGCCTCCCAGACGATCATGATCGGCGGCACGCCAAGACAAGGGGACAAGCTGACGACGAAGATCAATGGAGTGAGCATTGATTATACTGTCAGCTCGACGGATACCACGTTAGAAATCCTTGCGAGCAGCATCGCGAACAAGATCAACACAACAACAGTGCCGGATCCACTTTCCGGCCTTCCGTTGAACACGGTAGTGCATGCGTCCAGCGCAGGAAGCGTCATTACCGTCCGAGCGATCAACCCTGCAAGAACATTCGCCCTGACTTGCTTCTTGGCCCGGGGAACTTATACGGCATCACCCACCCCGGCAACAAACAAGTCAACTGCAATGGTCAACGGAGTGTTTGCAGTGGGTGACATCCTCACCACTACGATCAATGGGATAGCGATTGCCTATACCGTCAACGAGAACGATAAAATGACGGAGAATATTGCGCAAAAAGTTGTAAGTGCCATCAATACCTGCACCACGCCTGATTCCACCACAGGGTTGCCATTGAATCGCCTGGTCCTCGCTTCAGGTAAGGTCGGCACCGGAGAGGTCACAATTGAGCCAGTCAACTCGTCTACGAAGTTCACGCTCACATGCACGCTTTCCCGCGCTCCCAAGGGCACGTACACGGAAGCTGGTCCATTCCCGGCCTCGCAAAGCGCAACGGTCTCAGGGACACCTAAGAAGGACGATACACTGACCACGAAAATCAACAATGTGACAGTCGATTACAAAGTGCGGGACAATGAGACGCTCAATACGATAGCCACTAATATAGCTGCGACCATCAACAGTACTGAGGGCACTGACTCGGCCACGAACCTCCCGTTCAACCGTGTTGTCCTGGCGTCAAGTGCAGGCGGCGTTGTCACTGTCACTGCGGTGAATCCGGCGGGCGACTTTTCGCTCGCCTGTTCCGTATCGACGAATGCTACCGAATCTTATACGCCCGGAGCTAAGGTCCCGGCATCGCAGACCGCCACGGTCACCAACGCATTCACGGTTGGTGACGTGCTGACGACGAAGATCAATGGGAATAGTCTCGCTTACTCAGTAGCGGCTGGAGATACGGCCGAAAAGATTGCGCAGAAAATTGCGCAATCCATTGGCGCAACCGCGTCGAGCTCCGGGGGAGTTATTACCGTCCGCGCGGCGACTCCCGGAACTGCTTTCACCATGGAGTGTTCGGTATCGGGAAGTAGTTACATGGCGAAGGATCAACTTCAAGCATCGCAGGCGGCCACCGTCGGTGATACATTTAAGGCTGGGGAGGGGGTCATCACCACGATAAATGGCGTGGCGATTCCATACACCGTCCTCGGGAGCGATACTACGCTGCCCATTCTCGCGAGTCACATTGCCCAGGCCATCAACGCAACGACGACGCCTGATCCTTTTACAGGGCTTCCGCTGAACTGCGTTGTCTCGGCGTCAAGTCACGACTCTGACGTGGCAATCACAGCCATTAGTCCGGCAACGCTCTTCACGCTGGAATGCAGCAAAATAGAAACCGGCATAGGAACCGGCACATATAATTCAGCTGGCAATCTAATTGCGGCATCACAGACCGCGGCCGTCGCCGGCGCGTTCACTCCCGGTAATGTGCTACGCACAATGATCAACGGAGTGGAGATTACGTACACCGTCAATTCCGGCGACACGGTGCCTGCCATTGCGGGGAAGATTGCCGATACAATCAAGAGTACCACGGCAGCAGACCCGGTGTCCGGGCAACCAATTAACGAGGTTTATATCGCTTCCAGCAGCGGCGGTGTCATTACCATAAAGGCGGCCGGTGCGACATTCACCTGCTCGGCTTCCGCGAACGCACCGCCGGGAGCAACCCTGGCGACGGAGGTCTATACCGCCACTGGACAATTACCCGTACGCGCTGGCGGGGGGCCGATTGCCGCAATCTGGAGCGGCTACCTCGACGTTCCCCAGACCGGCCCGTACAACATCAGTGTGGCCGTCAATTCCGATGCCGTGCTGGCACTGGAGATCGACGGCGAGGCAATAAAGATGGGGCCGCAGAATCAGGTCGTCCGCACCAACCAAAGCCCGATTTCGCTGACCGCCGGTGTACTGACCAAGATCAAGATAACGGTTTCGAAGTTGACGAACAGCATCACAGTCAGCTGCCAGACCGCAGGGATTCCGCTGCAGCTCATTCCCGGATCTTATTTGTACTCGGATACGCTCATTGATCGCCTGCGGACCGCCTACATACGGTTTCTCAAGGCAACGTCGCTGGCGACAGCGCTCAAGCTGACAGCAGACGAGGTCGCGTACCTGGCGACATTTTCACTCGTCAGAACCACAGCTAAAGACCAGGTTACGGCAGGTGCAGATAAGGTGTTCACCCCAGCCTCCATGCGCGGCATCAAGGTAGCCTCGGTACTGGTAATCGATGCGGGGTCAGCGCAGGAAACTATCACTGTCACAGTCGTCACTGACACCACCTTCACAGCAAAAACTACCGTCCATCCACACGATGGAACGGTGGTGCCGTTCCCGATCTCGCAACCGTACACTGCTCTTGGGAAGGGCTGGCTCAATTTCCTGCCCGTCGCCGGCAATCCCGATCTCACTTTGGCTGGGGAACTGACCGATGTGCTGACCGGTACGCTCCAATTCGCCCGGATGAAAGCTGCACTCTCACCACAGGACGAGCGCCTGCTCGCAGTGCTAAAGGACCCCGAAGCCAAGCTTGCGAACAACTCGGATGCGCTGCTGACGCTCACGGGGTGGAGCGCCGATTCCCTGCGGGCGCTCTTGAGCCAATTCTTCTCAAACACCAGGCGCGATAACATGGCTGTCCCGGAGAACTTCCGCCGTGTGTACGACGCATTCGCGCTGGTCACGAAGATGGGCATCTCCGCACAGGCCTTAATTGATGCAACGACCAACGAACCCAATAGTGAAATCGTGCGCGGCCTGCAGGGTGCACTGCGTGCCCGCTACGCTGCTTCTGACTGGCGGGATTTGATCAGGCCGATAAACGACGAGATGCGCGGCCTGGAACGGGATGCGCTGGTCAGTTTCATTTTGCATCAGATGCGCTCCTACCCCGAGTCCGCGCACATCGACACGCCTGATAAACTGTTCGAGTATTTCCTCATGGATGTGCAGATGGAACCGGGCATGCAAACGTCGCGCATACGGCACGCTCTGTCGTCCGTGCAACTCTTCATAGAGCGCTGCCTCATGAATCTCGAAAAGTTTGTCGCACCCTCTATAATCGTCCGCGAGCATTGGGAGTGGATGAAACGCTACCGGGTGTGGGAGGCAAACCGGAAGGTTTTCCTCTGGCCGGAGAATTGGCTGGAGCCGGAACTGCGCGACCAGCAGTCGCCATTTTTCAAGGAGGCGATGAGCGAGCTGCTGCAAAGCGACATCACCGAGGACTCCGCGGCGACCACGCTTTTGAACTACCTCTCCAAATTGGAAGAGGTCGCCAAGCTTGAACCGTGCGGCATCTACCATATCCCCGCAGACGATAGCGCACGCACGCCTGAAATTGACCACGTCGTGGCACGAACCGCAGGGGCGCACCGCAAATACTACTACCGCCGCCGTGAGGGGACCTCCTGGACGCCGTGGGAGCAGATCAAGCTGGACATCGAGGATAACCCGGTGATTCCGGTGGTTTGGAATGATCGGCTGTTGCTGTTCTGGCTGCGGATCATGAAAAAAGCGCCCCTCGATGTGCCCACTTCTCCAGTCGATAAACGCCCAGATGCACCAGCACCCTCTACCATAGCCAACCTGACGTTGGGAGAGCTCAGGACAGATGCTAAGAATAATGCCGATAAGAACGTGATAATAACAGTACAAGCTGTACTGTGTTGGAGCGAATATTATAACGGCAAGTGGCAACCGACGAAGACCTCCGACATCAGCCGGCCAACTAAACTGGACACATACTCTGGTCCGGCGGGCGATTTCGGGCGTATGGCCATTGGGCTCAGCGCCTTCGAGGAAGGGAGTGGGCATTACCTACGCGTATCGATTACAAAAACCAATTTCTATTCGTCGTATCTTCTCTATAATACTCACAGTGTCCCGGTGCGAGAAGAGGATTCCCGCCACGACCCAAGCGCCATACTCATTGGCCCTCGTCACCGTGGCCTCTTCCTTGGCTCAATGGCACGCAACCTCATCATCAGCTATTATGACGATAATCATTTTGGTCCAGTTCTGGAGTTGCAGCCGATAAGCAGCCAAATTCCCGGAAGCTTTGTGGAAACTGCTCACAGGCTCCAGAACATGTGGGTTGCTCCCTTCTTCTACGCAGACAGCTGCCATGTATTCTATGTTATGACGACGGAACGGCCGGCGCAAATTCGCGACCACGGTAAATACGGCATCCCCATAACTCTGGGCATTACACAGGTGTCGAAAATTCCACCGGTGGTTCTTCAAAGAGATCCTCACCTCGAAAAAATTGGGCCGAAGTTCTGGGGCGATGGAGAACCTATCGGTCCGGATCTGGGTATCGCCAATGTAGCTCCAGTGCAACGCTTCGTCACCAAGGACGCCTTTATACGTAAAGGTATTGGCACCACCGCAGCGGTGAGGTACGGCGACCGCTACATAGGTCCGTCCGGAACAATCACGAACGTAAAAGCCGGAGAGTAGGAGGAAAACGAGATGATCAGCTTTCATGACTTAGCGACAGCGTCTTACGCGAGCAAGATACCGTGGTGTCCTCCGGACACGCGGTTTACGTACACTTTCGAGAATTTCTTTCACCCCCTCATCGGTGAGCTGATCGCGAAATTGAACAGGAAGTCACTGCCAGGCATGTTGGATGCCAAATGGCAGGACAGTCTCAAGTGGAATAGTGTAGTAAAGCCCACGACCCTGCCCCCGCCATCCGATCCATTCGACGTGGCGTGGAATGATAGCATCAGACGGGATGGGCAAACTCCAAAGTATCTTAATTACTTTACAGATCTTTACAATCCAAATCAGGATAATTTTGTTCAGGTCAAATATTCCCCGAAAGAGATTGATGTCAGTTCGTTTGGCCCATACGCCAACTACAACTGGGAACTATTTTTCCACATTCCGCTGACGATCGCCGTGCATCTGAGCAAGACGCAGCGGTTCGCCGAGGCCCAGCGCTGGTTCCACTATATCTTCGACCCGACCTGCAATGACCAGACCGATGAGCCGCCGAAGCGCTTTTGGAAATTTCTTGCCTTCCGGCAGGATAGCCAACCTAAACCGATAGATCAAATTGTTGCAGATCTCAGCAATCCCAATATCGTGGGAGACACTCTCGAGCAATACAACACCGCTCTGAACAATCCCTTTCAGCCGCATGTGGTCGCGCGTAGACGGCCGCTCGCCTATCAATACAGCGTCGTTATGAAGTATCTTGACAATCTGGTCGCGTGGGGAGACCACCTGTTTCAGCAGGACACGGTGGAAACTATCAACGAGGCAACACAACTCTATGTACTGGCCGCTAACTTATTGGGGGAGCGTCCGCAGAAGATTCCGGCACGCGGCACGGTGCGGCCCAAGACGTTTGCGCAACTTAAGAAAGATGGTTTAGGACCCATCGGTGACGCGCTGGTGGACCTTGAGGGCAAGTTCCCCTTTAATCTGGCCACATCGAGTTCCGGTGCGTCGAGCGGCAACAACGCTGGTGGTGTGAGCGCGCTCTTCGGGATTGGGCGTACCCTCTACTTCTGCATCCCGCGCAACGACAAGCTGTCGGGCTACTGGGACACTGTCTCGGACCGGCTGTTCAAGATTCGCCACTGCATGAATATTGCGGGCGTTGTACGCCCACTCGCTCTCTTCGATCCGCCAATCGACCCTGGCATGCTGGTCAAAGCAGCAGCAGCCGGGATCGACATCGGAAGCATCGTCGGCGGCCTCAATCAGCCAATTGGCCCGGTTCGTAGCCTCTTCTTGATTCAGAAGGCATCAGAGTTCTGCGGTGAGGTGCGCGGCCTTGGTAATGCTCTGCTTTCTGCGCTGGAAAAGGGCGATGCAGAGCATCTCGCATTAGTTCGGCAACATCATGAGGTTCAAATCCAGCAAATGGCGCAGGAGGTGCGTTTCCTGCAATGGAAATCGGCGCAGGAGACGAGCACCTCATTACGGACGAGCCGCAAGACGGCTTTGGAGCGACTCCACTATTACCAGCGTTTATTAGGGCTTCCGCCCGATCAGAACGCGCCCGACGACATAACTCTAGATCGTCGCGAACTAACCGAGGAGAACTTCGATGAAGCCTACGGTGCACTGGTCAGTCAGTACGACAAGATGTTGAGGGTACAGAGATATCCCGAGTTAAAGATAGTTGGAGATACACCTCCCGACCAGCAATCTGGCGCGTCGGGTCAGGGGCGACTTTATCTCAATACAAATGAAGATGCCGACCTTAACATACATGGTCCACAAGGCCATCTCGCACGGCAACTTGCTATGGCCATTGACACGCTGCATGGCCCTCTAGCCTTTATTCCTGAAGTGAACGTTGACGTGCACTATTGGGGCCTCGGTGGCCATGCGACCGTCTTCGGTGGTTCCATGTTGGTCAACTTCGGTCATCTACTATCCTCCGTAGCCAACATGGTAGCATCCGAGGAGGAGGCAAACGCGGCCCGTGCCTCAAAGACCGCTGGTTACGAGCGCCGTGCCGATGATTGGATGCTGCAACACAACCTCGCCGCGCACGAACTGATGCAAATAGGCCGGCAAATTCTCACCTCGCTCATCGCCGAGCAGATCGCTCACCATGAGTATTCCAACATACAGCAGCAGATCAAGAACGCGCAAGAGGTGGACCAGTTCCTTCATGACAAATTCACCAACGAAGACCTCTATGTGTGGATGCAAGGTGAGATTTACCGGATCTACTACGAGTATTATCGGTTTGCCTACGACACCGCCCGCAAGGCAGAAAAGACAATGAAGCAGGAGTTGATGCGTCCCGAACTCGATACACAGGACTTTGTGAAGTTCAATTACTGGGACACCGGACGGAAAGGGCTCCTTTCCGGAGAAGCGCTCCACCTGGACGTCAAGCGGATGGAGATGGCATATCACGATAACAACAAGCGAGAGCTGGAGTTGACGAAGCACGTCTCATTGCGGCAGCTGAACCCGGTAGCGCTGCTCGCCCTCAAGGCCAGTGGGACGTGCCAGGTGAAGATCCACGAATGGCTTTACGATCTCGACTGCCCCGGCCACTACATGCGCCGCATCAAGAGCGTCGCTCTCTCGATTGCATCGATTGTCGGACCCTACACAAGTGTGAATTGCACGCTTTCACTGCTGAGGAGCAGCTTGCGGAAATCTCCCGTTACTAAAGACGGCGAATATTCGCGTCAGGGGCAGGAAGACGACCGTTTCGCGGATTATATGGGTGCTGTGCAGTCCATCGTCACCAGCAGCGCGCAGAACGACAGCGGCATGTTCGAGACGAACCTGCGAGACGAGCGATTTCTGCCCTTCGAGGGTGCAGGCGCAGAGAGCACCTGGCAGCTGGATCTGCCCAAGGATTATCGCGCTTTCGATTACGCAACAATTTCGGACGTCATCCTGCACATCCGCTACACTGCCCGTCAAGGCGTGCCCGTACCAAAGGTAACGGAATGTTTGGATACACTGTTCCAGGATGCGCGCCAATCCGGGCTGGCACTCCTGTTCAGCCTGAGACACGACTTCCCGACGGAATGGTCAGCGTTTGTTAACGATAAGAACCGTGCCCCTTTTACCGCGACAATCCGCAAGAACCATTTCCCCTACTTCACGCAGGGAGAGAAAAGCAGTATCAGCGTTACCAGTCTGGAACTCTACGATGAAGAGGACATAACCAAGCACGTGACGAAGGAGGGAAACACCGTACGGACTGATCCGGCAAAGCCTGGAGAATTCACCATTAAGATTCTGGAAGACGGACAGGTTCTGACCCGTTTTACAGATACGAAAGTGTTCATGGTCATTCGTTACTCACTTGGAAATCGATAATGAAATTCCATGTGGGGCTCGCGGCCCGATTACGCCACAATAACTGTGACAGGGGATGTAGTTCCGTTCGTTCGCTTAAGTGATACTCCCCAAATATCGCTGAGATTATCGAAATGGTGCTCGCCTATAGGGGACTTGAAACGGAATGAGGGACCATAGGGGCAAGCACCGAGTGGGAGACTGTTATGGCTGTGACAAGAGACCGACCCTACAATAATTCGAACTTTCTCGTCGATTTCGGTCGGGGAGATAGCAGATCTGTGACCATGGGATTTGCTGAAGTCATCTTCCCACCGTTCACTGTCGACAATACCGAATGGCGTCAGGATGATTCGATGGCGATCCAAGGCATTGGAACCACCGGAACAGCCGTAGACAACCACATTATCCTAAAACGAGGCTTGATCGGCAACTTGGATTTGTACAACTGGTGGAACAAGGCGCGCCGAGGAAAGGCACCGCAGCGGCGCACGATGAAGATCGAGCTTCTTAGCGAGGACCAGTTGACAGTGGTGCTAACTTGGCGGTTCCGAAACGTTCGTCCAGTGAGTCTTTTCTATTCTCCGTTGCGGGCCATAGAGGGCGGCATCGTCATGGAGACGGTGGTGTTGGCATTCGACAGCATGGAGATGTCATGATGTGAGGAAATTTTGAGACTCGGTGAAAAACCGGAGAAGGGTTATGTTGTCCGCTGCGACGCTCGACAATGACCCAGAACGATTTCGACAACGATCGCTCATCTGCCCTGTCGGTGTCGCTCGGTTGCGCCCGGCAGAGTTTGAAATATTTCGAATCTCTAAATTGACGTCTGACCGAAAGAGTTCATAAAATCTTCTGAAGGAGGATTTATGGCAATTTTACGAGAGCGCCCATATGTCCAGTTCAATTTTTTGGTGAACCTGGGGGATGGTCTTACCGATGGTCCTGAAGCCGGTTTTCAGGAGATCAGCGGTATCGGCATGGAAGTCACGCTGGTGGAATACCGTAACGGCAACGAGAAGGAGAACAGTGTCCGGAAGATTACCGGCTTGAATAAATGTACTGATGTGACCCTGAAACGCGGCATTATTGGCTCCCTCAATCTTTACAACTGGCTGAACCAGATTCGAAACGGAGACCAGAACGCCTTGCGTAACGTCGTAATACAGTTACAGAATGAAGATCACAGCGCCGTAGTGCAGGAATGGACCCTTAAGCGGGCGCGTATAATCAAGCATACGAGCGGGCCGCTCAATGCAAAAGGTAGCGACGTTGCCATGGAAGAATTGGTCCTGGCCTACGAAAGACTGGAGATGGCTTGATTTGGAAGACCTTTGGGGTCATCCGCGCAGGAAAAACTCCGGATTATGTCAGAATGGAATGCATAGGCGATTTTGCTTTCAATGACTGCCAGGCAGACCTTGCAGCGCGGCAGGATTCACTTGAGACCTCCAGCATTGATCCGGCTAAGTTAGAGGGGATTCAGGATACTCAGATTCAAAGTATGCAGCTCGTGGAAAATTCAGGCGATTATCCTGATCAGATCCTAGAGGAAATAGATGTCATCAGAGTGCCGTAGGGGTTTCCCTTGGTCCAAGGGATGCCGTTGCTCACGCTTGAGATAAAATGGATTGCGGTGGTTGGATCGCCACCACAGCCATGCCTCAAGATCAACCCGGTTTTTCTTGCAGTACAATTACAGTAGTTTCGTGGCAAAAAAGTGGTAAATTCCGGTAGAAGTCCCCTCTCGTCATTGTCTCCTTGTTATCTTCGCATAGATCTCAGCAAGGTGACACTGCTTTATCAACCCCCAGATGCAAGCGAGGGAAATTGACATATTGCTGAATATCTGATATTCTGATGTACAGAGGTGAAAATCATGAGATCGGAAACGGCTAAGATCGGCAAGAGGGGGACGGTGGTTATCCCATCCGACCTGCGGCGCAAATATGGATTTGTGGAGGGATCGATGGTTATTGCGGAAGCGAGGAAGGAAGGGGTTCTCTTGCGGCCTGTCGTGACCCTGCCACTGGAAATTTACACGCCAGAGCGAAAAGCTGAATTCCTGTTGAACAATGCGGTCACCCGGGAAGACTACGATTGGGCAATGAAAGAGGTAAGAAAATTGGGAATCGATCCTGAAAAAGTTCCCCGTGAGAAGCCAAAAGGCCGATGACCGTTGACAGGATTTTTCTTGATGCGAATGTGTTGTTTTCCGTTGCTTACGGAAGCCGGGGGCTGATCTCCTTTTGGGATCTGGCAGAGAAAAGACGTTGTCTGCTTTTTACCTCAGAATACGCGGTCGCGGAGGCCAAACGAAATCTTCTTACCTTAGAACAGTTGAAGAAACTGGAGACATATGTTTCAAAAGTGAGAATCGCACCGGAAGTCGATCCCGGGATGCCATGCCCCATTCCGTTGCCGGAGAAGGACCGACCGGTGATGCTGGCCGCCCTGGCTGCTAATGTTAACTATTTTATCACAGGGGACGCAGTACCCTTCGGAAAATATTTCGGGCAGGTGGTCAATGGGGTGAAAATTTGCCGCCCCGCCGACTACTTCAAGCATGGAAAATGAAGGTCACAGCCCCTGGGTCAGGCTTGCGAACCCCCAAAATTGCCAGGTGTGTTAAAACAATTCTCAGGTAGAGAATGACCGCAAGCTGAACAGACCTTCTCCCTGGCCTCGGGGTTGTAGTCTTTCCTCTCTGCCTTGAAGTGGGCAATCTATGCTTGCGCCTTGAAAAACAGGGGAGACTCCTCCTCACTCCAGAGAGACTTCTCTCTTCCAATGAAGCAAATCACCTACTGAGGCTTTAGGGATTCGAAACCGCTACGATCCGAGTGGCGGTCCTCGGAAATCGACTCAAGAGCTTCACACACGTGGTCGAGCCGCCACATCCCACCAATGTCGTCCACTGCCTGAAGCGAGAAGTCGAGGATAAAGATACCACCTCACAGCCCCCTGCGCAACTACGTCCGTTCTTCCTCTCAATTGTGGCAGGAAGGGACGTACAAGCACTCCGCATGACTTCGAATCAGGCCCCCGCCGACCAGATCCATCGGCCTCCCTCATATCGAAAGACAAAAAGTAACGATTTTCATCACCCCCCCAAGGATACAATTCAATCTCTTTGTAAAGTGGAAGGATTCAACAACGTCCCGTCCAGCCTTTCCTTGACAATCTCCGTTTCAGAGCTTACAATATCAGCGTAATCAGAGAATACTGAATGATCAGAGTAATAGGATATTGGGGGGGAGACAATGGAGAAACAAACCAAAACAGGATCTTGTTTCGATGCAACTGGGGGTACTTTGAGTTGTTGTAAAGTTGAATCCTTAATCAGTGTCGATGAGCGGGGTCAGATGGTGCTCCCGAAAGAGATAAGAGAGAAGGCGAACATCCGACCTGGAGACAAATTGGCCCTCATCAGCTGGGAAAAGGATGGAAAAGTCTGCTGTATTTCAATGATCAAGGCCGAAGATTTCGGAGGCTTGGTGAAAGGACTGCTCGGACCCATGATGAAAGAGATGGCCGGAACATCTCAAAGCCGGTGAGATTTAATGAATGCTAATCTTAGACAAAGGAGGGTCAGATGGATTCAAAAGACATTAAGGATATGGTAAAAGACAGGTACGGCAAGATTGCGAAACACGGCACATCCTGTTGCGGATCTGGAGGTTCGTGCTGTGGTAGCCCTGATCTGGTGCAGATCGTCAGTAAAGAGATAGGATATTCGGGCGAAGAGCTCAAAGCGGTCCCCGATGGTGCAAACCTTGGGCTCGGCTGTGGCAACCCCCTGGCGCTCTCCTCCATTCGGCAAGGCGACACGGTCCTTGATCTTGGTTCCGGTGCAGGATTCGACTGCTTTCTTGCTGCTGCCCAGGTAGGGAACAATGGAAGAGTGATCGGCGTGGATATGACTTCGGAGATGATTGAAAAGGCGCGAGAGAATGTAAAGAAAGGTAATTACGGGAACGTAGAATTCAGGCTCGGAGAGATTGAAAAGCTTCCCGTTGCAGATGGGTCTATCGATTTAATCATATCGAATTGCGTGATCAACCTCTCACCGGACAAGGGGAAGGTCTTTCAGGAAGCCTTCCGGGTTTTGAAACCGGGGGGAAAGCTCATGATTTCCGATATTGTCTTATTACGAGAACTGCCGGACTCCATAAGAGATAGCATCGAAGCATACGTCGGCTGTGTATCCGGGGCAATTAGAAAAGACGAATATCTCCGTAAGATTGAGGGGGCCGGGTTTCAGGATGTCAAGGTAATGGGCGAATCCTCCTTCTCGGTTGAATTTATCGTCAATGATCCTACGGTAAAGGCAATTATCGAAAAGACAGGGCTCCCTCCTGAGAAAGTCACAGAGATCGCAGGTTCAGTAGTAAGCATCAAAGTCTACGGAGTCAAACCGGCTGAGGGAAGTTAGGCTAACCGTTTTTGAGTGACAATCTAAGAACGCTTGATGATCTTGACAACTAAATTTTTCCCGTGTTACTTGAGGTTTATAGTTTTGTTCCTTAATGGGAAGGACTATTCTGAGCCACCCTTGCATGAGGGGGGGCGAAGTCGTTGAGAAGACGGCCGAGCTGTTGAGGTGGTGATTCCTTGAAGCTCGGCCGTTTTTTGTTACGTCAGATGAGATCGTCATACGTTCTGAGGGGCATGATGGAATCAGACAACAAAACCGGCGATGCTCTGGATTTCCATAGGGTTTACAAGACCTTTCACCCAAAGATTTTTCGTTACCTGGCGCACATGGTCGGGTGGCGTGACGCTGAAGATTTGACCCAAGAGGTCTTCGTGAAGGTTAACCAATCACTGAACAGCTTTAAGGGGGAGTCCCAAGTTTCAACCTGGATTTACAGGATTGCAACAAATTCCGCATTAGATAAGTTGCGAAGTCCGTCTTTCCGACAAACGGGGCAGAAAAGCCTTTCTACGGAATCCATTGGAGAAGGTGAAATAGAGATTACGGATAAGAATGCATGGACCGGCGAGAATACGCCTTCAATTGAGAGCTCCGTGGTTCGAAAGGAAATGAACCAGTGCATCCGGGGTATTGTTGAAAAACTTCCTGAAAACTACCGAACGGTTGTAGTTCTTAGTGAGTTGGAAGGATTTAGAGACGATGAGATTGCGGAAATCCTCGGGGTGAGTATTCATACGGCCAAAATCAGGTTACATCGAGCACGCACTCGACTCAAGAAAGACCTGGAGGCTCACTGTAATTTTTATCGTGATGAACGAAACGAATTTGCCTGCGATCTAAAGGGATCCTGCGAATCCAAAAAATAATCTCCCAAGGTGTATCCTTTCCTTCATCACCTCCGTCTATAGAGTTAAAAGGAGGTGATGTACCGTGAAGACCCAAAAGACAAATAACAAGAAGAAGTCCCAGGGAGGTAATCCCTTTCCTCATTGCGGAGACTTTCAGAAGATGGCTGAAATGATGAAAGGCTGCTGCCCAAGTGAAGGTGGTGCCATCGACTGCTGCTCTATCATGAGGAGAATGATGGGCCAAGGCAAGGGAGCAGAGGCTGAGGAAACAGAAGAGACACAGAAACCAGCAAGAGACGGAGAAAAGGGGTGAAAATTCAAACCCATATGTCCATCTGTCGATAAGAACGAAAGGAGGAACTCCATGTTTCCATGTGCATGGTTTGGATATGGTTTTTGGTGGATATTCCCCATCATCATGATCGCGATGATGATATTTTGCTTCCTCATGATGAGACGGCACGGAATGAATTGATGGACGGGTTGCTGCGCGAGAGGTAAGGATCGCCCTAGTGACGAAAGTCATTCATCATTGAGATAGTGTCCCCGTGATGTCAGCCCGCTTGCAGGGCCGTTGCTACCTTGAACTATAATTCAAATAAAGGAGAAAACAATGCCATCTATCAAAATGATTCCGGAAGAAAAGGCTACAGGCAAGGTCAAAGATATTTACGGGGATATCAAGTCTCGGCTCGGAATTGACTTCGTTCCCAATCTCTACAAAGTCATGGCTTCCAAGCCAGCTTATTTGGAGGCGAATTGGGACAAAGTCAAGGCAGTGATGATTGAACCAGGGAAACTCGACCGTTTGACGAAAGAGATTATTGCGGTTGCTGTCTCTGCGGCGTTCGGTTGCGAATATTGACTGGGTGTTCACACTTCTGCGGTGCAGAAGTTAGGATTAGATGATGAAGCCGTGCTCGAACTGATGGCGGTGGTGGATTTAATGAGTGGCTTCAGCAAGTTGATGGATGGGCTGCGAGTCGAAGCAGACGAAAAACCCTGGTATGGTTGAGGATAGAAAACCTGAATGCCGTGAGCATTCACACCACCAATGCAAATTAGGAGGAATCACAATGCCGTTTTATCTGAAAGATCGAGATATTTCTTCGGATATTGCCACGGTTCATTCTGCTCTGATTGTACCTTGCCGATTCTGCCCAGCTGCGAGTCTCGCCGTGAGAGAGGGGAAAGCTTACATAGAGCTGTTTCGCAAGTTCTTGAGAACCCCTTCATATGAATCATACATTCAGGGGTTGAAATCCCGCCTGGAAAGTGGAGGAATCAGAGCAGGAGTATTTGATAGCAAATTACCCCATCAGTTCGTTCTTTGCATGTGGACGTCAGGGCGTCGAAAAGACCTGGCGAGACATGCGGTAGGGTATAACGCCCTGATTGTATTGGGGTGTGATGCTGCGGTAGAGACCGTGCGATATTCTATAGGATCGAATGATTGCCAGGTCATCCCTGGTATGGAAGCTGAAGGGATAATGAACGTCATTCCGATACTTCACTTCCCATT
>Ga0214473_10004134_pt1 | contig 17471 bp, 12 predicted proteins | sample RVTome_7_FD_203509 | JGI IMG/M metagenome (GOLD analysis project Ga0214473, IMG submission 203509) | Soil microbial communities from uranium-contaminated site in the Upper Colorado River Basin, Wyoming, United States - RVT98D197 | ecosystem: Environmental > Terrestrial > Soil > Contaminated >... | reverse complement strand
GTTCCAGCAACGCGCGAGGATCTCCTCGCGGATCCGGGCGGCGGCGTCGCGGAATTCGCCTTCGATCGCCGGGGCGTGCCGCGCCGCCACGCGCGCCATTCGATCGGCGGCGGCCCAGCACATGAGAGTCGAGAAGGTTCGGGGCTTCCACGCCGTGCGGTATTCCCAGATCCCGGCGTCCGGGGTCCCGGCCACGGCGACCGCCCGCCTGGCGAGTCGCTTGAGGAGATCCAGCGAGGCGGATGAACGCTCGGCGGCGAACCGTTCGTCGAGGAACACCGGCGTCAGAGCCAGAACCATCTCTCCGAAGATGTCGTTCTGCGGGTGACGGGCGGCGTCGTTGCCGATCCGCACCGGGCCGTCATCGTCGAAGCCCGGCCAATCCTTGAGAACCTGCTCGTCCGGGCCGGAGGTCCCGTCCACGCGATAGAGGGGCGCGAGGGCGAGATCCGGCGCTCCACCGGCGATGTTCAGCAGGTAGTTGACGAAGTGTTCCCGTTCCTCGAACTGCCCGAGCCTGCGGAGCGCTCCCAGGACATAGTAGGCGTCGCGCAGCCAGCAGTAACGGTAATCCCAGGTCCGGCCGCTTCGTGGCGCTTCCGGGATCGAGGTGGTCATGGAGGCGACGATGGCGCCGGTGTCCTCGAAACAGTGGAGCTTCAAAGCGAGGGCCGAGCGGATGACGGATTCCTGAAACAGCGGCGGGATGTTGCACTGCTTCACCCAGCGCTGCCAGTAGCGGACGGTCCCGCCGAGGAACCGATCGCACAACGCGGCGAGCGGCTCCTCGACCGGCGGCCCCCAGGCCAGCACCAGGTGACGGCGCTCCGTGAGTGTGAAGGCGGAGCCGTCGATGTAGGAGAGCGGGATGTCGGTGGTCAGCCTGAACGGACTGGAAAAACCCTCGAAGCGAACATGATTCGACCCCAGCATTCGATCCGGGAGTTGCCGGGACCAGCCGAGACGCGGTTCGCACCGGACGACGACGGCGGGCCCGCCTTCCAGCGGTTCGAGGATCCGGACGAGCTGGGTCGGCCGGAAGACCCGATCGAACTGGATGAACCGCGGCGCGAGGTCAAGCACCCGGAAGGCGCCGTCTGCCGACCGGAAGGTGGTCTCGAGGACATTCGTGTTCTCGAGATACCGCTGCGTCCCCGGGCCGCCGCCCGCGGGGCCGACGAGGAAGCGCCCGCCCTCCCGCGCGTCGAGGAGTTCCGCGAACACCGGCTCGGAATCGAAGCGCGGCAGGCAGCACCAGACGACGGCACCGCTGCGATCGACGAGCGCCGAGAACTGGCAGTTGCCCACGAGACCGAGGTCTTCCAGCCGCATGGGCTCACGATAGCACGAGGAATCGATCGGCCTCGACGGAAAAATATGATTCAATGAGAGAGCAATGAGCCGCGCTGTCCGCTTCGCAATGGCCATGATCGTCAGCCTGGGGCTCCTGACCTGGGGCGCGCTGACGATCGTGCAGCGGACCACCCGTTCCTGGTTCGAGAAGGACCTGCGACTGCGTGTCGACCTGGTGATGAGCGGAGCGCGGCAGGCGCTGCTGTCGCACTGGGAGAAGGACGATCGCCGGGCGCTGGAGCGCGTGCTCGCGGACATTGCCCGTGACGAACGGATCATGGCGGCGGCCGCGTGCGGCACCGATCTGTCCTTTCTGGCGGGCACGGACGAATTTCCCGAGGCTTTCGGCTGCGTCCGGGTAGGGCCGCACCTGCGGCCCGCGGCCGACTCGCCCGCAGACCTCTGGGTTCCGTGGTCGGTGAAGGCGTCGCTCCCGGGAGGGCCCGTGCACGTCAGCGCCGTCCCGATCGTCGGAGGATCGCAACCGTTCGGTTTCGTAGTGCTGGTGCACGATCTCAGTTTCGTGGCCCGTCGTGAGGCGCTGACGCGTCGCTCGCTGCTCGCGGCGTTCGCGGTCCTGGCCATGGCGGCGTCGATCCTGACCGTCATCTTCTCGCGCCTGTCATGGCGCGACTGGAGCGACGAGATTCGCCGTTTCCTGCAGGGCGATTCGGAACGGCCGGAGTTCCGGCCGATCCTCGGCGACGTGCGGCGGCTGGTGGACCGGGTCATGCTCGAGCATGAAGCCGACGGTTCCGGTGCGGGCTGGACCCCCGACCGCCTGAAGCAGACCCTCAACCGCTACCTGCACCGTGAAAAGGTCGTGCTCGTCGCGAACCGCGAGCCGTACATCCACGAGCGCGGGCCGGACGGCCGGATCGACGTGGTGCATCCGGCAAGCGGTCTGGTCACGGCGCTCGAACCGGTGATGCGGGCCTGTTCCGGCGTCTGGGTCGCCCATGGAGGAGGGTCGGCGGACCGCGAGTCGGCGGATCGTCACGGCCGCGTGAGGGTCCCGCCCGACGAGAACTCGTACGTCCTGCGCCGCGTCTGGCTTTCGCCCGAGGAGGAACGAGGCTACTACTACGGTTTCGCGAACGAGGGACTCTGGCCGCTCTGCCACCTCGCCCACGCCCGCCCGACTTTCCGGACCGAGGACTGGAGGCACTACCAGGAGGTGAACCGGAAGTTCGCCGACGCCGTCTGCGAGGAGGTCGAGGGCGAGGATCCGATCGTCCTGGTCCAGGACTATCACTTCACGCTGCTGCCGCGCCTGATCCGCAAGCGCCTCCCCCGGGCGACGGTGCTGATGTTCCTGCACATTCCATGGCCGAACTCGGAACGCTTCGGAGTCTGCCCCTGGCGGCAGGAGCTGCTGGAAGGAATGCTCGGTGCCGGAATCCTGGGGTTTCACACCCAGTACCATTGCAACAATTTCCTCGACTCGGTGGATCGTTACCTCGAGGCGCGCCTCGATCGGGCGGAGAACGCGGTCGTCCTGCGCGGACGGCAGACCCTGGTGCGCGCCTATCCAATCTCGGTCGAGTGGCCGGTCCGCTGGCTCCGCGACCTGCCGCCAGCGCAGGAGTGCCGCAGGCAGGTCTTCGCGGAACTGGGGCTGCCGCCGAACGCCCTGCTCGGCCTGGGCGTCGACCGGCTCGACTACACCAAGGGGGTCGAAGAGCGCTTCCTCGCGGTGGAGCGGCTCCTCGACCGCTTCCCGGAATTCCGGGGGCGCTTCACGTTCGTGCAGCTGGCGGCCCCCAGCCGGACGCTGATCGATCGCTACCGCCAGCTCAATGAGCGGGTCGAATCGCTGGCGGCCCGGATCAACGCCCGGTTCGAGGACGGCCCCTACAGGCCGATCGTGCTCCTCCGCGCCCACCACGAGCCGCCGGCGGTCTTCCGCTACTACCGCGCCGCGGACGTCTGCTACGTGAGCAGCCTGCACGACGGGATGAACCTGGTCGCGAAGGAGTTCGGCGCCGCCCGGGATGACGAGCGCGGCGTGCTGGTGCTCAGCGAATTCACGGGGGCGGCCCGGGAACTCACCGAGGCGTTGATCGTCAACCCTTACGATCTGGAGCAAGCGAGCGAAGCCCTGGCGGCTGCGCTGCGCATGCCCCCTGAAGCCCAGCGGGATCGCATGCGATCGATGCGCGCCTTTCTGGCCGAGTTCAACGTCTACCGGTGGGCCGGGAGGATGCTGGTCGACGCCGCGCGATTGAGGAGGCAGGAGCGGCTCGCTGGCCGTCTGCATGACGGCGATCCCGATCCGCGCGCCGTCCTTTCATGAGGGACTTCGTCTCCCGATGAAGGACATCCTCTCCGCGGCGGGCCGGGACGTGCTCGCGCGCTTCGCGCGGACGACCGTTCTCCTGGCGTTCGACTTCGATGGGACGCTGGCGCCGATCGTCCGCGATCCGGCGCGGGCCGCGATGCGCCCGACGACGCGGCGTCTGCTGGCGCGGGTGGCGCGTCTCTATCCGTGCGTGGTGATCTCCGGTCGCGGGCGGGCCGACGTGCTCCGGCGCGTCAGCGCGATCAGAATCCGCACCGTGATCGGGGACCACGGGATCGAGGCATCGACCGCTCCGCGGGAATTCCGCCGGAAGGCCGGCCGCTGGACGCGACTTCTGAGACGCCGGCTCGATCGGTGGCCGGGTGTGACCGTGGAGGAGAAGCCGTACTCGGTCTCCGTCCATTACCGGAACGCGCGGCGCAAGCCGGTGGCGCGCGCAGCGGTTCTCCGGGCCGCGGGGAGCCTGCGATCGGCGCGTCTGATCGGCGGCAAGGACGTGGTCAACGTCGTCCCCCGGGGGGCGTCGCACAAAGGCACGGCGCTCGAGAGGGAGCGGATCCGCCGGCGATGCCGGACGGCGATCTATGTGGGGGACGATGAGACCGACGAGGACGTCTTCGGCGGGGGGCGGACCGCACGTCTCCTCGCGATCCGCGTCGGCGCCCGGAGGACCTCCCGGGCGGGCTACTGCATCCGATCCCAGGCCGGTATCGATGCGCTCCTCCGCGCGCTCATCGCGCTGCGCGCCGGGACGGCGGGGCGGCCGCCAAAATCATGAGTGTGCTTCCACCGGCAGTGCCGGATAGTCGGTGTAGCCCTTGATGCCGCCGCCATAGAACGTGTCCGGGTCGGGCGCGTTCAACGAGGCGCCGTCCTTCAAGCGGTGCGGCAGATCGGGGTTGGCGAGAAACAGACGTCCGAACGACACCAGGTCGGCCCGGCCATCGCGGACCGCGATCTCGCCGCGGTCCCGGTCGTAACCGCCATTGACAATGAGGGTCCTACGGAACAGCGGCCGCAGACGCTCCGTTGGCACGACCGTCCCGCCGTGGCGGGCTTCGGCTTCGCCGCCCTCGACGAGGTGGACGTAGACGATGCCAAGCCGGTCCAGTTCGCGGACCGCGTATCCGAAGGTCTCGATCGGGTCCGAGTCCTTCATGTCGTTGAAGGTCCCGCTCGCCGACAGCCGGACACCGACGCGATCCGCGCCCCAGACATCGATCAACTCCCGGGTGACCTCGAGGAGCAGGCGCGCGCGGTTCGCGACCGGTCCTCCAGCGGATGGGAGATGCGGCCGACGTGCCACAGTTGAAGGAAGATGCGCCCCCCCGCCCGGTGGACCGTGTCAGTCACCCTCGTCCACCCCTCGGCCTGATCGAGGCTGTGAATTCCCGGGGTCGAGGGATAGCCCACGCCTTCGGGGGTGACCTGCGTCGCTTCGGTGACGATCAGACCCGCGCTGGCCCGTTGCCCGTAGTAGGTGGCCATGAGTTCCGTCGGGACGTTGCCGGAACCGGCCCGGTTCCGGGTCATCGGCGCCATCACGACCCGATTGGGGAGTCGCAGCGGCCCCAGTTGATGTTCCGAGTGAAGCGTGCGTGCTGGCATGGGCTCCTCGTGGGATCAGAGTTGGATCATGCCGCCGTCGACCACCAGTTCGGTCCCGACGATGAACCTGGAGTCGGCGGAGGACAAGTAGAGGACGGCGGCGGCGATTTCGTCCGGGTGGGCGAAGCGTTTGAGCGGCACCTGCTGGCGGATCCATTCCTTGGTCTGGTGTGTCTGTTCCTCGGACAGGCCCATGCGGTCGATGATGGCGGTCTCCACCGGACCGGGGCTGATGACGTTCACCCGCACGCCGCGCGGCAGCAGGTCGGCGGAGAGGGTCTTCGCCAGGTTGACCACGGCCGCCTTCGAGGCCCCATAGACGCTGGAGTTTGGCATGCCCATGTGCGCGTTGATCGAGCCGTTCAGCACGACCGCCGCGCCATCGGACAACAGCGGGACCGCCTTCTGGACGGTGAAGAACGCCCCCTTGAGGTTGGCGTTCATCGTCTCGTCGTAGAACTCCTCGGTCACCTCTTCGAAGGGGACGAACTTGCCGATCCCGGCATTGACGAACAGCGCATCGATCCGTCCGAATCTCTCCTTGATGGTGTTCATCGCCGCCGCGATCTCCGGCAGGTGCGAGACGTCGGCCTTGATCGCCAGGGCCTGCGGTCCCAGTTCCTTCTGTGCGGCTGTCAGCGTGGCTGCGCTCCGGCCGGTGATGACCACCCGGGCGCCTTCCCGGGCAAAGGCCTTCGCCGTCGCCAGCCCGATGCCGCTGTTGCCGCCGGTCACGACCGCCACTCTGTTCTTGAATCTTTCCGTCATGGCTCCCTCGAATCGTAACTGAAAGTGATACTGTTCACTGCAAACAAAAGGGGCCTCACGCCCGGGCCGTGGTCTTCATCGTGGTGGTGACCTCCTCGACCAGGTCCGAAAGCCGCACTTTCTCGAGCGACCGCGAGATGGCGCGGTCCGTCTCCGCCAGGACCGAGGACAGCAGCCGCTTCATGGCGCAACTGACGGCGCACGCCTTGTTCTCCGCTTTGTGCGGGAGAACGAACGGGCTGCCGCCCTCGACCGCGCGGAAAACGTCAAGCAGGGTGATCGACCCCGGCCGCCGGGCGAGCTGGACACCGCCGGACTTGCCGGTGTGCGCCTGGATCAGGCCCGCTTTCTGCAGCCGGATCAGCAGGCGGCGGATGACCACCGGGTTCGTCCGCACGCTCGCCGCCAGCATGGGGGAACTGAGCCACTCGCCATCGCGGTAGGCGAGCGCCGTCAGGATGTGGACCGCTACAGGGAAACGACTGTTGGCCGACATAACGGTAGCCATATTAGTTACCGTTCGACCGTCCGTCAAGTCCCCCCACTGAGTCTGCTATCCTCCCCGACGTTCGGGAGAGACATGATTCTGCTGACCGGCGCCACCGGCTACATCGGCGGCCGGCTTCTGCCGCTGCTCGTGGCGACGGGCCGGCCGGTGCGACTGCTGGTGCGCGACCCGGGGCGTCTGGCGGCGCCGGCGCGCGCGGGTGTCGAGGTGGCGGCCGGCGATCTCCAGCGCCCGGAAACCCTGGCGCCTGCCCTGCGCGGCGTCGACTCGGCCTATTACCTCGTCCACTCCATGGAGACCGGCGGTGATTTCGAGGCGGCCGATCGCCGGGCCGCGGAGCACTTCGCCGCGGCGGCGCGGTCGGCCGGGGTCCGCCGCATCATCTATCTCGGCGCCCTGGGGGACGATCGGGACGGGCTGTCCTCGCACCTGCGGAGCCGCCACGAAGTCGGGGAACTGCTGCGTCGCGGCGGCGTGCCGGTCGTGGAGTTCCGGGCCTCGATCGTCATCGGGGCGGGGAGCCTGTCGTTCGAGATGATCCGCGCGCTGGTCGAACGCCTGCCGCTGATGGTCACGCCGCGCTGGGTCGGAATCGAGGCGCAGCCAATCGCCATCGCCGATCTCCTGCTCTACCTGCGCCAGGCGCTCGATCTCCCGCTCGAAGCGAGCACGGTGTTCGAGATCGGCGGGGCCGAGCGCAAGTCCTACGCCGGCCTGATGCGCGAGTACGCGCGGCTGCGCGGCCTGCGACGCGGCATGATTCCCGTCCCGGTTCTCACACCGCGCCTGTCGAGCCTGTGGCTGGCGTTCGTGACACCGGTCTACGCCCGGGTCGGCCGCCTTCTGATCGACAGCATCCGTCACCCGACCGTCGTGCGCGACGACCGGGCCTCACGTGTCTTCGCCATCCGGCCACGGGGAGTCCGCGACGCGATCCTCGACACGCTCAACGAAGAGGACGCGGCGTTCGCGGCCAACGCCTGGGAGGCGGCGCACGCCACCGGCGTCCCCCGCGGTTGGGGCGGCCGGCGCATCGGCACCCGGCTGGTCGACGCCCGCGAGGCGCGAACCCCCGCGCCGCCGCCGGCCGCCTTCGCGCCGATTCGCCGCATCGGTGGCCGGCGCGGCTGGTACTATGCCGACTGGCTGTGGACCCTGCGCGGTCTGCTGGACCGGATGATCGGCGGCCCGGGAATGCGACGCGGGCGGCGTGACCCGGACGTGGCGCGCGCCGGCGATCCGATCGACGGCTGGCGGGTCGAGGCTGTGGTCCCGGACCGACGGCTGAGACTCAGGGCGGAGATGCTGGTCCCGGGCCGGGCCTGGCTGGAATTCGAGGTCGTGCCCGAGGGGGCCGGTTCGATCGTGAGGCAGACAGCGGTGTTCGACGCACGCGGAGTTCCGGGACTGGCCTACTGGTCGCTGGTCTGGCCCCTCCATCAGTTCGTCTTCGCCGGTCTGCTGCGCGGAGTGGTCGCCGCGGCCCGTCCGACACCGGGACGTCACCCGGCACGGGCGCCGGAGATCCGATGACAGCCGGGCAGCCCACGACGATCGAGCATCCACGGCCCCGCATCGTCGTCAGCCGCTGTCTGGGTTTCGCCGCCTGCCGATACAACGGCGAGGTCCTCCCGGAGCGCTTCATCGATCGGCTGGCGCCCTACGTGGACTTCGTCACGGTCTGCCCGGAGGTCGAAATCGGTCTGGGGACGCCGCGCGATCCGGTCCGTCTCGTCACCAAAGGGAATGTCCGGCACCTGTTGCAGCCCGCCACCGGTCTCGATGTCACCACCCGGATGCACCAGTTCAACACCCGTTTCCTGGACGGTGTCGGCGACGTCGACGGGTTCATTCTCAAGAGCCGATCGCCGTCCTGCGGGCTGCTGGACGCCAAGCACTATCCGACGGTCGAGAAGAGCGTGGCGCTCGGCCGGACCGCGGGCCTGTTCGGGGCGGCGGTGCTCGACCGCCTGGGGCACCTGGCGGTGGAGGACGAGGCGCGGCTCCTCAATCTCGACCTGCGCGAGCATTTTCTCAGGAAGCTGTACGCCCTGGCGCGGCTGCGCGGGCTGCGTGCCCGGCCTTCCATGGCGGGGTTGGTGGCGTTTCACGCCTCCCACAAGCTCCTCTTCATGGCGTGCGGCGAGAAGCAGCTCCGCCTGCTCGGGCGTATCGTCGCCAACCCCGATCGCCACCGGCTGCCACGGGTCCTGGAACGGTACGAGGAGGTTTTCCGGCAGGGGTTCGCGCGGCCGGCGCGCCGCGGTCCGATGACCAACAGCATGATGCACGCCTTCGGCTACTTCTCGGACCGCCTGTCGGGGCGCGAGCGCCAGCACTTCCTGCGGGCACTCGAGCGCTATCGCAAGGAGCAGTGCCCGGTCACCGCGCCGCTGATCCTGCTGCGATCGTGGATCGAGCGGTTCGGCGAGCCGTACCTCGCCGGGCAGGTCTTTTTCGATCCCTTCCCCGAGGACCTCGTCCAGCTCACCGACTCGGGGAAAGGACGGGAGATGTGAGGACACCGCGATGGGCGCGGTTCAGGGGCGCGGTTCGAAGGTCCGCGCGATGACCTCCCGGCGGTGGGCGAAGATCCGGTCGAGCGACGGCGCGACGAAAAGCCGCTGGATGAAGCGCGGCCCCCACACCGCGTAGGTCACTTCGTCGCGCAGGATCGTGGCGCCACCTTCCTGATCGAACCGGTGCTCGTGGCGCCACAGCCGGTAAGGACCCCGGGTCTGCAGGTCGACGAAGCGGGACGGCGGGTCCCATTCCGCGATCACGCTTTGCCAGCGGAAGGGGACCCCGTGCAGCCGCAGCCGGTAGTCGATGACGGCGCCCCGGCGCATGACGATCTCCCCCGGGCTCAGGATGCGGAAATGCAGCCAGGGCGGCGTGATCGCTTCGAGGTTGCGGGCCTCCGCGAAGAACGGGAAGACACGATCCCGCGGCAGGGCGACCCGCTGTTCGTGGATGAACCGATGGAGACGCACGTCACGTCGCGCCAGCGGCGAACCGACGGCGGATCTCCTCCATGTGCCTGCGATTCGCCCCGAAATCAGAGTAGCCGACCCGAGAGGCCGATCGGAAATCGATCCGGCCGGCCTGTTCATCGAGGAGGAACTCCACGTCGTCGACGAATCCGAAGAACCGGGATTGAATGGTCGCGCGCAGGTAAGGGCCCGCGTCGGCCACGATGCGTGCACGCGGAAACTCCTGCAGGATCGCGACCAGACGCCGGCGCGCCGCGCCGGCCGGCCCCTCGTAACGCAGCGGCGGGAGTGCCGCTCGTCCGGGGCCCGGGAGCGAGCCGATGCAATTGGGGGATGCCGGGCAGGGGGCGAGCGCGGGCCGGCCGGGATCGGGATCCGGCGGGGAGATTCGGCGGGACCAGAAGCCGAGCAGGGCGAGGCTCAACGGCGGGAGCGCCACGACGAGACTCACGGCAATCAGGACCATGGATTTGGGCGACATCGTCCTCCCCCGGCCGGCGCGGCAGGGTACACGGAAAGCAAACCGGTGTCAGGCCCGGGCGTGTGCTAGAGTCAAGACCCCATCCCAGCTCACGGTGTTCCCGGAGGAGACCGCCATGTCCAGCCGATCGATTCCAGGCATCCTGATCGCCCTGCTGCTGGCCGTGACCATCGCGCCGGCGGCCGCCGCCCCCGCGTCCCCGTCGGCGCAGGCAAAGGCCGACATCGTGTTCAGGAACGGCGCCGTCTACACGGTGGATCGGGTGCGGTCGTGGGCCGAGGCGGTGGCGGTCCGGGGGGAGAAGATCGTTTACGTCGGCGGCAATGGCGGCGCGGCGAAGTACGTGGGGCCGAAGACGAAAGTCGTGGACCTGCAGGGGAAGATGATCCTGCCGGGGTTCCAGGACGCGCACGTGCATCCGCTGTGGGCCGGGGTGGAACGACAGGATTGTTTCCTGTACGAGCTCGAGACGAAGGAGGACTACCTCAAGGAAGTCGCGGACTACGCGGCGAAGCACCCGCGGGACACGTGGATCCGTGGCGCCGGCTGGAGCATGTCGGCCTTCCCGAAGGGGATCCCCGACCGCCGCGATCTCGACGCTGTGGTCCCCGATCGGCCGGTGCTGCTGTACTCGAAGGACGGTCATTCGGCCTGGGTCAACAGCAAGGCACTCGCAGCCGCCGGGATCACCCGCGACACTCCCGATCCCGATGGCGGCCGGATCGACCGGGACCGCGATGGCGAGCCGGTCGGTTCGCTCCAGGAGGAGGCGGCAGCCAATCTGGTGACCAAGCTGATGCCGCGCCGCACGCCGGAACAGACCCGTCACGGTCTGCGGGTCGCCGTGGAGGAACTTAATGCCCTCGGGATCACCTCATTCCAGGAGGCCGACGCTTACCTCGACGATTACGAGGGCTACCGGATGCTCGACGTGTACCGCGACGTCGATCGCGCCGGCGGGCTCACGGCCCGCGTCGTCCTGTCGCTCAGGTTCGACCCGGAGAAAGGGGAGGCCCAGATCCCCGAGCTCATCCGCGCCCGCCGCGACTACACGCGCGGCCGGGTGCACGCCCACACGGTCAAGATCTTCCAGGACGGGGTAATCGAGTCGAAGACGGCGGCAATGCTCCAGCCGTACCGTGGGGGCGATGGCGATCGCGGCAAGCCGCTCATCGATCCCGAGACGCTGAAGCGCATCGTCACGCACATCGACCGGGAGGGGTTCCAGCTCCATTTCCACTGCATCGGCGACGCCGCCATCCGCCAGGTCTTCGACGCCCTGGAGGCGGCACGCCGCGCCAACGGTGTCCGCGACAGCCGCCACCACTTGTCGCATATCCAGGTGTTCCACCCCGACGATATTCCGCGCTTCCGCGACCTGGGGGCGGTGGCTAACTTCCAGCCGTTGTGGGCGCTGGCCGACGACTACATCAACGACCTCACCCTGCCGATCCTGGCCCCCGAGACGCACCGCTGGATCTACCCGATCGGCAGCGTCCTGCGTTCGGGCGGCATCGTGGCGTTCGGCAGCGACTGGTCGGTCTCCTCCGCCAACCCGCTGGAGGAGATGGAGGTCGCGGTGCGCCGCGCCGACTGGGCCGACGCCGACGCCAAGCCGTTCATCCCGGAGGAGCGCATCGACCTGCGCGACGCCATCACGGCGTTCACGATCAACTCCGCCTACGTCAATTTCCAGGACGACCGCACCGGATCGATCGAGGCCGGCAAGCTCGCCGATCTCGTGGTCCTCGACCGCAACCTGTTCGCCATCGATCCGAACCGGATCTCGGAGGCCAAGGTCCTCCTCACCCTCCTGGGTGGCAGGCCGGTGTACGGGGATCCGGCGGCACTCGGGAATTAGGACGGCCGAAATCCCACCATCCGGACCGGCGTTCGGCGTTCGCGCAACGACGGCGCTGCGCGGACGCAAGCCGTAAAACATCCGACCGACGTGGATTCTGTCGCGGCTCCAGATTGACTCGGGCCGGCGTAGAATCTCCCGGCCTGTACTGCACCCCATCCAGAACGGAGGCCTCATGCCGTCAGAACGTTACGACGCCATCGTCATCGGCGGTGGTCACAACGGGCTGGTCGCCGCCGCCTACCTCGCGAAATACGGCAAGCGGGTCGTGGTCCTCGAGGCGCGCCACAAGGTCGGCGGGTCGGCGGACACTTCGCAGCCCTGGCCCGAGGCCCCCGAGTTCAAGGTCACGACGCTGTCGTACACCATGAGCCTGATGCCGCCGTACATCGTCAACGACCTTGGGCTGAAGAAGCACGGCTACAAGATCAATCCTCTCGGGATGGGGTACCTCCCGCACCCCGACGGCCGATCGATCGTCGACAGCGGCACCAACCCATCGACCTACGCGTCGTATGGCCAGTTCTCGAAGAAGGACGGCGAGCGGGTCGGCCCCTACTACGAGTGGATCGGACGGATCGCGGCGATCATGCACCCGCTGCTCGACCACACCCCGCCTCACCTCGGGTCGCTGAAACTGCGGGACCTCAAGGACGTCGCACATCTCGCCTGGACGCTCAAGAAGCGGGGCGCCATCGGCGAGCGGACGGTCGCCGACATCACCCGCCTGTTCTCGATGTCCTGCGCCGACCTGCTCGATCGCTGGTTCGAGAACCCCGTCATCAAGGGGAACCTGTCGATCAGCGGCATCATCGGCACCTGGGCGGGACCCTTCGCCCCGGGCACCGCCTACGTCCTCATGCACCACTCGACCGGCCAGGAGACCGAAGGCCAGGTGGCGTCGTGGGGAATGCCCGAGGGTGGGATGGGGGCGGTCTCCGGCTCCATCTGCCGATCGGCCGAGGGTTTCGGCGCCAAGGTCAGGGTGAGCGCCCCGGTGGAGAAGGTCCTGGTCCGTGACGGGCGCGTCACCGGCGTGGTGATCAAGGGCGGCGAGGAGATCCAGGCGCCGCTGGTGGTGACAACCTGCCACCCGCAGATCACTTTTCTCAGACAAATCGACCGCAAGGACCTGCCATCGGAGTTCGTGGCCGACCTCGAGAACTGGCGGTCGCGTTCGGGCACGGTGAAGATCAACCTGGCCCTGGCGGAACTCCCGGAGTTCACCGCCAACCCCGGCTTCAACCCCGACGTGCACGGGGGCGCGATCTCGATCCTCGACGACATCGAGTACCTGGAGCGCGCCTTCCAGGAAGCCCGCGCCGGCCGCCCGGCGACCCTGCCGTTCTCGGACTGCGAGATCCCGACCGTGTTCGACAGGACGCTCGCGCCCCCGGGCCGGCACATCATGTCGATGTTCACCCAGTGGGTGCCGGAGAGCTGGAGCCGGGAGCCGCACCGCGCCGAACTGGAGGCCTACGCCGACCGGCTGATCGACCGCTTCACCCAGGTGGCCCCGAACTTCAAGCGATCGATCCTGCACCGCCAGATCATCGGCCCCTACGACATGGAGCACGAGTACCACCTGATCGGCGGCAACATCTTCCACGGCGAGCTGACCGTCGACCAGCTCTTCCACCTGCGCCCGGCCGTCGGCTACGCCGACTACCGGTCGCCGATCCGCGGCCTCTACCAGGCGTCATCCGGCACCCACGCCGGCGGCGGCGTCAACGGCCTGCCCGGCCACCACGCGGTGCGCGAGATGCGCAAGGACGGGGTGCTCTAGCAGAAATGGGGGCCCTCTTTTCGGGGGGGGGCCACCCAGGGGCCGCGACACCCCGGACGCCGCACCTCCGAAGGTACTTCGACCACCCGCGGTGTAATTTAGTGCTCGTCCAGTGCTTGCCTTGCAGCAATTTTGCCCGTATATGCTACTGACTTTTTCGTCCTCAACATGCCCGAAGGAAGACGCCTGTCCTGCGCACGCTTGGTGTCGGTCGCGCTGGCCACGATCCTCGTGGCTGCCGCCGTAGGCCCGAACCGTCCCCGGGTCCCCCGGGATCATTCCGGATCGTTCATTACTGTGGCGCTGGGTGATATCGCCCGGGGCGAATATTTCTTCACCGCAGGAGCCGACGGTTCATTTTCCGCCCCCAACCGGGCCCAGAGTCTCAGGACCCGGGCGGACGAGACGGGCATTTCCCTGACGGCCCGCGGACCGGCAGCGGTCCGGTGGGAACTGGCTCTCAAGCTACGGGCGTTCGGGAGGGAAGGGGAGCTCCTCGCCGTGCCACCCGCCGTGGTCCGTGCGGCTGGGGCACGGGTCGAGCAGGTGCGGGAGTCGCTCGGTCTCACCGAGTGGTACGTCAATGAGCCGGGCGGGATCGAACAAGGGTTCACGATTGCGGTTCCGCCGCCCAGGGGGGGTCCGGAGTCGCCGCTGGTCCTCGAGATCGCCCATTCTGGGAATCTCGCGGCGAGCGCCGAGGGCGACGACTCCATCGCTTTCCACGCGCCGGATGGCGCCCTCATCCTGCGCCAGGCCGGTCTCGTGGTCTTCGATGCTCTCGGCCGCACCGTGCCGGCCGCCATGCGGCTCGTTTCCGGCGCAATCCAGATCGCCATCGCGGATCAGGGACGCCCCTATCCCCTGGTCGTCGACCCGACGATCGTCTCCCCCTTCGGGAAGCTGATTGGCGAGCAGTACGACTCAAGATTCGGGGCCTCGGTGGCTTCGGCGGGGGACCTGAACCAGGACGGTTACGCCGATATCCTCGTCGGCGTGCCGCGTCACGATGGCGGCTTCCTCGACGGGGGGCGGGTCCTGCTGTTCCACGGTGGCCCCGGTGGCGTTTCGCATGTCCCGGCGTGGTTCGTCGATGGCGGCCAGGCGGGCGAGCAGCTTGGATCGTCGGTCGCCGCGGCGGGGGACGTGAACGGTGACGGTTACGGCGACGTCATCATCGGCGCCCGGCTTTTCGACCAAGGGGAAACCGACGAGGGGCGCGCGGTCATCTTCCTCGGCTCGGCCGGTGGGCTGGCCGTTCAGCCGGCGTGGACCGTGGAAGGGGGGCAGAGCGGTGCGGCGTTCGGGGCCTCGGTCGCCTCCGCCGGCGATGTGAACGGAGATGGCTTCGACGATGTCATCGTCGGGGCCCCTCTGTTCGACAACATCTACAACGAGGATGAAGGCGGGGCCTTCGTCTATCTCGGCTCCGCGGCCGGACCTGCTCCGACCTACGCGTGGGCAAGCGGAATCGACCGGGCGGCCTCCAACCTCGGCACATCCGTCGCTGGAGCGGGTGACGTGAACGGCGACGGTCTGGACGACATCGTCGTGGGCGCCCCCGGATTCGACGACCTCGGCCTGTACGACCGTGGGCGCGCGCTTCTATTCCTGGGTCCCCTCACCGGCGGCCGTGCCGACGCGGCCTGGACCTTCACCGGCGATACCGCCGGGGCGCAGCTCGGATACTCCGTGGCAGGCGCGGGCGACGTCGACGCCGATGGGTTCGCCGACGTCATCATCGGCGCGCCATTCTCCGACTCGGGCCGCGTGCTGGTCTTCCACGGCTCCGCCAACGGTCCCGGGCTTACACCCGACTGGTCGGCGAGGAGCACGCGATCGCCGGCGGAGATCGGAACTTCGGTGGCCGGGACGGGCGACGTTGACAACGACGGTTACGACGATGTCGTCGTCGGGGCTCCGAAGCTCGGCGATGCCGCGCAGCCGGCGGAAGGAAATATCCGGGTCTACACCGGGGGGCCCAACGGTCTCGCGCAGGGATGGGCCTGGAGCGCCGAGGGTCAGCAGTCGAACGCTCTTCTGGGCGTGGCTGTCGCCGGGGCCGGGGACGTGGACGGCGACGGGTTCCCGGACGTCGTCGCGGGCGGCACCGGCTTCGACGACCCGGCGAACTTCAACATCCAGGTCGGAGCGGTCCTCATCTACCAGGAAGGAGTCATCCTCAGGGACGCCACGTGCGACGGTTACGACGACGACGGCGACAGTCGGATCGACGAGGACTACGTCCCGGTGTCGACCTCATGTGGAGAGGGCGCTTGTGCCGTAACCGGATCGACCTCCTGCGTGAACGGCACCGTGACCGATTCCTGCATCGCCAGGACTCCCGGCCCGGAGACGTGCAACGGGGTGGACGACGACTGCGACGGGCTGACGGACGAGGGCCTTGGGACGACCAGTTGTGGCGTGGGCGGGTGCGGCCGCACCGTGCAAAACTGCGTCGCCGGTGTTCCTCAGTCCTGCACGCCGGGAACGCCGGGCGCCGAGACCTGCAACGGTCTGGACGATGACTGCGACGGGACGGCTGACGAGGGGATCGGCACCATCACCTGCGGCGTGGGGCTCTGCGCCCGCACCGTGGACGGCTGCGTTGCGGGTGTCCCGCAGGCCTGCACGCCGGGGACCCCGGGTGCCGAGGTCTGCAACGACCTGGACGACGACTGCGACGGGTCGACGGACGAGGGCTTCGACCAGGACGGAGACGGTGTCACCACCTGCGGCGGCGACTGCAACGACCTGGTGGCCACCACCCACCCCGGCGCGGTCGAAGCGTGCAACGGTGTGGATGACAACTGCAACCTGATCGCGGACGAAGGATTCGCGGACAGCGACGCGGACGGCCTGGTCGACTGCCTGGACCAGGATGATGACAACGACATGGTCCCGGACGGCACGGATTGCGCGCCGCTGGTGAACAGCGTCAGCACGGTTCCGGGTGAGGTCGGCCCGACGGTGCAGGCGGTCCGCCGCTCGCCCGCCGGGACGTTTTCGTTTTCGCCCGTGGCGCAGGCGAACGTACACAATGTCTATCGCAGCGTGTGGGACCACCAGACTGGCCTGTGGAGCGACACGCTGACCTGCCTGGTCAGCGAATCGCCAACCCCGGGCTTCGTGGACACGTCCATCCCGTCACCCGGCCATGCCTTCTACTACGTCGTCACCGGCACCAACCGCTGCGGTGAAGGGCCGGCCGGCTACGGCACGGGCGGCCAGCCGCTGATCCTGCCGACGATCTGTGCTCCCCTGGGCCGGGACACGGATACCGACCTGGTGCAGGACATCGACGATGACTGCCCGGTCCAGGCGAACACCTCGCAATCCGACGCGGATCACGACGGCCGCGGAGACAGTTGCGACAACTGCACCGCCACCTCGAATCCGGGCCAGGAGGACGCGGACACCAACGGCACCGGCGACCGGTGCCAGGACCTCGACGGCGACGGATACCCTGCCAGCGAGGACTGCAATGACACCAACCCGGCGGTGCATGTGAGCGCCCCGGAATCCTGCAATGGCCTGGATGATGACTGCGACGACGTGGTGGACGAGGGTCTCGGCACCACGACGTGCGGAGTCGGGTCCTGCACCCGGACGGTGGCCAGCTGCGTCGGTGGTTCGCCGCAGACCTGCACGCCAGGAGCGCCGACGACCGAGGCCTGCAATGGTCAGGACGACGACTGCGACGGGACGACCGACGAGAGTCTGGGGACGACGACCTGTGGAATTGGAGCCTGCACCCGGACGACGGACAACTGTGTCGGCGGTGTGGTTCAGACCTGCACGCCTGGATCAC
>Ga0214473_10004133_pt1 | contig 17471 bp, 14 predicted proteins | sample RVTome_7_FD_203509 | JGI IMG/M metagenome (GOLD analysis project Ga0214473, IMG submission 203509) | Soil microbial communities from uranium-contaminated site in the Upper Colorado River Basin, Wyoming, United States - RVT98D197 | ecosystem: Environmental > Terrestrial > Soil > Contaminated >... | reverse complement strand
CCCTTTTAAACATATAAACGTATTTCTTATAGCTTACGTACTTTAAGTGGATATATTTGCTCTATACATACTAAACCCAACATCGAGAGTAGTAATATTAATTGGGTAATCAAAATTATGGTTACACTGGCAAAGTAGCCATACAGAGGAATAAATAAAATATTCAAAATAACACTGACTGCAAAACTTAAACCTAATCCTGCGAGTAACCGGTAAACTCGATTGCTAATAAGATAATAGTGATAGAAGAGATTATTGAGAAAAAACAGAGGAATAGAAAATAAAAGCATACGAAAAGCTATGATACTCTCCTGAAATCCTTTTCCTCCGAAAAAAGTAATAATAAAGGGTGCTAATACAAAACAGAGCGGGATAAGGAGCACCGAAAATATGATGGCTGTTGCAGCAGAGTTATATAGTAATTTTTGATACCCCTCTCTGCTTTTTGCTTGCAGATTTGACAACAGCGGAAATACACTTGCCATGTAATAGCCCCAGATTACAAATATATTCTCGAGTACCTTATACGCTAAACTATAGACACCAACCTCATGCTGATTTCTCATTAGAGATAAGATAAGCGTATCTATTCGAAATGAGGCAAGAGCAAATATTGAAGCAATTCCTATGGGAATGCTCCAATGGAGTATTGTTAACGCGATTTTTTTATCAAAAGCAAAACTTATTGGAATTATCTTATTTGACAGTATAAAGGCAATGATTATTGAGGCTAAATTTCCCAGAAATACTGACAAAACAAGTAACAATAATCCGAGTTTTTGTTGAACAAAGAAAATGATAAACCCAACGGTTACGATTTTTGCAAGAACGTCTATGAATGTAACCAAGTCCAATCGAATTCTGGATTGAAACACCGCATTGTTATAATTCATTACCCCGGAAAATGAGAAAGATAGTGCAGCAATAATGATGGCCAACCTAATAAAATGAGGATAAGGAAAGAAAAAAGCTGCAATGACTGTAATTAGAACAGCAAGCAAAACCAACAAGAGTTTTAAAACCAATAGTGTACCAGAGTAACTGTCTTTAGTGTTTGGATTTTTTGACAATTCCCGTACGTATACTGGGTATGTTCCAAAGTCAGAAATGATACCAAATGAAGCAACAAAAGTAAAAACTAGAGTAAAATTACCATATCCCTCTGCGCCTAAATATCTCGTTAAAATACCCAATGTTATAATACTCAAAATAATGGATATTATTTTGCCGCTCGTTTGGATTAATGTATTATACCCAATATTCCAGTAAGTACTCTGACTAACCATGAAAAGAGTTTAGCACGGGCTATTGGTAATAAACAAATAGCTATGTGTACCAAAAAATAACTTAGACATTTTAGATGATATTAAGTCACTGTCCACGATGTGGCATAACGAACAATTGACCTTAGATCTTCAAACACAGAAAAGCACTTATAATTATTTTCTTGCGATAATTGTCACGTTATCGCCTAGATATTGACGATATAGGTAATTTTTGAATGGCAAAAAAACATGTAAATTGCCTTATTTAATATCTTAAACCAAAGATTGTGTACAGGCATAAACCATGGGGTAATTGTATCTGTAGTTATGCACTGCACCTTAAAACCTTCTCTATGGAGCAAGTATTTTAGCGACTCGGAAGAAAAAAGGGTAAAGTGTGCTTTTGGTCCAAAAACCCACCAGCGATCTTTCAATATTCGTCCCGATATACCATAGGCGTTCGGCGTTGTTATCATCAAAATTCCTTCTCTCTTCAGCTTTCTATTTACATTACGAATAAATATATGAGGCTTCGTTGTGTGTTCTATAACGTCAAAATTCGTTATCGCATCAAAATACCCGTTGGGTATTTTGCTTACACGTGCGTATGAAGGAATGTGTAGATCTCGAAGATGCTTAGTTAGTTTTTTTGACTTATCAAATCCATAGGCTTTATATCCTTTTGCGATAAGAAATTCTAGAAACAGTCCGCTCCCGCACCCAAAATCTAATATTCTGCTTCCAGACTCCAAATAGTTCTTTAACCTATTAAGTCTATCTGTGTAATCACGTTCAACGAGTGTTCTCCTTTGTTCTTTAACTATTCCTTCTGATTGTTTTTCAATGTCCTTCTGAGTTTCAAGATAATCAGGGATTTTACTGGCTATAAGAGTTCTACACCGTAAACATTGTTTATACGCACCGATCGAAACAAAAAATCTTTGTGGCTACAGATTGAACACATAAACATAGGATAAATCATTTAATTTTCATAATTTCACGTATTGACAAAACGATATTCCGAAACATATGATTCGTTTAACATGCGAAAGCAGTTTTCGCACTGCCGAAACCTTACATTCTGCCTTTTTCTCTTAGGACTTCTATTTTACTCCATTTTAGTCAAAGACTCCTTCGCCTTGGAATTTCAAAAATATCCAGATAATCCGATCTTTTCACTATCTAGCACCTGGGATAATAATCATGTCGGCGCTCCTTTTATAATTAATCATGATGCTAAATACAAAATGTGGTACTCCGGTCACGGAGGAGGAGGTAATTGGAGAATCGGCTATGCTCATTCAACAAATGGAATTAGCGGTTGGGTACGAATTGCAACACCAGTTGTGCCTCCTGGATCAGCTGATGGCTGGGAAAAGGAAACAAGTGATTCATTTGTGATTGCTCAACCCACTTTTTATCAAATGTGGTTTAACTCTTGGGATACCACACACTGGACCTATGGACTAGACAGGTTTAGAACACGATATGCAACTTCCTCCGATGGAATCAACTGGGTCAAGAATGATTGGGTTTTAAGAGGTATGCCGGGATCTTGGGATGCTGGGGGAATAGCAAGAGGTGTCTCAGTTATTTACATAGGAGGCATCTATCATATGTGGTATGCGGGTACAAATGAATCTTCGCTTGAAACAAACCCTTTTTGGCGAATTGGATATGCAACGTCACCTGATGGTATCAATTGGTCAAAACAAAATGGAGGTAATCCAGTAACAGTCCCTACTGAACCATGGGAATTAGGAAATGTAAGCTATCCAACAGTAATTGAAGAAAATGGAAAATTTAGTATGTGGTATGCAGCAGGCAACCGGGATATGCCAGAGCAAATAGTCTATGCATATTCAAATGACGGTATTAACTGGATAAAGCCTGCCGAGAAAAATCCAGTTCTAACAAGAACATCTGGAGAATGGGACGGAGTAGGTTTATACACAACAACCATACTTCATGAAGGTAATACTTATAAAATGTGGTATTCTGGCTACGATGGTGCGCATTGGCGCATAGGATATGCAACTGCTTCAGCGAGCCTGTATAATGATGTAACCCCAACCCCTACGCCTACAATAACGTCAACTCCAACACCAAGCCCTTCGCCAACACCGTCTCCCTCGCCCACTCCTACCCCTACGCCAATACCAGTTACCAAAGTGATTGTCATCCCTGGCCTCGGAGGAAGCTGGAACAAAGACGCTATTTTCAACTGTAAACCGGCAGGATACAGCGGTGGGTGGACTTCATGGTTCAAGTCTGAACCTATTTACGGTCCAATTTTAGACGCAATTGGTCGGGCTGGTTATATTTCCCTTCCCTTTTATTACGACTGGAGAAAAGATCCGCGAGAGATTGTAGCCGCATTGCAAAGATTCATTGATGAGAACACAGACCCAAGCGAAAAGGTTTACGTTGTCGGACACAGTTTAGGAGGTCTTGTCGGCCGTGCTTTTATCGAATTTACCCAAAATAACAACAAAATCGAAAAATTTATAACCGTGGGAACTCCACACCAAGGAACACCTTTAAGTTACCCTGCGTGGTCGGCTGGAGAGATCTGGGGTAAGTTGGATTGGAAAATCGGCGGAACAATTGCAAAGGTAGCTTGTCGCATTACCCATCCCACGCTAAACGATCGATTAGTGATACAGCAGTTTCTGCCTGTTACCCAAACGCTACTACCAACGTTTGATTATCTTAGGGAAAAACGTTCCGGTACTCTTAGACCTGTAAATAGTATGGATGCTCAAAATAACTGGTTACTAAATTCAAATTTCGCCTCACCTTTTTATGGTATCCAGGTTGGTACTCTGGCGGGTAATGGATTTAAAACATTGCGGGAAATTCTTGTAAGAGAAAGAAGCCGGCGGGATGCGAAACTGGAAGATTGGGAAGATGGTAAACCAACCGATAGAAAATATGACCGCGCTGGCGACGAAACCATTCTAGAGTTCAGTAGTAATATTAATGATGCTGAACATGATGCAATAAATAAACGACACTCTGATCTCATTTCTTCCCGAGAAGGAATTGAAAAAATTTTCTCCTTTCTGGGCATACCCGTGCCTTCAAGTATATCTAGTTTACAGACAGAACAAGTGGAACCGGAAACCGCGCTGGTGGTGGGGGGAGACCCTGCAATGTTTGTGCTACAAACCCCTGATGGTCAAATAATCGCAGATTCGCAGGGGGTGGCAATAATTGCCAATCCGAAAACTGGCCAGCACAAACTACTCGTCGTTCCCAAAAGTATTTCTACCAAGATAATGGTAATACAATTCCTAAAAAATGACCGCGTAATGTGGACGGTTTATAATCAGACAGGGCTATTGCCTAAGTTAAAAATACTCAACTTTAACCCCAAAATTCCTCAAGAAGATATCTTGGAGTGATTCTCATTGCGGAATTATCTAAAAAGCGGAACGATGTACCACCAATCGGACAGAAAAACACTGTCTACGAAGTCACTTATAGACGGAACCCCAAGCATTAAAAAACCCAGTAGAACGGATAACACTGCTAATCCTATTACTCCTTTGGTGCTAATATCTCTCCGTCGAATTATTTGTGTGACAACATAGGTTATGCTCAATGGAATATAGGCGATAAGAATGGAAATGAGTACGAACTCAAGGATGCCAAAACCTATTGCCTCAAATCCTAATGACCCCTGGTACATCGGTCTTATATATGTATCAAGAATAATACAACCATGTAATAGGAGTAATGCTATGGGCCAGATTAGTATCTTTGACATATATTTTTATTGTACACGCAAAAGTTCCCTCAACGCATTCCCTGCAATCCATTTCGCGCTTTTGGAGTCCAGTTTTTGGATCTCCCTCGCTGCCTGAATTGCTTTCTTGCGAAGCACGCTATTTCTCTTCCCTATCTGCCGTAAAGCCCAGTTGACTGCTTTTTTGACGAAATTTCGCTCGTCTGTGGCCTCACGCACGATATACGGGAAAAACTGTTCAAATTTACCGTCAGGCGCGGTCTTGTCGTGGACAGCTAAACATGCCATAAGCGCAAAACCTGCCCGCTTGACGAATTCCTCATCCCTCCCCGCCCACTCCCTCGCCTTCTCATACGCTTTCTCTGTTTTATCAAACAGATTCATGCATACCTGATCGCACACATCCCACGAATCAAAATCTTTGACCCAGGATTCCATTTGTTCGTCCGTCACCTGCCAGGGGTCGGCGACCATTCCGGCCAATATTCTTGCTTCGTGAATACCGGAATCCCATAAGCCCTGCGCTAAAGCGTGGTTTTTCCCTATTTTCTTAGCCATTTTCCGAAGTAAAGGTATGGATACGCCGTAGGTGTTGTCCGGATTGATGCCGAACCGCGCCATGCCGGCGACGTTGCGGGGATCTGCATGCGATTTGAGTATCTTGAGGACTTCGTGCAGTTCCATATCAGAAGTGATAAGAGTGCTTGCTCCCGGACCCCTGCCTGCCGTACTGTGGACGGTATAGGACTTGAACCTATGGCCTCTTCGATGTCAACGAAGCGCTCTACCGCTGAGCTAACCGTCCGTTTCAATGTCAATTCCGATGCGTTATCAGGACTCTGGCCAACCCTGCCTGCCGGCAGGCAGGTGGGCTACGAACCCGATTGTTTTGCCTTGACGAGCTATATTATATCACCTACACTTGAGGAAACGGAACGCTTCCAAGTGTATGATAAAAAACGCTATAGCAGCCATATTTGACTTCCTCCAGTCCATTGTCGTTGTTTTGGCAATACTCGTCATGGTGTATTTATTCATACTCTCTCCTCAGGAGATAAACGGCGCATCTATGGAGCCTAATTTCCATAACGGCGAGTATATCCTGACGATAAAAATCCTCTATAAGTTCACGGATCCCCGGCGGGGCGACGTCGTTATCTTCAAATCCCCCCGCAATAAGGAAATTGATTACATAAAGCGCATCATTGCCGTACCCGGGGATACGTTATTACTTCGCGCCAATACCTTTTACGTAAACGGCCAAAAGCTGGAGGAACCCTACCTTGCTCCCGATACGTATATTTTCGGCGGCACGTTCCTGCGTGACGGACAGGAAATTACCATACCGGAGGGGAAATATTTCGTTGTCGGCGACAACAGGGCGCATAGCGCTGATTCGCGTGAGTTCGGACCGATCCCCAAGACAGATTTCATCGGGAAAGCGCTTCTGCGGTACTGGCCGTTCCCTGATGCGGGTCTCATCAATAATCCCCAATACACGACTCCCGGCTAACGTTTTTCGAAGCGGCTAATCTATTACTTTTTTACGATTTTTTCGTGGAGTTCCTTGAGGGATTTGCTCGTTGATTCTAAATTACCCCGGATGACGAAGACCATACGCGCTTCCACTTTTGATTGGGTAATTTTGACTAACCCGTTGACGCTTTGGGCGATTTCTTTTGCCATTTTGTCCAGCTCGTCGCTGTGAATCCGTTCCACTCTATGGGAAGGCTGTTTGTTGTATTGCGCTTTGAGACGCCTGGCCAGATCTTCCGCACGCCGCACCGATGCGCTTTCCGATAGGATTGTCTTATATGCTTCCACCATGAGCTTGACGTCGGCAAGACCGGCTATCGCGCGTGCGTGTCCTTCGGTAATAGCTTCCGCAATCAACCCGTCCTTTATGGCATCGGGCAGTGCGAGTAACCGCATTGTATTGGAGACGTATGATTCGCTCTTCCCTATCCGTTTGGCAATCTCCGATAGCGGCAGCCCGAATTCTTCGATCAGCCGCTGAAAAGCCTGGGCGCGCTCAATGGGATTGAGATCCTCCCGCTGGACATTTTCCACCAGCGCCATCTCAAGCATTCCCTTGGCTGTGGTTTCCCGAATAATGACAGGAACGGTAGACAGACCCAGCTGCTTTGAAGCCCGCCAGCGCCGTTCACCGGCAATTATCTGGTATCCGGCCGGAGTTTTGGCGATAATGAGCGGTTCTATAATGCCGTGTTCCCGAATTGAATTAACTAATTCTGCCAATGAATCGGGTGCAATAAGACCGCGAGGTTGGAGCGGATTTGGCTGAAGTAAATCTATTTCAAGATTTAGCACTTCCTGTGTGTCACCCATGCGTTAGTTTGTTAGAGGCAGAACCGAAACGTATTGTTTCCCCCGTTTCGTAGAAAACTGAACCACTCCTTGTGATATTGCAAAAATCGTATGGTCTTTCCCCAACCCAACACCGTTGCCGGGCCAGACTCTTGTCCCTCTCTGTCGGATAATGATACTGCCCGGTTTGGCCTGTTGGCCGCCATAGACTTTCACGCCCAAGCGTTTGGACTGTGAATCTTTATTGCCTTTTGCTACACCGCCTGCCTTAACGTGTGCCATGGTTTGCTTTCAATACAAAAAATTTTCTTATGACTGCTGCATTCGGTCTGCCGTATTCCAGCGGTCCGTGGATGGTAGTATAGCCGAGGTTTTCACACGTGTCAATCACTCTTTTCACAAAATACGATGCGGCATCTACGCGGAATTCCGGCAGTGCCATCACTATCAATCCGCCTGGCTTGAGAATTTTATGCCAGTCCTTCAGGCAACCGATGTAGAGCTTTTCCAAGCCCCGAACGATATTTTTCAGTTTTTCTTTTGACAGATCCGCACCCTTTCCTCCGATGCCGGTGGTACCCATAAACGGTTCCGTTACGACTGCGTCAATACTCCCTTCTTCCACATGTTCGGAGATATGCGTTGCGTCGCTCGTTATCCAGCCAACCGAACCGAGGGATACTTGGCGGTATCGGGTTGCGAGCCACGCAATATTCGCTTTCGCCTTTTGTACTATGTCATCCGACTGGTCTGAACCGTAACACATACATCCCCGCAGTGTTGCCTCCGCCAGAATTGTCCCCATACCGCAGAAAGGATCCAGGAGTGTTTTTCCCGCCGCCTTGCCACCTAAGGCAATATTGACAATCATCCGTGCGACTTTTGGCGGCAACATGCCAATTTTGGGGTCTGCATAGGGTCTGCCGCGGTCGCGCAAATTCCACTGCTCAAACGGTTGCACTGCAACGGTTTTCGCATACGTAAATGTCTCATTTTCCTTTACAATGACCAGATCCGTGACATCTTTTTTCGCGATAACTACGCTGGAAAGTTCCGTTCCTTCGTGCGGTTCAACATAGCGGGCATGAAACCCCGACTTTTCCAGTTCATCCTTTATGTCAACGACCATACTGTGGGCGTCTTGTCCCGAGTCGCCATACTGACTCAGCCCGAATGTTATGGTATTGTTTTTTGCCTCCTGTTTGAGATGTCGCATGCATGTTTCTTTTGAAACATCAGATGAAGTTTCCAGTACAACCGCAATCTTTACCGTACCGCCGAGCGTGCTCATGAGAGTATCTGGGTCCGGAGGGTCATTTGATTCCATGAGCGCAACGCCATCGGTCATGCGGCGAACGGGAGGGATGAGAGATTGCAGTTCTAAAAAAGCTAACGCGGGAGTACGCCCGAGTATAAATAAATATGAGGTCATGAGCGACCGACTGCGGTTATTTCTATTTTGGTCAATTGCGGCCGAAAACCCCTTGTTTTCCGGTAACGTACTTTTGATTTAAAACGGCGAATTTGTATTTTTTTGCCTTTGAGCTGTTCTATAATTTTTGCCTCAACTGCCGCATTTTTTACTACCGGTGTTCCTATTACGGTTTTTTTGCCGTCAACCAACAGCAGAACCCGATCGAATGTTACCAGGGAACCGATATCCCCCTCCATTCTGTCAACGGACACCGTCTGCCCCTGTGTTACTTTATATTGCTTTCCGCTTATTTCAACTATGGCGAACATATTGTCGAATTGTATCAGGAGCACTAGTGAATTGCAACGCTTTCAGTCTCCCGTTTATCCTGTCGCAGCGCCCAAAGCAATCCAATCGACACCGCGATGGATAAAATGGAACTGCCGCCGTAGGATATGAGCGGCAGGGTAATACCGGTGATGGGAATGATGCCCATATTCATACCGGTATTGATGACTATTTGCGACAGCAGCATGGCAAATACGCCGATTATATACGTAAACGGAAACAGCTCTTTTACCAAACCCCGAATGAGTGGGGATATGATTCTCCACAGTAGCGCTGCATACCCCAAAAACAACAGAAGCCCTCCCAAAAAACCCAGCTCTTCCACGAGCGTTGCAAAGATAAAATCCGTATGGAATTCCGGCAGGAATCGGAGATGGCTCTGCGTCCCCCTTCCCAGTCCGCGACCGAACAATTGTCCGCTCCCGACAGCTATCATGGCTTGCAGGGCGTTATATCCTGCACCTTTGGGATCCAGCGACGGATTGAGAAAAGTGAGGATTCGGGCTTTCTGATATCCTGCAAGTATCTGCCATAGGACCGGCAGGAGTAATGTTCCGCCCGCTATGGAGGCGATGAACATTCCCAAGGGAAATCCGCCGGCCAGTAACATCGCAAACCAAAAACTGGCGTATACCAAACTGCTGCCTAGATCCGGCTGACGAAAGACCAGTACAAACGGGAGAAGAAATAGAAGCAAATGAATCGGTACGTACCGAACGTGACGCGGCGGATATTGAGCCATAAAACGGGCGAGCGCCAGAATGATAAGGGGTTTTACGATCTCGGAGGGTTGCAATTGGGCATTTCCTATGAGTATCCAGCGTGTCGCACCACGGATATTAGGACCGAAATACGATAAGACAAGAAAGAGGTTCCCCAGGATATATCCGATCGGTGCAAACCACCAAAGGAACGCGGGATCAACGGTTGACAACGCGAAAAGAAGGAGAAATCCAATGCCGAAATAGATGAGCTGCTGGGTAAATAACCCGGGATTTACCGTAAGGAGCACGAATAATCCGAATAAACCCAAACAAAAAAAGAGAATGACGGTTATCCAGTCAAAACGGAAATGGTGTCTGCCCATACGATTTTCTCTGCCAATGTTTCTCTTTTTATGTAAGAAAGTAACGTCACCGGCAATGCTTGATACTGTTTCGGTAACTCCAATCTAATACGTTGGTCTATTCTGCAGCCTTTTTCTTTGCGCAGCATCTGAATTTGACGAACTAATTCGCGTGCGCTTCCTGCTTGTATATCTTGATTTCCTGTATCTGATTGTCCCCCGGCCGAATAATGTTCTTTACTAATATCATTTATTCCTTCATAAGCTAATTCATAAACGTTTGCTTCATCTGATACGATTTTTTTTACATCTTCTCTTAGCTTTCGCGGTCCTCGATAATTAAGCTTCTTAAATGGAATTCTTACTTTCACGTTTGCTTGCTTACGAAATGCAGCCAGTACAGAAGCAACCATTCTACCATCATCCATTGCTTTCTCAACAGATGTATCACCTTCATCAGCTTCGGGCCAGTCGGATAGGTGCACTGATGTCTCTCCCGTAAGATTTCTGTAAATTTCCTCCGTTATAAACGGAGTGAGTGGTGCCAACGCTTTACAATAAGTTGTAAGAACTGTCCATAATGTCTGATGTGCATCATCCTTTGACTTTCCCGCGGGAGCGCTTGGTCCGACGCGATTACGTATTCGACGGACATACCACTGGGAAAGGTCCCGCAGAAAAATCCATGCCTGTCCGACTATCTCGGGTGTATCGTATTTCTCGTATCCCTTCTCCGTCATATCGTGAGTGCTGCTGTTCATCCGGGATAAAATCCACGTGTCCATCGCGTACGTTGGCGTAAACTTCCCGCTTTGAGCGGACCAGCCGTCAGCATTGGCATACGTTACAAAAAAGTTATAGACATTCCAAAGAAGAAGCAGCATGCCGCGCACCTGATTTTTATAATCAAATTCAGAAATTCGGATATCCTCTCCATGCATGACGGGACCGCCTAGAAGATACAAGCGGAGTGCGTCACCCCCGTATTTTTGAAGCATTTCTTTCGGATCAGGATAATTGTTGTAGTTTTTACTCATTTTTCGTCCGTCCGTACCCAATATGACTCCCGTCACGACGACATTTTTAAATGCGTGGGAATCATAAAGAGCTGTGGCAATGACGTGTAAAACATAAAACCACGCACGGATTTGACCCGTATATTCAACGATAAAATCAGGCGGAAAGAAGTCTTCAAGCTTAACAGTCTTATCGAAAGGAAAATGATGCTCAGCAAATGATGCACTCCCCGCTTCTATCCAACTGTCAAGTACTTCCGGTACACGAGTTGCGGGTTTTTTGCATTCTTTGCATTTCACTTTTATTTCGTCAATTCCGGGCTTATGAAGGTCGGTAATTTTTGTTCCCGATACTTTTTCAAGTTCTGCAATCGAGCCTGGCACGAAGCGATGCCCTTCCGGACATTCCCATACCGGAACCGGACTTCCCCAAAAACGACTGCGGGAAATACACCAATCAGGAGCATTCTCAAGGCTTTTCAAATATCTACCGTACTTAAAGTGATCCGGATACCAATTGACCTTCTTGTTTGTTGCCTTCATTTTCGTTTTGAGTGACTGCACATCCACATACCAGGCATTTTGCGGTGCATAGTAGAGCCGCGTATGACATCTCCAGCACGTCGGAACCGTATGCATGTAGTTGTCAACCCTATAAATAAAACCGCGTGATTGCAAATCCTCAATAACCAGCGGGTCTACGTCGAGGTAATATTTCCCCGCCCATTTCGGAACCTCCGGTTTTATGACCCCCTCATCATCCACATGCAACACAAGTGGAATATGTTCTTTTTGCATGACGGCCAAATCTTCTTCGCCGTATGCGGCAATCGTTACGATTCCTGTCCCTTCATCTGCTGTTACAAATTCACCGGCGATCACAGTGCCCGGCTCTTTTGAATAAAAATCATAGTGAAGGATAAACTTTTTCCCGACAAGCTCTTTTCCTTTGAACTCATCAACAATGCTATGGTCTCCCTTGAGCATGTTCGTTGTTGATTTTGCCAAAATAAATTGTTTGGCGCCTTGCTTCACTTTTATATATGTAATGCTCGGATTTACTGCAAGAGCGGGCGTTGCGATTTTATTCCAGGGCGTTGTGGACCATGCCAAAAGATAAGTATTCTTTTCCTCTGCCAGTTGGTACATGAATACGGGAGCGGGTTCTGAGATTTCCTTATAATTATCCGCATCCATTGCTACCTCAAAGTTCGAAATGGGGGTTGCGCAGTGGGGACAGTACAGCGAAACCCGAAGTCCTTTATATATGAGGTTTTTGTCGTACATCTGGCGAAATACCCACAGAACCGTTTCCATGTACGGCGTATCCATTGTTTTATACGCGTTTTTGAAATCCACCCAGCGGCCGATGTGGTCCACGTACCACTCCCATTCGCCGGAAACCTCCGAAACGTACGCTTTGCATTCATCAACGAACTTCCTGACGCCGATCTTCTCTTCAATATCTTTTTTACGTTTAATGCCTAGCTTTACTTCCACTTTATTTTCCGCAGGCAGTCCGTGACAATCCCATCCCCAGACACGACGCACGCGATATCCGTTCATCGTCCGATACCGAGGGAATACGTCTTTGGGAATGCTGGATAGGAGGGTCCCGTAATGCGGCAATCCGGTGATAAAGGGCGGCCCATCCAAAAACGTCCAGTTCCCTTTCGGTGCCTTTTTTTCGAGAGATTTCTCGAAAATCTTATTCTGTTTCCAGTATGTTATGACCCGTTCCTCAAGTTCGGGAAAATTAACCTGTGCTGATACCGGTTGAAATCTCGCCATAAAAAAACCGTCCCTCTTATATTATATGCTAAGGACGGTTGTCGGGCTTGTTGTGTGCCCGTCGAACCATGGTACCACCTTATTTACCCTCTGAAGCCTTTGGCGAAAGAGGGCTTCTTATTTTTTTGCTGCAGCGGTCTACTTACCCCGCTTGGAGCGGGATGCTCTTCGCTAAACGCTACATTTCGTAGTTCCGTATTGATGGTACGGTTCTGTCCTTCCGGACAACGCATCTATATTACTTTCCGAAAGTATATCAAAACTCTACCGCGCAAACAAACCTATCGCTGTCAATTTTCCGTTTCATGCACTCTGTACAGTCGTGCATCCCCGACGGATCTCTCTAAAGTAATCTTGCCTGTTTTTTCCATATTGGATATGGCGCTGTGCCAATTCTCATTGGTTTCCAGTATCTGCGTCAGCCATTGGTTCGGCCGCGTATCGACGAGAAGAAACTGGGGGGCTCCGCCGAAATCCAACCACCAGCACGTTACTTCTCCGCAGGGCTTGCTCTCAAGGTCGTGTTTACGGGGCCACGCAATGTATATTTCTTTTCGGTGGCTCACGTGGGGAACGAGGTTCTGTTGCGTCGCAAGGCTGACGCCGGAAGGAACAGATGCGATAAGCTGATTCATGTTGTCCATCCATGGTTCGCGGAGCCAATACTCCGCTTTTGATAATTTATTGAGCGGGAAATGGAAAAAATATTGCTGTGCCAGCGAGATAAGTACCATGAAGACCACAATTGCGGTAACGCTAACTTTCCTATTGCGCAGACTTACGAGAACTGCGAGCGTGCCGAGAGTCAGAAACGGCGCTAATATTGCACGGTGATGCATAAAGGGACTCCACATGCGGGCAAACTCCGGTCCGGTAACAAAATATTGGGCCAGGTCCAAAAATACAGCCAGGAGAGCTCCGGCAGAAAAGATCGGAAGAAATGAAAACCATGCGAAGGAATAGAGCCAAACCTGTTGTTTTTCACTGCTGTCAAAAAATTGCGTCAGAATTTTCACCGGATGAAACGATAGTTGCGGCCAGTACTGAAATCCCACAGGGGAGAACAAGGCAATTATTTTCGAAGCAACAATACTATAGAGCATCCCGCCGATGATAAACCACAATGCTGTTTTTCTGTATTCTTTTCGGAACAGATAGATACACCCTAAACACGCCAGTGCAATGCCCATATTTTCCTGGGTAAGAAGCAGAAGAACTATGGTGATAGTCGTCAGTTTCTTCCTGCCTGTTTCGAGAAAATATGCAAGCCAGGCAATCAAACCCACACCGATGATAACCGGATGAAAATCAAAATATACGACAAATTGTATGCCGTAAAATGTGCTGTACAGAAACGCAAGCAGCATTGATACGACAGTCCCCAGACGGCGTTTCATGGCTAATAAATACACGGCTAAGGAAGAAATACTCAGCCATACTGCCTGGAAAACCAGAAGGACGCGTACGTTATTCCAGACGTACAACAACGGTGAGATTATGGGCAGAGTCAGGGTAAAATGGTCACCCAAAATGAACCGTTCCTTTATGGTGTTATACGGGTAAAGAAATCGTGAATACTGCCAAACGGTCTGATCATAGAGGCCTAAGTCAAATCCGCCGGACTGGAAGTTGTTATGCCGTACTATTGATAATGTCGCGTAAAGAACAGAAAGAAGAAGGATCCAACCGACCAGAAACTTTACTGCGTGGCGCTCGAGAAACTGCACTGGTTTGGAAAAAAGGGTTTTGTCCACTGCACTATTGTAATACATCAAGGCTGTCGTATAACAGACATGAAGCCGTTCCGGAAGTCATTTCCTGCGTTGATGCAAAGACGTATCAAAATTCGGGGTATTTCTCACCCGGTATTGTACGCTCAACAAATTCTATTATATACGACTCTTCGTGTTCCCTTAGGAAAGTATGTGCTGCCTCCAGCGGATCGACGTCGATAGGTACCTCAAGTATCCTTGCATGGCTGCCTTGAATCTCTTCTCCGCTGTCCCATCCGACATGATACTGAACAGTACCTTTTTGCTGCTTCTCGCCTCTCTCAATCGGTCGCGATTCTTTAGGACTCACCTGTACGGACGGTTTTCTATTGGTGGAAAAATATCCCCGGTCCATAAGTTCCCGCAACATCCAAGCTGTTCCTTTACCAGCATCTCCGTTGCTTCCTGCCGTATGTTTTGCATCCGAAAAAAACGGTTGTATTTCCACGGGATATCCTGCCCCGTGAACAATCGGTATTACATATCCTGCTTCCGACAGTCTCGCATAAATAATCTCGCCCTTCTCATCCCGCAACACCTGAATTTCATTGTCGGTCTTTATATCTCGGACAATTGCCTCTTTGCCTTCACCTAATACCGTGTACCCGTCCTTATCCAGCAGTTTCCAGTGATTCAATTCCATCGCTGCCATACCGCGCCTTCGGAATTCGTTCGGTTTGCCGCGGTTGACATTTACTGTGGGAACAACCTGGGCAAATTCATCGCCCAAATCTCCAAATCCCAAAACCGGACCTTCAAGTGATCCCAGCTCGCGAAGCATCCAGATGGTCGAGTCTTTCTTTCCCGAATTAATATGCACGAAATCAATTGTTTTGCGTGCCGCCTTCATGGCAATACGTGCCCAATCAACTTCCGGATGTTTGGGAATTATTTGTTCTTGTATCATTTTCACCTGTTTCAGCGTGTCGGTTATTCCCTTCCAACTTAAAATATATTGCCTCGGATTCTCGTCTTCCGGTGCATCCCCTACAACGACTGAATTTTCAAAAAGAGGAACGAGTTCACGTTGAATGACCTCACGAAGCTTTTGTTTGGTCGGGACCTCCATAGAATGGATAACCCGCCAGCGGAAGTTCAATTCGTTTTCGACTATTCTGACGTCAGTACTTAGGCACACCGCAGAACCGTTTTCCGGTGCGGCGATAACCCGTTCCTGGAACATCTTTTTGGCTTCTTCCATCGATGTTAGGTCATCCAAACGGAAAAATAACCGGGTAAAAACCGTACGCTCCAGCCTCCCCAATGTTGCTCCGGTATTAAATATGCACGTTCCTCCGCCATGTATAAACTTAGTGAGAACATCCAGAGGTTCATTATCAATGGCGTACATACTTCCCGGCCGGGTAAGCGTTCCGTCAACATCCAAAAACAAAACTCCGTGGATATCTCCTTCAGGAACTTTGGACTGAATTGGCTTGACTTCCCATCGGAAATCCGAGCGAAAGTGAGGTAGTTGCTCAGCGGATTGATACATTTTGATATTATACCACTCACAAGAAAATTTAGCCTGTTCTGACGGCATAAATACCGTGTCCGGAAATGAAAATGTTGGAATTAATCTAACTTTAGCTTCTTTGGGAAGGAAGGCGGGGTTTATCCCGCTGCTCAACTTCTTTGGCGAAGGAAAGCGGGGATGTCAAATTCATCCTCCTCAGGAGGGAGCTCATCGGACGAATATGACGGCGAGGCAACCGGGGGTTTTGATTCCGGCGCTGCTGAGGGAGAGGGTTTGGCAAATCCGGTTCTTTGGTCTATCACAGGCATTTGGTATGATGCGCGTCCGGAGAGCTCACGCAAACGTTTCTTGGTTTCGTCAAATCCCGTCGCTATAACCGTTATCTTTATCTGATCGACCAGATTCTCGTCTATGGTTGCTCCGAAAATGATATTTGCATCGGGATCCACAGCCGCTGCGATCTGTTTGGCTGCTTCATCAACTTCCGACATCGTCAGGTCCGGTCCGCCGGTAATGTTGAACAACACCCCCTTTGCCCCTTCGATGGATATCTCCAAAAGCGGAGAGGCAATGGCCGTACGGGCTGCCGTTGCCGCTCTGTTTTCTCCAACTCCTGTTCCGATACCCATAAGCGAAGATCCTGCGTTTGTCATTATGGCGCGTACATCAGCAAAATCCACGTTTATCAGGCCCGGCATGGTAATAAGATCGGAAATACCCTGAACACCGTGACCCAATACTGAATCGGCAACATGAAATGCCTCCAATAACGTCATTTTCTTATCTATGACTTCCAGAAGCCGCTGATTCGGTATCACGATAAGCGTATCAACCTTGTCTTTCAGATTCATGATTCCCTCTTCGGCGGTCACCATCCGCCGTGTTCCTTCAAAGTGAAACGGTTTTGTCACGACGGCAACGGTAAGCGCTCCGACTTCCTTGGCATATTCGGCAATGAGCGGTGTTGCTCCGGTACCGGTTCCTCCGCCCTCGCCGCATGTCAAAAAAATCATGTCGCTGTCACGAAGCTGTTCTTTCAGCTTCTCTTTGGACTCTTCGGCTGCATGACGTCCGATTTCCGGACTGCCGCCGGCTCCCAAACCCCGCGTAAGATTCTCGCCTATCTGTACTTTTATCTGCGCCTGGCACGTCATGAGTGCCTGTGCGTCGGTATTGACGCCTATGAAGTCTACTCCCGCTATTTGATTGACGGTTATCATGGAATTAATGGCATTGCAACCGC
>Ga0214473_10004132_pt1 | contig 17471 bp, 15 predicted proteins | sample RVTome_7_FD_203509 | JGI IMG/M metagenome (GOLD analysis project Ga0214473, IMG submission 203509) | Soil microbial communities from uranium-contaminated site in the Upper Colorado River Basin, Wyoming, United States - RVT98D197 | ecosystem: Environmental > Terrestrial > Soil > Contaminated >... | reverse complement strand
CTATCGCGGGCACCCGACCCCCGGGGAACGGCCAACGACCCGGGTCGGCGCGGGCGGTACCCTTGCTCGGTCCCGAGCAGGGAGATGAGGGGCTCGGTCCCGAGCGGGGAGACGAGGGTCCCGGTCACGAGCAGGGGAGACGAGGGTGCACGACCGAACGGAGCTCTGGAATGACCTCGCCGCGCAGATCGCGGTCGACAGCATCCGCGCGACGACCGCCGCGGGATCGGGCCATCCGACATCGGCGATGTCGTGCGCCCACCTGCTGGCGGTCCTGTTCGCCGACCACTTGCGCTTCGACGTGAAGGACCCTGGCTACCTGGGCAACGACCGCTTCGTGATGTCGAAGGGCCACGCCGCGCCGGGGTTGTATGCCGTGCTGAAGGCGGTCGGCGCCTACGACGACGATGTGCTGCTGTCGCTCCGCTCGATGGGCTCGCCCCTGCAGGGTCATCCCGCCCCGCTGCCGGACTTTCCGTGGGTCGACGTGGCGAGCGGCTCCCTCGGACAGGGGCTCGCCGTGGGGCTCGGGATGGCGCTCGCGATGCGCCTGGACGGCGCCCCCGGGCACGTGTGGGTGCTGCTGGGCGACTCCGAGTGCGCCGAGGGCTCGGTGTGGGAGGCGGCCGAGGCCACCGCGCACCACCGGGTCGGGAACCTCACCGCGATCCTCGATCTGAACCGCCTGGGTCAGCGAGGGGAGACGATGCACGCATGGCAAGCCGACGTCTTCCGCGACCGTGCGGAGGCCTATGGCTGGACCGCGCTCGAGATCGACGGTCACGACGTGCAGGCGATCGACCGCGCCTATCGCGACGCCACCGCCGACGACCGACCCACGTTGATCGTCGCGCGGACCGAGAAGGGCCATGGGGTCTCGTTCCTCGCCGACCACGAGGGATGGCACGGCAAGCCCGTGCCGAAGGACCAGGAGCCGCAGGCGCTCGAGGAGCTCGGAGGGATCCGTGACGTCCGTGTGACCCCTCCCTCGCCGCCCGAGTTCCGGACGCTCGATCTCGGCGGCGCCGAGGTCGGGCCAGCGCCCGTGTACGGGGCGCCCGTCGCGACACGCAAGGCCTTCGGCGAGACCCTCGCGTGGCTCGCCGCTCATCGCCGCGATCTCGTGGTGCTCGACGGGGAGGTCGGCAACTCCACCTACACCGAGGACGTCGAGAAGGTGGCCCCCGAGCGGTTCGTGCAGATGTTCATCGCCGAGCAATGCATGGTCGGGGTGCAGACCGGGCTGCAGGCGCTCGGCAAGACGGCGTTCGCCGCCAGCTTCGGCGCCTTCCTCACACGGGCCTACGATCAGGTTCGGATGGGCGCGGTCAGCCGCGCCGACCTCCGCCTGTGCGGTTCGCACGCCGGGGTGTCCATCGGCGAGGACGGACCGTCGCAGATGGCGCTCGAGGACCTCGCCGCGTTCCGCGCGCTGCACGGTTCGACCGTGCTGTACCCGGCCGACGGCACGAGCACCGTCGCGCTCACCACGGCGATGTGCGACCTCCAGGGCATCTCGTACCTGCGGACGACACGGGAGGCCACGCCGATCCTGTACGAGGTCGACGAGACGTTCCCGCTCGGTGGATCGAAGACGCTCGCGATGACCGACCACGACGACGTCACGTTGGTGGGCGCCGGCATCACCGTGCACCAGTGCCTCGCCGCCCACGACATCCTCGGCGCCGAGGGGATCTCCGCACGGGTGATCGACTGCTACAGCGTGAAACCGATCGACGGCCACACGCTCCGCGGGGCCCTCGCCGACACCCGCGTGCTCGTCGTGGTCGAGGACCACCGCGTGGAAGGGGGCCTCGGCGACGCCGTGCTCGACGCCCTCGCCTCCGCCGGCCCGCTCGAAGGGCGTGTGGTGAAGATCGCCGTCACCGACATGCCGGGCAGCGGCACCCCCGAAGAGCTGCGTGCGTGGGCAGGGATCGACGCCGCGTCGATCGCGGAGCGGACCCGCCGGGCGGTCGCCGGTTGAGGACCCGTCAGGCGGTGCCCAGCGCCGCCGCCGTCGGGATCCCGCCGAACGCATAGGCGATGATCTCCTCGGGCGGCACCGGCTTCGAGAAGTAGAAGCCCTGCCCCAGCTGGCACCCCCGCGCGCGGAGGAACTCCAGCTCCTCGGCGGTCTCGATGCCTTCCGCGAGCGTCGTCATGTCGAGCCCCCGCGCGAGCTCGAGGAAGGCGCTCACGATCGATGCCGCCTGCCGATCCTCGTCCACGTGGGATACGAAGGACCGATCGATCTTCAGCACGCGGACCGGCATCTCCCGCAGCCGAGAGAGCGACGAGTAGCCGGTCCCGAAGTCGTCGATCGCGATCGAGAACCCCGCCCGGTGCAGCTCGGTCAAGATCCCCTGGGCGCGATCGGGATCCATCATCGCGGACGACTCGGTGACCTCCACGAGCACCCTCGACGGGTCGATGCCGCCCTGGCGGATCTCCTGGGTGATCCGTTCGGCGAGGTCCGGCTGCCAGAACTGCCGGGGCGACAGGTTGAATCCCACCTCGAGATCCATGTCCAGCTCTCGCCACGCGGCCACCTGGTAGGAGATCTCGCGCACGACCCAATCGCCGATCTGCTCGATCAAGCCGAGCTCCTCGGCGAGCGGGATGAACTCGAGCGGCGGCACCATGGTTCCATCGGGTTCGATCCAACGGATCAGGGCCTCGACCCCGACCATGCGACCCGTGTCGAGCTCGATCACCGGCTGGTAGTACAGCGTCCACCGCTGCGCTTCCACCGCCTTGCGCAGGCGTGTCACGAACTTGAGCTTCGCGGCCGAATCGGCGGAGGTGCCGCCCGCAAGCACGTAGGTCGTCGTCCCCGTCCTCTTGGCCTCGTACATGGCCGCCTCGGCGTTGCGCTGCAGGTCGCCTGCATCCCGCGCGTCGTCCGGGAAGACGCTGATGCCCACCGAGGCGGAGACATAGACCTCGGTGCCGCCGAGCTCGAACGCCGTGGTGAACGCCTCGATCGCACGCTCGGCCACCGACTGCGCACGCACCACCGCCTGGTCTGCGCCGTCACCGTTGCGGTCGAGGTCGCCGAGGAGCAGACCGAACCGGTCACCGCTCCAGCGCGCCACGAGATCGGTCTCGCGCGTGGCCTCCCGCAGCCGGTCGGCCACCATCTGCAGCAACGCGTCGCCGGAGACGCGTCCGAGCGAGTCGTTGACCAGTCTGAAGTCATCGAGATCCACGCAGAGCACCGCGACCGACGCGTCGTGCCGGCGCGCGCGGGCGAGGGACAGGTCGAGGAGCTCCTCGAACATCAGACGGGACGGCAGACCGGTGAGCGGGTCGTGGTACGCCTGGAACGCGACCTGCTCCTCGCTGCGCATCCGGTCGGTGATGTCGAGCATCACGCCGTACGAGTACTGGGGCGCTCCGCGCTCGTCGCGAGCCATCCGCGCCTCATCGTGGATCCACACCACGCGTCCGTCGCGTGTGAACAGCCGATACTCGAGGCGGAACGGCTCGCCGCTCTCGTTGTGACGAGCGTTCTCCGCCAGCGCCCGGGCCCGGTCGTCGGGGTGCAACAGGCGCGGCCACAGGTCGGGGTCCGCGTACCACTCCTCGGGCGTGTAGCCGAGCAGGACCTCGACCTGGGGACCGATGTACACGCTCTGGGCGCGCTCGTCGCACGCGTCGATGTACGAGACGTGGGGGCCGTTCTCCACGATCGCTCGGAACCGGTCCTCTTGCACCGCGCGATCGCTGTCGGCGCGCTCACGGACGACGGCGCTCGTCACCGCGTAGACGGCCGCCCGAAGGGTCGCGACGTCCGTCTCGCTCCACTCCCGCTCCGCCGCGCACGCGTCGAACCCCGCGAAGCCCCACCATTCGGCACCGACCGTCACCGGCAGGACCAGCACCGAGCGCGTGCCCTCCGAGGCCAGCACGGCACGCTCGGACTCGGGCAGATCGCGCACGTGCGTCCGAAGGTGGCCGCCCCCGCTCAACACCTCGAGCATCCGTGCGAAGTCCGGGTAGTAGGGATGCAGCCGGTTGTTCGGGTCGTCGAACTGACCTCGCATGCCGGGCGCCGTCCAGCACCCGAGCTGATCCATCCATAGCCGGCCGTCCGTCCCGCGCATGTTGCGGAAGACGTAGGCGCGATCGACGCCGACCGCCGTGCCCAGGTCTGTCAGCACGTCGTTCACTTGGTCGGGCCATCCGCCGGCAACCAGACGCGCCAACGCGTCGCGAGCAGCCTGCGGGACCGCCTCGCCGTTCGTCTCGGGCGTCCCCATACGAACGAACCATCGGCAATCACCCATAACTCCTGAAGATGTCCCCCGGTGCGATGGTGGCCCGAGATCACCTCAGACGAAGGGCCACGACCTCCGGTACCCTGTGCGGACCATGCCCGAGTACAAGGAAGTCCTCCACGAGCGGTTCTACGTGAAGGTGCCCGGCACCGACACGCTCCGCAAGACCGGCGCCGCCCGCCTCAAGCACCTGCTGGGCAACGGCTGGCGCGAGACCGAGCGCGCCAAGACCCCCGACTACGTGCAGGTTCGGTTCGAGCGGACCGGCCACGCGCCTCTGCGCGCGCGACTGCCCAAGAAGGCCCCAGAGATCCAGCTCCAGCGCAGACCTCGTCGCGACGGCCCCGGCGGTCGCGGCGGCCCCGGCGGCCGTGGCCGTGGCCCCCGCTAGCTGCCTGAACGGCCCCACCCGCGCCCGTGCCCGAATATCCTTCGGTTCCTCGCTGGTTCTTCCGTAGTTCCTGCGGGTATCATGGTGTTCAGCCGCTGAACATCCGGTTCCCGGCCGGCGCACCGCGTGCGCCTGACCGTTGACGTCGAGAGCCCGACCGAGGGGGTGTGACCCGCGATGAGCGTGGAATTCCTGCCGCAGCCGTCGAACGTCCGTCCGAGCCATCGCGAAACCCGCGCGAAGACGGGCCAGCAGCCCTTCACCTATCCCCTCACGCGCGAGTACGTGGAGCCGGACTGGACGCGGCTGCCCGGGTACCGCGACGTCACGAAGGAGCAGTGGGAGTCCGCTCAATGGCAGCGTGCCCACAGCGTGAAGAACCTGCGGGAATTCAAGGAGGCGCTGGGAGAGCACCTCACCGACGAGCTCTATACCGACATCGAACGCGACCAGCAGGAGCGCGCCACGATGTCGATGCTGATCCCGCCCCAGATGATCAATACGATGGATGAGTCGGACCTGTACGCCGACGCGGTCCGCCGCTACATGGCGCCGGCGCTCAGCGAGCGCGAACCGGAGTGGCCGAGCCACCCGCTCGCGACGCGCGACTCCCTTCACGAGGCCGACATGTGGGCGGTCGAGGGCCTCACCCACCGGTATCCCACCAAGGTGCTCGCCGAGATGATCCCGACGTGCCCGCAGTACTGCGGGCACTGCACGCGCATGGACCTCGTCGGCAACGACACCCTGCAGGTGCTCAAGTACAAGTTCGAGATGAAGCAGAACGACCGCTGGGACGCGATGCTCGACTACCTGCGGCGCACGCCGCAGGTGCGGGATGTCGTCGTGAGCGGCGGCGACATGGCGAACGTTCCCGCGAAGCGTCTCGAAGAGTGGCTCTTCAAGCTGATGGACATCGAGAACATCCGCGACATCCGTATCGCCACGAAGGGTCTGATGGGTATCCCCCAGCACTTCTTGCAGGACGACGTGCTCGAGGCCTACGACCGGATCGCGCAGCGCGCGCGCGAACGCGACGTGGACGTCGCGATCCACACCCACGTCAACTCGGCGCAGCAGGTGACCCCGCTCGTCGGTACCGCCGTTCGCAAGCTGCTCGACATGGGGTACCGCGACGTGCGCAACCAGGGTGTGCTGCTCCGCGGGGTGAACACCACGCCGCAACAGTTGCTGGACCTGTGCTTCACGCTGCTCGACTACGGCAAGATCCTTCCCTACTACTTCTACCTCTGCGACATGATCCCCAACGCCGAGCATTGGCGGACGTCGGTGTGGGAGGCCCAGGAGCTGCAGTACGCGATCTTGGGCTACCTGCCGGGGTTCGCGACACCGCGGTTCGTGTGCGACGTGCCGTTCGTCGGCAAGCGCTGGGTCCACATGCTCGACGACTACGACCACACCCGCGGGATCTCGTACTGGCGCAAGAACTACAAGACCGGCATCGAGGCCGACGACCCCGAGGCGCTCTCGCGCCGCTACCACTACTACGACCCGATCTACACCTTGCCGCAGGAGGGCCAGGAGTGGTGGCGCGCGAAGATCCGAGAGGGTCTCGATGACCTGCTCGACGACCTCAGCCGCGAACAGGGACTCACGGTCGGCGCCTGAGGGACCGTCGGCCGTGTCAGCCGCGCGAGAACCAGCGGCGCCTGCCGCTCTTGGGATCCTCCTCGAGCTGACGGCGTGCGAGTGACTGGAGGTCGAGCGGATCGGGGATGGGGTCGCCCGACAACCGGATCCCGAGCAGGGCCGCCAACCACGAGACGGCCTCCGCGGGCGGATGCTCCGGCCCCAACAGGGCCAAGACGGCGTCGGCCTCCAACGTCCGCGGGCCGTTGGACGACCAGCGCTCGAACGCCTTGGCCGCCCGTTTGCGCCACCGGGCCCCGGTCCCGCTGACCCCCGCGCGCGAGAGCGCCTCCGTGGCGGCTTCGGGGGGCGCCGACGTGTTCACGCCCAGCACCAGACGCACGGGCTCATGGTCGCGGGCCGCGGCGATCAGATACGCGTAGGACTCCGCGATGTGCACGCCGAGGGCGGCTTCGGACCTCGTCGCGGTCTCGATCACCAACGGATCGAGCTGGTCGAGCGGGTGGATCCGGCGGAGGTCCACGCCCCGCCAGCCGTCGCCGACCTCAGGCGCCGAGGGCAGCGGCGCCGACAGCATCGCTCCTGGGACCACCCGGTAGCCCACCCACTGCCGCTCCGTCGGTTCCACCTCAGCCTTCAGGGACGTACTTCCCTTCCCACGGGGACGTCGAGTCGGCAAGCGCCGCGTCGCAATCCCGCAGTTCGAGATCCGGCACGTCGAGCCTCGGCTCCTGGATGAAGTCGAACGCGCCCGAGAGCGGGTCGGCGTTCTTGTCCCGTTGGGTCAGCGGCTTCAGCCCGTGAAGCTTCTCGATGAAGGCGAGCACCGAGGAGAACTCGTAGGTGGTCGAGTCGATGGAGCCCCCGTCTGGGTTGCCTCCCTGGCGCGAGTACGGGCTGATGATCAGCGCCGGCGTACGCGGACCGAGCCCCATCACGTCGAGGTGCGGAGGAGGCACGTGGTCGTAGAAGCCGCCGAAGTCGTCCCAGACGATGACGATCGCGGTCGTCGGCCAGAACTCCGACTCGAAGATGGCGTTCAGCCGCTCGATCGTCCAGTTCTCGCCATCGCACACGTTGGTACCGACCCCGGGGTGCTCGTTCGCGCTCCCCTCCGGTGGGATCAGCCACGACACGGCCGGCAGGCTCCCGTCGTCGAGGTCCTCCAAGATCGTGTCGGGATCTTGGATGTTCGTTCGCATGGGGCCGTTCCACACGTGGTCGATCGCTTGAAGGCCGTTCATCCACTGATCGGGCTTGCCGTAGTACTTCCAGCTGATCCCGTTCGCCTCCAGCTTGTCGGGCAGCACGGGGATGTCGAAGCAGGTGCGGGTGTCCTCCCAGTACTGCGCGATCCGTACGAGCTGGTCCGGAACATCGTCGGTGATGCCCTCCTCGAGGTCCATGATCCTTGAGAGCTCGTCACCGCTCAGGTCTTCGAGCGGGAACCGTTTCGTGAACTCGAGCGGGTCGTCGCAGTAGCTCCCCTCGGTGTCCGCGTTCGTCTTGTTGTCCACGACGCCGTTGGACTGGGCCGCGACCGTGTAGAGATGCTCGGGGAACGTCGGGCCGTACATCGACGTGAAGAACTGGTCGGCGAGCACGAAGCGGTCGGCGAGCGCCCAGTAGTTCGGCAGCGAGTCCCGTGAGTGCTGCGTGTAGCCCGACAGGTCCTCGCCTTCGCCGATGATGTTGTAGCCGTTCATCTTGCCGCCGTTGATCGCATACAGACCGCTCGCGAACCCATGGGTGATGTCGTGGGGCTGGATGTACGGGGCCTGAACGAGATCGATCTCGTCGCCGCCGCCCACCCATTCGCCGGCGGCGTTGCGCTTCATCGACTGACCGACCGTGACCCCTTCGGCTCCCGGGTACTGACCGTAGTAGTGGTCGAACGTCCGGTTCTCCTTGATCAAGAAGATCACGTGCTCGATCGGGTTCTGCCCAGGGATCACCTCGCCGGGACCCGGTGAGGGTGAGCCGGTGCCGGTCCCCGGCGACCCGGAGGCGCTGTCGGTGGGGGTGGTGCCGCCGCTCGGCTCCGTTCCACCCGACGGCCAGAATTGCCACGCGAGGAAGACGACGAGCACCACGCAGAGCGCGGCGAAGCCTCGCCGCTGCGCGATCTGCCTGCGCGTCGGCCGCCGTCGGCGCGTGGAGGCTGGCCGGATGATGGGGCCGGGGCGTTGCTGCATCGCGCGGGAGTCTACCCGGAGCCCAGGTCGAGGGGGTCGAGGGCTGGGCGGAGGTTCCGAAGCTGGTCCGGATCGCGAGCGAGCGAGTACCGCTCGACCGTGCCGTCCGCCCATCGCACGCGGATCGATCCGGTGGTGCGCACCCCCGTCCAGGCAGGCACGCCGGGACTCCCCGCCCACGAGATCGGGACCGCGCGACCCGCGGGTGCGGGACCGCTCCCCGAGAGCAGGGCCGACAACGACCGTCCGTCCCCGGAGGGCGCGACGACCCCTGCGAGGGCCACGATCGTCGGGGCCACGTCCAGGTTCGACACGAGCGCGGGCACGGATCCGCCGGCGACCCAGGGCGAACGGATCGCGAACGGCACTCGGATCGACGGCTCGTACGGCGTCTGCTTGCCGACCCATCGATGCTCGCCGAACTGGTACCCGTTGTCGGACAGGAAGACCACGACGGTCCGATCCTGCTCGCCGCGGGCGAGGACCGCCTGCCATACCCGACGCAGCTGCTCGTCGGCCGACAGGAGCGTCTCCCGGGCGCGCACGCGGTCGGTCTGCAGCTGCGCGGCACGCTCGTCGTCGATGGGCGGGCGCCCCCGGACCCACGCGGGCTTCCCCTCGACGTCGTTCAGCACGGCGTCGCTCGGGATCGCGGGCGGGGCGCCGCCGAGCAGCCCGGTGTCGCGCGGCGCCGGGATCCAGGGCGCGTGCCCCGCCGGCGGTGCGAGGTAGAGGAACCAGGGCCGCTCCGCCGGCGCGGATCTGACGAACGCCACCGCCTCTCGACCGAGCACGTCGGTCACGTATTCGCCCGGCGATGTACCGAACCGCCGCCAGGCGCCCTGGTCGACCACCCCGTAGCCGTAGTACGTGGTGGCCGGGGATTCATTCGTCTTCGCGAACCACCGATCCCACCCCGGCGGCACGTAGGGACCCCCATCCCACGGGTAGCCGTTGAGGTACTTCCCGACGAGGCCGGTGGTGTAACCGGCGTCGTGGAGCCACACGGGCAGCGTGTCGGTCTCGTCGAGGTCGGCGCCGTCCTCGTTCGAGGTGACGCCGTGGTGGTCGGCGGTCAGCCCGGTCAACAGGGTCGCCCGCGACGGGCAACACATCGGCGTCGACACGATCGCCTGAGGGAACGCCAGCCACCCGGTCGTCGGGTCGGCGAGCTGCGACTGCAGCCACGGCATGGCCGGCGGATCGCTCGGGAGCGTGTCGACGGTCTGATCGTCGGTGACGACGAGGATGACGTTCGGTCGATCGTCGAGGGGGACGGGCGCCTCCCGAGCGAGCGCCGCGGCGCCCACGAGGACGGCGAACGCGGCGAGCGCGGCGACCCCCGGGCGGCGCGCGGGGTTCACCCGCTCAGCCCTTCCGGACCTTCCAGATGTGATCCATGGGGTAGTCGCGCGACCACGGGAGGTCCTCCGGGTCGATGTAGGTCGACACGGAGTCCGGCTCTGGGCGCAGCTCGAGCAGGTCCTCGATCACGAATCCGTTCGCGCGGAACAGTCGGATCCAGTCGCCGTAGGTGAGCTGGAACTCCGTGGTGTGCCACTCGGGATCGTTCAGGTCCTGCGAGCGCAGCCCGAAGTACGGCTGCTTCAGTTCCCGAGAGACGCGCTCGTCCTCGGGCATCGCGCTGATCCACGCGAACACGCTTACCATGCTGAACGCCAGCAGGCCCCCGGCGCGGAGCACGCGGGCCGCCTCGGGGACGGTGCGGTACGGATCGGCGAAGCTCATCACCCCGTGGTCGCACCACACGAGATCGAAACTCTCGTCCGCGAACGGGATCCGCTCCCCGTCGGCCTGCACCACCGGGAAGCCCACGCCGGTCGCCTCCATGTGCCTCAGCCCCTCGCGGAGCTGGGGCTCGGAGAAGTCGAGCCCCGTGACGCGCGCCCCCCGCATCGCGACCTTGATCCCCGTCTGGCAGGCGCCGCATCCGTATTCGAGCGCATCGAGCCCGTCGACATCGCCGAGGACGTGCAGCTCGTTCTCCGGGATGTCCCACACGCCCCAGCGCAGCTCGTCCCATCTCGCGTTGAGCTGCTCGCGGTTCCATCCCTGGTAGTCGGCGCTGCGCGTCTCCCAGTGCTCGCGGTTGCGGCGCACGTGCACGGACGTCTCTCGTTCCGACCCACTCATCGGTCGAGCCACCCACCTTCACGCCCGTTCGCGTCCGCCACGATGCCGCCCGCGATCGACAGCGCGATCTCTTCGGGTCGGCGCCCGCCGATGTCGAGCCCGAGCGGTGACCGGATCCTGGCGAGGTCGTCGTCGGAGAACCCCTCGGCGCGCAAGGTGTCCACGTAGTGCCCCACATGACGACGCGATCCCATGACCCCGATGAACCGGGCCGGGGAACGCAGCAGCGTCGCGAGGACCTCGGTCACCCCCGGCGCATCGTGATCGGTGAGGATCGCGATCGTGTCGTCCTCGAGCGCGAGCTCGTCGATGGACCCGACGTCCGCTGAGTCCCCGGCCGTCACTCGCTCGGATCGCGACTCGATGAGTACCGGGCGATAGCCGAGCTGGACCAGGTGGGCCCGGAGGGCACGCGAGACGTCGGTCGCCGAGACGAGGAGAGCCAGCGGCGGGGGGCGGCGCGGTTCGAAGTAGACCTCGATCTGGCCGAGTTCGTGCTCCAACGTTCGAAGCTGGGGCTCGCCGGCAGCCAGTACCTCCGCCGCCACGCGCACGGCCGCTTCGTCGAACTCCGCACATCCCAGCGTGCCGCGGACCTCGCCGCCGGGCACGATGGCCATCGCGTTGCCCACCCGGCACGGCGGATCGCCGATCACGCGAACGGCCTTCGCCTCGACGACCGAGCGCGGCTCCACCGTGACCGCCTGCCCATGCCCGGTGGGATGGGCGCCGGTCGCGCCGCTCGCGAGCTCCACGGCGTGAGGGAGCACCCCCAGCACCGCATCGAGCGACTCGAGAACCCCCTTCGGGCTCCCCGGCAGGTTGAGGACGACCGACGACCCCAGCGTGCCGGCGGTCGCGCGTGACAACGCGGCCATCGGTGTCTTCGCGAGACCCGCCGTACGCATCAGCTCCGCGAGACCGGGCGCTTCGCGCTCGAGCACGGCCTTCGTCGCCTCGGGGGTGACGTCACGAGGGCCGAACCCCGTTCCCCCGGTCGTCACGACCAGGTCGTGCCCCGCCACGAGCCTTCGCAGCACCTCTTCGATCCGGTCGCGTTCGTCGGGCACCACCTCGCGCGTGAGAACCTCGAACCCGGCCGAGCGCAGCGACGCCGCCGCGACGTCACCGCTCTCGTCCACGCGCGTCCCGTGCGTCACGCCGTCGGAGACGGTGACCACAGCGGCGGTGAGCCGATCGCTCCCTGTCATCGGTCCATCCTCGCACCCGGCACGCCGCCCGTGCGTTCAGGCTCCGGCCGCGGCGGCCGGGCGTTCGAGCGCGGGCACGATCGCGTCGACATAGGCCGCCACATGCTGAAGGCTCCGCCGCCGCTTGAAGGTGAACCCGCCTACCACCGTCGCGCCTCGCGCCGCGAGGAGGTCCTCGAGGACCTGGAGTGTGTTTCGCGGGGCGACGTCGCAGGTGCAGAACGTAGCCACAGCGCGCCCCCCGAGGTCCGGGAGCGCACGGATCGCCGCGACCGCCTCCTTCGCAGGGCCGACCCCGGCCACGATCTTGCCCGAGACCCAGGTCCCCACCACCAGCGCGTCGGCTGCGGACAACGTCCCGACGTCGACGGTTCGGATCGCCGCGGTGCTCGCCGTGAGCCCACGGCGCCGCAGCTCGTCGCGGATCGCCCGAGCCACCGTCAGGGTGAACCCGCGCCGGCTCTCGTACAGGATCAAGATTCGCATGCCGGGCTACTGATAGCAGGTCGCGACCGCAGGCGACTCTCCCGCGACCTCGTCGCTCGGTAGTCTGAGGCCGATCATCCCGCGGGAGGAGGAGCAGGCGCCATGGACCGGCTCGACGAGATCGCCGTCGCCTTGGCGACGGACCCCCCGACCGACCAAGAGACCGCGCAGCTGCTCGATGTCGCGCGCGACGTCGCTCACAGGGCCGAGCGGGTCATCACGCCGCTGTCGACCTTCCTGCTGGGGATGAACGTGCAGCGGCGGATGAGCGAGGGCATGGGCCGACCGGAGGCCCTGGCCGCCGCGATCGGGGATCTCCGCGACGCCCTTCCCCCCGCGCCGGGCCCAACCCAGGGATAAGACTCCAGCATCCCGCTCCGCCACGACCCGGGGTACTCTGGACGTCTATGTCCGAGTCCGCTCCTGCCCTCGCCGCGCCTACGGAGGGCCCACTCGTCGACACGTTCGGACGGGTGGCCGACGATCTGCGGATCTCGGTCACCGATCGGTGCAACTTCCGCTGCACCTACTGCATGCCGGCCGAGGGGATGCACTGGCTCCCGAAGAGCGAGCTCCTCACCTTCGAGGAGCTCACGCGCCTGCTCGAGCTGTTCGTCGGTCTGGGCGTGCGGTCGATCAAGATCACCGGCGGCGAGCCGACGGTCCGCGCCGACCTTCCGCGGCTCGTGCGGATGTTCCGTGAGGTCGGACCGAGCCTCGACATGTCGATCACCACGAACGGGATGCTGCTCGACACCCTGGCGGCACCGCTCGCGGAGGCAGGGGTCGACCGCGCCACCGTCTCCTGCGACTCGCTGCTGCGTCACCGTTTCGAGGAGATGACGCGCCGCGACGCGCTCGAACGCGTGCTGAAGGGATTGCACGCGGCGGAGGCCGCAGGACTCACCCCGATCAAGATCAACACGGTCGTGATCGGCGGAACGAACGACGACGAGGTGGTGGGGTTCGCGCGGTGGGCGCGGGAAACAGGCTACGAGGTCCGGTTCATCGAGTACATGCCGCTCGACGCCCAGCACGCGTGGGAGCGGGGGAAGGTCGTGCCGGCGGCGCGGATCCTCGAGGCGATCCGCGGCGCGTACGCGATCGTGCCCGACGGTCCGACGAACGAGCCGGCCACGACCTATGGCTTCGCCGACGGCGCGCCCGGCAAGATCGGCGTGATCGCGAGCGTGACCGAACCGTTCTGCGACACGTGCAACCGCCTGCGCCTGACGGCCGAAGGTCAGTTCCGCACATGTCTGTTCTCGCTCGAGGAGACCGACCTCCGCGGACCGCTCCGCGACGGTGCCTCCGACGACCAGATGGCCGGTCTGATCCGAGCCGCGGTCTGGGGGAAGTGGTCGGGACACCGGATCAACCACGCCGACTTCATCCAGCCGGCGCGATCGATGTCGATGATCGGCGGCTGATCCGAGCTGGTCAGGTCGTGCGCAGCTGATCGAGGGTCGTCGCGAGCGTCGCCTCGTCGATCTCTCCGGTGGTGGCCTGGACCACGTTGCCGGCCGAGTCGACGAAGTACGTGGTCGGGAACGAGCCCACGCCCAGCCCCTTCGAGAGCGTGGCGGCGGCATCGTCGACGGCCACCGGGAACGACAGGTTGTTGTCGTCCATGTACCCGTCGGGGGTCTCGGTGCCCTGGTCGATCGCGGTCGTGACGCTGACCATCTGGATCTCGGGCCGGGCATCGACCGCCGCCGAGAGCCTCGGCAGCTCCACCTGACAGTGCGGGCACCACGGCGCCCAGATCGCGAGCACCGTGGGCTTCCCGAGGTAGCTCGACCACGTCATCGTGCCCGATCCATCGAGCGCCGGCGCTGACCACTCGGGGATCGCCTCCCCCACCTGAAGCAGGGCGCCGGACGCGCGTGCGATCGTCACGCTGCCTGCGGGCGACGGTTCGGTCCCCCCCGACGATCCGGTGGATGCGAGCGCGAGGACCACGAGCACGACGGCGACGACCGCCACGGCGATCCACAAGCCGGTCGAGCTGCCTCCCTTTCGGCCGCCCTTGGCTCCTCTGCTGCCCTTGCCTCCGCGAGCGGGCGGCGGCTTGCGTGTACCGCTCGCCCGCTGCTGCTTCGCCTTCTTCGCGTTCGTCATGACTCGACGTGACCTCCGCTGGGGGACTGGACCACACTACCCGCGAGGGGTTCGGTCCCCCACATCTGTCGATCGCCGGTGGGCGATCAGGCCGACTCGAGGAACGTCAGAACCTCGTCAACCGCATCCGGGTCCAGCTCGCCTTCGGCCGAGGCCACGACGCGCCCGCTCGCGTCCACGAAGTACGTGGTCGGGAAGCCTCGCACCCCCAGGCCGACGGCGAGCGTGCCCTGCGCATCGTCGAGCGCCACCGGGAACGAGAGCCCCGCGCCGTTCATGTACTCCTCGGGACTCGGGCCTGCGGCGAGATCGACCGCGGTCGCGATCGTGACCAGCGAGACGCCGGGATGCGCGGCGACCGCAGTCGTCAGACGGGGCAGCTCCGCCTGACAGTGTGGACACCACGGCGCCCAGATCGCGAGCACCGTCGGGCTCGGAGGAAGCTCGGACCACGTGATCGTGCCACCCCCGAGCGCGGGAGCCGACCAATCGGGGATCGGCTCTCCCTCCGGAACGTGCCCGCCCGTCGTCGGATCCTCGATCGTCACCTCGGCCGCCCCGGTCGGGCTCGGGGTCGGGCTCGGGGTCGCGGTCACTGGATCGTCGCCACCCGCGAGCGAAGCCGCGACCACGACCAGGATCGCAACGAGCACACCGAGCGCGAGCCAGAGCCGCACGGCCGATCGGCGCGGCGGCGGTGCCCCGTGGGATGGCGCCGGCTCCGACGCCGACGTGGCGCCTCCGGGCGGGGGCGGGAGCGGCTCGGCGTCGCTCATCGCGCCGCCGGCAGGTTCTCGATCGGGAGGGTCCCGATGTCGTCACCCGGCTCGAATCCCAGGATCTGTGCGTAGAAGGACAGCTCGGCTTCGCGCGCGGCCACGATCGTCTCTGCCATGCGGAAGCCGTGACCCTCGCCTTCGTACAGCAGGTACGCGTGCGGAACGCGCTTGTCGCGGAGTGCCGCCACGATGAGCTCGGCCTGCGAAGGTGGCACGACCTTGTCCTCGGTTCCCTGCAACACGAGCATCGGGGTGTTCAGCATGTCGACGTGGTTGATGGGACTGCGTGCCCGGTACAGCTCTGCCGCCTCGGGCCAGGGTCCCACCATCGTGTGCTCGTACGTGGACTCGAACTTGTGCGTGTCGCCCGTGGCGAACGGCTCGAGGTCGGCGATCCCGAAGTACGACGCGCCGGCCGCGAACACGTCGGTGAACGTGAGCGCGCACATCACCAGGTATCCCCCCGCGCTGCCGCCTCGCACCAGGAGCTTCGACCCGTCGACCTCACCCTGCTCGACGAGGAAGCGGGCTGCCGCCAGGCAGTCCTGGAGGTCGACGACACCCCAGTTCCCGTTCAGTCGCTGCCGGTACGCGCGTCCGTACCCCGTGCTCCCGCCGTAGTTCACGTCGACCACGGCGAACCCACGGGAGGTCCAGTACTGGATCCCGAGATCGAGCAGCGCCGTGGTGTTCGCGGTCGGTCCCCCGTGCGCCACCACGATGAGCGGCGGACGCTCGCCGTCGGGCCCGGCGAACCCGGGATTCCTCGGCGGGTAATACAGGGCGTGGGCCGTGCGGGCACCCTCGGTCGGGAACTCGATCGCACGCGGCTCGGTGAGATATGCCCGGTCGACCTCGACGTCACTGCTGACGCGAAGCTCCTCCACCCCGCGGGTCGAGAAGTCGAGCCACAGGACGCGATCGGCGCCCGTGGCCGAGCCGAGGGTGAATACGGCGACGCTCCCCTCGGTGCTCAGGGCGACCGCATCCTGCGCGTCGAACGGAAGATCGACGTCGAGCAGCTCGCCGCTCACCGGATCGATCACGCCCACGTGGGTCCGACCGTCCGAGTCGTACATGCACACGATCCGTCCGTCGGACAAGAATCCGAACGAGCGCTCCCCGAAGACCCACTGCGGATAGCCGAACTCCGCTTCGGCAGGATGCAACGCCACCCGCTCCCGTCCGTCCCAGCGCTCGAAGTTCCACCAGCCGCTGCGATCGGTGGCGAACACGAGCGTGCCGTCGCGGGCCCACGTCGGCTGCCAGATCGACTCCTCGCCGTCGCGCCCCGCCACGAGCGTGTGATCGAAGAGCGTGCCGTCGGGCGCAAGATCGGCCACCATCAGCTCGTTGCCGTCCCACGGCATCCACGGGAGCGACCACGTCAGATAGGACAACCTGGTCCCGTCGGGTGAGATCCGCGGATCGGAGTAGAAGTCGCGGCCGCCGGCGATCGTGCGTGGCTCCGCCGAGCCGTCCACGGGCACCGCGACGAGCTCGTTCACCACATCGGGGACGGCGGGCCCCAGGTCGTGGCGCTCGCGCACCCCGATCCACCACCGACCGTCGGCGGTGACGCGCCCGTCGGCGAACCGCCACCCGCCGTCGACGATCTCGCCGGTGATCGGGACCGGGTTGCCGCCGGGCTCCTGTCGATACAACCGCTGGTCCGCGAAGTTCGAGAAGACCACCGTGCCTCGATGCACGCAGTAGCTGCCGCCACCGTACTCGTGCGCCATCGACCGCGCGTTGAACCCCTGGGGCGTGACGTCCACCGGCGACGAGAACGGATCGCCCCTCACCACGACATACCGGCCCGCCTCGGCCGGACGACCTTCCACCCAATACGCGACACCGTCCTCGAGCCAGGTCTGCCCGAGATGGACGCCGCCCGTCGCCACCATCCGGGCGGAGATCGGGGAGGACCAGCTCCCGTAGGGCGCGACCTTCATCATGCGGGGCGTCTCCCCACGATCACTCGGGTCACCTTCAGCTCGCCGCCCTTGGTGCTCTCGACCTCACGGAACCTGCCCCGCGTGAACACACGCTTCACGTCACGCGCGCGATCGGGGTCGGTCTCCATCAGCAACCAGCCCTTCTTCGAGAGCCAGGCCGGGGCCTCCTCGACGGTTCGGCGGACGAATCCCAGACCGTCGTCGCTGTTGTCGGTCAACGTGTGGACCGGCTCCCACGCCTTGATCTCGTCGGGGAGCTCGTCAACCTCGTGTTCGGCGACG
>Ga0214473_10004131_pt1 | contig 17474 bp, 12 predicted proteins | sample RVTome_7_FD_203509 | JGI IMG/M metagenome (GOLD analysis project Ga0214473, IMG submission 203509) | Soil microbial communities from uranium-contaminated site in the Upper Colorado River Basin, Wyoming, United States - RVT98D197 | ecosystem: Environmental > Terrestrial > Soil > Contaminated >... | reverse complement strand
GACAATGGGTGCCGATACGCGCCCGGCAACTGGCCGAGCAAGTCCCCACGCCCTATCGCTTCGACAAGCTGATCAAACGTCGGGGCAAGCCGGCGATCCGCATCACTCAGATCGGATGGATGAAAGTTCGTTTGCCCGGGCGAGAGGAGGTTCTGACCCTGGTGGTCTCTCGCCTTGCCGGACAGGATAAGCCCATGATGCTGCTGACGAACGTGCCTGTCGAGACTCTGAAGGATGCCAAGCGCATCTTGCGTTTCTACATACGAAGGTGGGAATGCGAGGAAGCCATTCGCTTTTTGAAAAGTCACGTCCACTTGGAGAAGATACGAACGTTTCGTTGGTCAGCGATTCGTCGTCTCGTTTTGCTGGCCGTGTTGGTCATGCTTTATCTGGGCTGGCTCCTTGAGGCCCATCCCCCCGTGTGTGATAGCCTGATCCGTCTGAGTCAGCCGTTGGCGGACAATCCTGATTTTCTTTCATATCGCTTGTTGGACGGGCTGACGGAGGCGATAGACACATGCTTTTGGCTCCACAAGGATTTGCTGCGGAAATGCTTAACGTAAAAGCCCTCAGTTTGAGTGAATTTCGCGTTTTATAGATTCTCCTGTCAAGCCGGCGTGCTGGTCAAAACAGACTTCAAAGACGTGCTGGCAAAGCGAATCCGAGAGCAAGCCATGGTCATTCCGGCAGACAGTGTTCAAGCCGGGTTTGGCGGCCGACGGGTTTTGTGCGGAAATCCCAAAGGACGTGGTCGAACGAAGAAGCAAAACAACGTTTGAAGAGCTTGCGCGGCCGGCGTTTTGGTTTGACGCCGCCGGAGGGATTTTGTAAAATCTATGCCGTCTGTTTGCCTTGACGGTTCCTGGTCGGCCTGCCCGGCTCTTGCCCGCCATTCGTAAGGCGGGTAAATCTGGCGGGCCGGCGTCGATTGAGGAAGAAATAGAGCTGATTATTCTGGAGGTCCGAACAATGCAATTCCAAGAAAACAAAGATAACGGCGTTTGCCCTTCGACACGGCGTCGTGACGGGTGGAAATACCGTTGGCTGAAGATTGTGCTTCCCCTGGCGGGGCTGGCCTCGCTTGTCTGGTTTCTGATTCGGGTGATCCCCAAGCCCTCGCGGGCGCTGTACCCATGTCAGCGAGTGGCCTTTCCGTTGGCTTCGGGTTTTGTCGTCTGGCTGCTGGGTCTGGCCGCGTCGGTGGCCGCCTTCAAAAAGGCCAGGCTCAGCTTTGCACGTCGGCGGTACGCCTTGGCGCTGGTTTGCGTTGCGTTGAGCGTCGGCGCCATGTGGGTGGCCGTCACTGCAACCGGCGAGAAATCCGCGATGGCCGAGCCGCAGCCCGCGAACGCCCCGATGGGCGTGGCCAAAGGCATTCACGCCGGCCGCGTCGTCTGGGTCCATGATCCCGAGGCCACCAATTGGGAAGGCCCCGGCGATGGTCACCCGTGGCAGGATGAGCAGACGAATCCCGCCGTATGCAGGCAGATGATGTCGAATGCCATTCGTTCGCTTACCGGCGAATCCACGGACGCCAAGGCGTGGGATGCCCTGTTCCGCTATCACAACAAGGCCCGCGGCAAGGGCGACGCCGGCTACAAGCCCGGCGAGAAGATCACGGTCAAAGTGAACTTCGTCGGCCTCATCCGGACCATGAAGGGCGTCAACCCGGAGACGTACGCCCTGGAGGGTGAGTGGGTGGACTACATGAACACCTCGCCGCAGTTGATCGCCGCCCTGCTCAAGGAGTTGACGCAGGTCGCGGGCGTCCGCCAGGCGGACATCGCCGTCGGCGACGGCCTGTGCCGCTTCGCCGGACCGTACTTCGATCAACTGCACAAGCAGTTCCCGGATGTGACGTATCTCGACTGCCAGGGAGCTTTAGGCCGGACGAAGATGGAGCTTTCCACCGTTCCGATCTACTGGAGCAGCCGGCCCGAGGGCGTGCAGCAGGACTACGTGCCCAAGGCCTACGCCGAGGCCGAGTACCTTATCAACTTCGCCAATCTCAAGGGGCACACTGGCGCTGGTGTCACCCTCTGTGCGAAGAACCATTATGGGTCGCTCTTCCGCGCCCCGCCGGACAAGGGCTATCTCGACCTGCACAAGAGCGGCTTCAGCAAGGGCAGCAAGGAATACCGGAATCTCGTGGACTTCACGGGCCACGCGCACTTCGGCGGCAAGACCATGCTCTACCTGTTGGATGGGCTCTATTGCGGCACGCACCCCGTGGACCGTGTCCCGAAGAAGTTTGCCTCCGCCCCCTTCAACGACGACTGGACATCGAGCCTGTTAGCATCGCAGGACCCGGTGGCGATTGACTCGGTGGGCTTCGATTTTCTGCTGGTCGATCAGCCGAAGGCCGCCGGCATGGCAGGCACGGATGATTATCTCCACGAGGCGGCCCTCGCAAACGATCCACCCTCGGGCACATTCTACGACCCGGACCACGCCACCGCTACGACCCGCCTCGCCAGCCTCGGCGCGCACGAGCACTGGAACAATCCGCAGGAGAAGAAATACTCCCGCAACCTCGGCAAGAACGAAGGGATTGAGCTAATGAAAGTCGCAGGGGGGAATGCCAAGCCGGCGGTCGTGGTCGCGCCGGGGGCCAAAGTGGAGAAGCTCGCCGACGGTTTTTCATTTACCGAAGGCCCGGCGGTGGACGCCCAGGGCAACGTGTTCTTTACTGATCAGCCGAACGACCGGATCTGCAAGTGGTCCGTGGACGGCAAGCTGACGGACTTCATGAAACCGTGTGGCCGATCCAACGGCCTTTACTTCGACAAGAATGGCAGCCTGCTGGCCTGCGCCGACATGGATAACGAGCTGTGGTCGATTGACACCAATGGCAAGGCCACCGTGCTGGTCAAGGACTACAAGGGCAAGAAGCTCAACGGCCCCAACGACCTGTGGATCGCACCTGATGGGGGCATCTACTTCACCGACCCTCTCTACAAAAGGCCCTATTGGACCCGCGATCCGGCGATGCAGCAGGATGGCCAGCACGTCTATTATCTGGCGCGTGGCGAGGGCATCCCGCCCTTGATGAAAGGTCCGCAGAAGCTCATGCGAGTCACTGAGGATCTGGTGCAGCCCAACGGCATCATCGGCACGCCCGACGGCAAGTATCTGTACGTCGCCGATATTGGTGACAAGAAAACCTACAGGTACCGCCCTAATGCCGACGGCACGCTCTCCGAGAAGACGCTCTTTTGCTCGATGGGCTCCGACGGCATGACCCTCGACAACGAGGGCAACGTCTATCTGACGGGAAAAGGCGTCACGGTCTTCAACGCCGCCGGCGAGCAAATCGAGCAGATTCCTATCGACGCCGGCTGGACGGCTAACGTCACCTTCGGCGGTAAAGACAGACACACGCTCTTTATCACCGCGCAGAAAGCGCTGTTTGCCCTGCGCATGCAGGTCAAAGGTGCGTGAAGTAGATTTACGATTTACGGTTTTTCTTTTGCCACAAAGACACCAAGACACGAACGGCAAGAGAATAATGAATAATGAACGCCGATCGTCGAAGGATTTCGAGATTCGATATTCTTTGTTCGATATTCGGACTTCATTGCTTCGTGCCTTTGTGCCTCCGTGGCTAAAATGGATCATCGCAAGCAGATAGTAAAGGCAGACAGAAATGATCGGGAAACGATATGCTGTCGTAGTGCTGTTCTTGACGTGGGTGTCGTGTGCCTTTGCCGCGGCGCCGGTAACGGTGGAGCTGGTGGGGGTCAAGAAGATTTGGGACCAGGCGCCGCACAACGCGTTCACCGACCTTGCGCGATGGAACGACAGCTTCTACTGTGCATTTCGCGAGGGTAGAGGCCACGTATCCACCGACGGCAAGATTCGGATACTCCAATCGAAGGAGGCGGATATGTGGAACCCAGCGGCGTTGATTTCGCTGGACGGCTACGACCTGCGGGATGCCCATTTGTCCGTGACGCCGGACAACAGGCTGATGCTGCTGGGTGGGGCCGCACCGAGACCGAAAGATAACCAGAGCGCCCCGACCGGCTCATTCGTCGCCTTCTCCAGGGACGGCACGCAGTGGAGCAAGCCGCAGATCGTCTCCCAGCCGGGGCGCTGGCTCTGGTGCGTGACGTGGCACAAAGGAAGGGCATACGGCGTCTCCTACCCCGCCCCCCAAAACATACCGACCAGTCTCGAACTGCTGACCAGCGACGACGGCGTCACGTACCGCTCGCTCGTGCCCCAGCTCTATGGCGAAGGCCGGCCTGGCGAAGTGACGTTACGGTTTGACACATCAAGTACCTGCTACGCCCTGGTCCGGCGGGACAGGCGAGGCGAAGAGCCATACAGTGCCATCCTTGGCGTCAGCAAAGGCGATTACACCCAGTGGCAGTGGCGCGACCTCGGCCCCGAGTTCAACGGCTTCGGTGGGCCGAATTTCATTCAGATACCGGGTGGGCACGGTTCGACCGAGCTCACCGAAGTTTGGTTGGCCGCGGGACGAATGCACGATGGCGGCACGCACACGGCCCTCTGCTATCTTGACGTCCAGAACGGCACCATGACGAGACTGCTCAAGCTGCCCAGTGGCGGTGACACCAGCTATCCCGGCTTGGTCTGGCACAACGACCTGCTTTACATGAGCTACTACTCCAGCCACGAAGTCCCGCCAGGGACGGCTGGCGCCACCAAAACCAGCATCTACTTAGCCAGGCTGAAAATCCACCCGAAGCCGGTAGTAGATACCAGTGGCGAATAGTTGTGCTCTTGATGCTAAGTGGAGATACAGTCATGCAAGGTGAATCTATGGACCGCCGGGAGTTTCTAAGAGCGTCGGCGGGTGTGCCACTGGCTGCGGGAATGGCAGCGCAGGCAGGGGCGAACCCTTCAATGTCTGTCATCTCACCAGAAGACGCATCCGAGCGCAAGAAGAGGATCGAGGCCAATGGGCAGATTCAAAGGGCTCGCCAGGTTGCCCTCGACATCCTCAAGCCAAGCAAGAAGCAGTCGGAGCACGGACTGGAGCTGCATGCAAACTCGCTGGTCTTCGAGTCGTACGGCTTTGCGCCGACCTCAGCCATTGATGGTGACAGAATGAGCGAGGCGATGGAAGCGGGAGCCTCCGAGATCGAGCTTCAGGATACGAGAGAGGATATGTCGATGACCCGGCACGTCACCGACGCCGCCGAGCGTCAAGAGTATATGGACGCCTGGGAAGCGGCGGGAGTGACCTGCATCTTTCAAAACGCGGGAGAGGAAGGGATAGCAATAAGCCGGCTGGTGAAACGGCTGGCACGATTCACCTACGTTACAGATATGATGCGTGATTTTGTCTGTAAGGCGGTCGGGCCTGATGATATTGTTGCGGCCAAAAAACAGAACAGGCACTGCCTTTATTTCAGCGGCAATGGGGTGCCGATCCCTCATGACTGGGTTTCGGCTGAGGAAGAGCTACGCTACATTCGGGTATTCTTCCAGTTAGGTATTCGAATGATGCACCTGACTTACAACAGACGCAACGTGATTGGTGATGGATGCGGCGAGCCATCCGATGGCGGGTTGAGCGATTTTGGGCGTGTGGTCGTTGCAGAGATGAATCGGGTGGGAGTGATTGTAGATGTGGCCCATTGCGGCTGGCGAACCAGCAGAGAGGCGGCCGAGGTCTCTGTGCGGCCTATTGTCGCCAGCCACACGACCTGCGGCGCGCTTCACGAGCATATTCGAAGCAAGCCCGACAGTGTTATCCGCGCCATTGTCGATAAGGAAGGGCTGATTGGAATCTGCTGCATTCCAGGCTTCCTGGGTGGAAAAGGCGACATTGGCAGGATGATGGAGCATATCGACTACGCCGTGAAGACCTTCGGCGCGGACCACGTGGCTATCGGCATGGATCACGGCTATACATCGAGAAGGGCCGCGCAGGAGAACGCGAAAATCCCCAAAGGCAGGAAGACTCGCGACAGGTGGGAAGCCCTTTGGCCTGAAGGTTCGCGTGCAACCAAGCCGCCCGAGAGCCAGCTCAGCATGGCGTGGACCAATTGGCCCCTCTTTACAGTCGGTCTTGTCCAACTCGGTTATTCTGATACGGACATTCAAAAGATTATTGGCGGCAACGCACTTCGTGTCGCGCGTGCCGCGTTGGCATAAAGACCTAAGGATTTTTGCAGGTTATCAGCGGACCTGTTAAGAGACAAAGGCGTATCGGTCGTTGCGGTGCAGGGTACGGAAGCCGGTGACAATGCGATCAAGGAGCGGGTCAAAAAGAACGACATCGCTTTTGCGGTCGGGATGGTCCAGGCCGACGAAGACAAAACTTGCTGTGCCTGGGGTGTACGATCTCTTCCCTGGCTGATTCTGACGGATCGCAAACATATTGTCCGTGCCGAAGGATTTGGCCTGCAAGAAATCGAGGAAACACTTGAACAAAGTGATGACAATTAGAGGAAGGGGAATTCCAGGAGTCCTTGTCTATTCCGACTGCGAATTGAGTACGGCGCCCCTCCATATCAAGTCACGGTTCTGCGTCCAATTGCTGTCGGTCCTGTTGACGCTAAGTACGGCTCTACCATGCATCGCGATATCGTCGGATCAAGACAAGCGTTCTTCTGATATGGTCCAGAAGATACTCTCTTCGCGACGAGATTTAGTTAACTATCGATGCTCCGTCGAATATATAAGTACGATGAGCTATGAGTCAAGAAAGAGGGCCTTGGAGATGGCTCGAGAATCTGGGGACTTCCCAACTGAAGTCATCAAGGCTTTTGAGGATGATCTACAAGGCTCGGGAAAAAAGTATGAAATGCAGGATGTGGTGGCAGATGCCACCGGCCGAATCAAAACGAGCATGATAGTCGGCGATTACGACGATGCCGGAGGTAGGCATGCTGTCGGGAAAACCGAACGTGCATGGGATGGCGTGATGGGAATTCTCTACAGCGATAGGCTTCAAGATAACTACCCTGGAGGTGCGGTCATAACTGCAGAAAAACAAAAAGACTTCTCTCTTATGAGATTGCCCCTCCGATTCTTTGGTGGACGTTTTTTGGAAGCGCTGGAGGGAGCAAGTAGTGCAGGCAAAAGCATTGAATTAAAACAAGACAAGGCGGATGGGACATGGCAGATAAGCTTTGAGGCGGACGATCCTGCCTTTGGCCTAAAGAACTGTATTTGGAAATGTACTATAGATCCATCCAAGAATTTTTCTGTTGCGAAAGGAGAGAGCGCGCGACCACAAGGTCACGGTTTCCGTTTTGCTGCAGATTATAAGGAAATTAGAGATGGCATATGGTTCCCCGTGAATGGTACAGGGGAAGGATTCTATGCTGATGGGATAAACGAATATATTACTAGTGCGCGAATCACAAACATCGTGATCAACAATCCTAATTTGGGGAAAAATGCATTTCATGTGGACTTGCCGGAAGGCACAAGAGTTCGAGATACTGTTAGAGGGATTTCATACATTGTCGGAGAACCCTCGTCGCTTGCAGGCAAAGCTTTGCCGACGCTAAGAAACCTCGACCCCAACTTAGATGATGACCAGAACAGAGAAAAGATGCTGCTTGTCTGCTTCTTCGATATGAACCAGCGGCCATCACGGAATTGTATTACGCAGCTTGCGAAGCGGGCGGAGCAGTTGCAGGAAAAGGGCGTCACCGTCGTTGCTGTGCAGGCATCAAAGATTGACCAAACCGCACTCGACAAATGGGTGAAGAAAACCGAAGTTCCTTTCCAGGTAGGAATAATCCAAGGGGATGAGGAGAAAACTCGCTTCGCCTGGGCTGTCCGCTCGTTGCCCTGGTTGATCCTGACCACCAGGAAACATATCGTCGCTGCCGAGGGCTTTGGTCTGGCCGAGCTCGATGGGAAATTAACGCAGGCGGGGGATGGGAAATGAAGGGGGAATGGTTATAATCGCAAAGTTGCTTCAGTTATGAAACGGAGAAATGAGTTTGCACGTGAAAGGAGATTGAGATGAATACGAAATGGTGTGGTTTGATTACGCTGCTGATTGTGGCGGCTCAGGGTTGGAATGCTGTAGATGGGGCCGTGATTGCAGAGGGAGCGAAGGTGGAGAAATTAGCCGGCGACTTTGCGTTCACCGAAGGGCCGGCGGCTGATGCTCAGGGCAATATCTTCTTCTCGGACATTCCCAACAACCGAATTCACAAGTGGTCGCTCGACGGCAAGCTCTCGACATTCCGCGAGGACTCCGGCGGGGCCAATGGCCTGTACTTCGACAAGAAAGGCAATCTCTTGGCGTGCGAAGGCGGCGGACGCAGGTTGGTTTCTATTGACCCGGGCGGCAGTGTCACCGTCCTAGCGGACAAATACGAGGGCAAGCGTTTCAACAGCCCCAACGACCTGTGGATCGACCCGAAAGGCGGCGTCTATTTCAGCGACCCCCGCTATGGGAACCGTGACGGCATGGAGCAGGACGGCGAGTATGTCTATTACCTCTCGCCCGACCGCAAGAGGCTCATTCGCGTCGTCGCCGATATGGTCAGGCCGAACGGCGTCATCGGCACGCCTGACGGCAAGACTCTCTACGTCGCCGACAATGGTGACCGCAAGACCTTCGTCTATCAGGTCAACGACGACGGCACGCTCTCGAATAAGAGGCTCTTTGCCCCCGAAGGCTCGGACGGCATGACCATCGACAACGAGGGCAACGTGTATCTGACGACAAAGGTTGTCGCGGTCTATAACAAAGACGGCGAGAAGATCGAATCGATAGAGGTCCCCGAACAGCCGGCCAATGTCACCTTCGGCGGCAGGGACAACCAGACGCTTTCTATCACGGCCCGTACTTCGCTGTACGCGGTCAGAATGCGGGTTAAAGGAGCCGGACAACAGACCGGGGCGTCGTCGAAATACGAGCAGGACGTTATCAAAACCAGCGTCGGCGATCTGACAATCACCTGTATCGGGCACGGCACGCTCATGTTCAGCTTCAATGGCAAAATCATTCATGTGGACCCCGTCGGGCAAGAAGCCGATTACGCGGAAATGCCCAAGGCGGACCTGATCCTCATCACCCACGAGCACGGCGACCACCTTGATCCTGCCGCTATAAAGACCCTGAGCAAACAAGAGACCCAGCTCGTGCTGACGAAAGCCTGTTCGCAGAGCGTGACCGACGGCACAGTCATGGACAATGGCGACGTTAAGACAATTGCCGGCCTGAAGATTGAGGCTGTGCCTGCTTACAACATCGTTCATCAGTGGTCTGCCGGAAAGCCCTATCATCCGGAAGGTCAGGGCAACGGCTACGTGATCACGTTCGGCGATAAGCGGGTGTACGTGGCCGGCGATACCGAGAACACCCCCGAGATGAAAGAACTTAAGAATATCGATGTCGCCTTCCTGCCGATGAACGTGCCCTACACGATGACGCCGGAGATGGTCGCCGATGCGGCTGAGGCCTTCAAGCCGAAGATTCTGTACCCTTATCATTGCAGCCAGACCGACCCGAACAGCCTCGTCGATCTGCTCAAGGACGTCAAAGGCATCGAAGTTCGCATTCGCAATCTTAGATAGGTGTTGCATTTATGGCAAGTGTAAGCAAGCATTTGAATCGGCGCGACGTACTAAAGGGCTTTGGCCTGGGGGCTCTGGGCCTTGGGCTGGGCGGCAAGTGCTTCGGCCCGCCGGCGGCTTTGGCCGCACCGGGAAGTCCCTGGGTCAAGAAAAATGGCCTGTTCAAGCCATCACCGACGCAACCGGCGAAGGTCTGCCTGGTCAAGGGCAACGATCGGCGGGAAATCGTCTTTCAAGCCCTAAAAAAAATCGAAGACGAGGTTCTGACCTCCATCGGCGACAAGAAAATTCTCATCAAGCCGAATTTCGTGGTGACGACGCGGCAGCTCGCCGCAACGCACGTGGACGCCGTGCGAGGCATCCTCGATTTCCTGACGCCCCACCACAAAAAGCAAATCATCGTCGGCGAATCGACCATTTCCAGAGAAGGCACGTTTCACGGGTACGAGAACTACGGCTATCTCGCCCTCGAGAAGGAATACAACGTCAAGCTGATTGACCTCAACAAGGAGCCGTGGCAATACCGTTACGTCATCGGCCAGGGGAATCGTCCGTTAGCCATCCGGATCATTTCGACGTTTCTCGACCCGGACCTGTACATTATCTCAGCGGCCAAGATGAAAACGCACGACAGGGTGGTGACAACGCTGTCACTGAAGAACATCCTGCTTGGGGCGCCGCTGAATGATGGCCAGAAGAATGACAAGGGCCTGATGCACACCGTTGCCAACTTCACGCGTGAGGCCGTCCTGAACTACAACATGTTTCACTTGGCCCAGGAGATATACCCCGACCTCGGTGTCATTGACGGCTTCGAGGCGATGGAGGGTGACGGCCCGACCAGCGGCACGCCGGTCGATGCGCGGATCGCCATGGCGAGCCTCGATCCGCTGGCGATGGACATCTTAGCCACCAAGCTGATGGGATTCGATCCGACCCAAATCATGTATCTGGCCAGCATGGCCGAAGCGGGGATGGGCCAGGGTGACTTGAGCAAAGTCGAAGTGCTCGGCACGCCGCCCGAGCAGTGCCAGTTCCACTTCAAGCCCCACAGAAAACTCATCGAGCCCTACGGCCTGACCTCATAAGGGAGACCCCTCTCTTAAGGCCAGAAGGCAGCGACGGCAACGGTAAACCAGATGACAATGCCGAGGGCGAGCTTGCTCGTGATGCCGAAGAATTCCCCCAGTCCCGCCCCGACGGCGTAGCGAACGCTGTGCTCCATCTTCTTGCCGCGGGAGAATTCCAGACCCCACACGCCGGTCCCGGCGCCGAGGCAGGCGCCCATGAGCGTGCCGAAAAAGGGAATGGGGATCAGGAACGTGCCGAGGATCGCGCCCGCTATGGCGCCGAAAAGTGCGGCGATGGAGCCGGGCCAGCTCGCGCCTGATTTCTTGGCCCCGATCATGCCGGCCGAAAGTTCCATCAGCTCGCCCAGAGCCGCCAGAACCACGACGAAAACCAGGGTGTAGATGGAAAAGACGCCGCTCTCCCACCGCCACCAGGCGAAAAGACACGTGGAGATGACAATCATCCAATTTCCTGGCAGGCCGAAAACAACCAGCATCAGCCACGCCGCGTTGAGCAGAATCAGTCCGACTGCATACAGATAAAGCATGAGCGAATTGTAGTAGCGCCACGCGAAAATGCAATACCAAAACCCCGGTGCTGCAATGCTACTTGAATTCGGCGTGGCGAGGGTATCCTGCCCTTGTTCCCTACCGCTGGCAATCGGGCGCCCTTGGCGAATTCACACGTGCGTTTTGCGCTTTACAGGCTACCAGCAGAACGCTGCGTGCGCTCAAGTATAGCCGGCCTTTTGCCTGCTGGCAGCCGAAAGCGATAAACGCGCCCTCGGCGTGGCAAGGCCACATCCTGTAGCGGATTATTGCGACGAAAGTGGCGTTGTGGGGCTAATATCCCGGTGTCGTTCCTTATCATCCCTCATAGTGGAACTGCTTCCTTCAAAACGCGGTCTCGGATGCGAGGTCGTAAACCGGCGTCCGTCACCACGTCAACTCGCCGGCCGATGACCTGCTGTAGCTCGTAAAGCAGGCCCCCAAGGTCAAACAAGCTTCGCCCGGGCGCCAGGGTCACCAAAAAATCCACGTCGCTGTTCTCATCAGCGGTGCCCCGTGCGAACGACCCAAAGACCCGGACATCGGACGCGCCGTATTTGGCTGCCAGCGAAAGGATCTGCTCTCGACGGTCGCTTATTATATCCTGTATTCCCATCACAGATAATGTAAAATCTGCGTGCGTTCATGTCAAATGAATTCAACGGCTTACCACGAGACGCTGGAGCAATTCCCTTCTGCCGTAAGCTTGTTGGCTGGAGCAGCCGCACTTGTCATTTCAGGCGGCGCCGCTACAATCGGGAAAAATCAAACTTGCTCCGTGACTCTTTGCACGGTGCGAAGGCAGAATGATCTTTCGAGGAGAACCGGTATGAGGATAGTTCGAGTCGTTCCGCGAGCGTCGCGCATTTCAGCACTGCTGCGCTGTGTAGCTTTGCTGCTTGTCACATTCGGTTGCGTGTCCGCACCGGCGGGCGATCTCAATCCCGCTCAGAAGACGCCCCTGGAGCAGGCCGGACTTGAGCCGCTGTTCCGCGAGAGCTTCACAGATGGCAAACTTGACGTCATGCGCTATGAGTCGGCCTACGGTTCGAGGGAGCAGTTCAACAGCTACATTCAGCCCGGGGCGATTTTCCTCGGTCAGAAGAACGCCAGTGAGAACACTGAGCAGCAGATCAATTACTTCCCCAAACCTGGCGCGCGGGCCATCTGGACCATCGAGTTCGACGTATGGCCCACGGCGTTGCACGAATCGAGGGTGCTTGTTCGTCCCAGGCGCTTCCGCGACGGCGTTCACGTCCGAATCGGCCAGCCGGGCGAGCGAACCGAAGTGGTCTTTCGCAACGAGCCGGGCGGCTACAGAATCGTGGACTACCAAACGCCCACGGGACCAAACCGGAGCTGGGCGCACGTGGTTGTGTCGTACAGCGTTGAGGCACAGAAGAAACAGTGCGAGTTCGTCGTCGCCGTCAATGGGCAAGTCCACGGGCGCACCGGGATTTCCTACGATCCGCGTCCCGAGGATACCGACCGGCCCTTCAGTATCGAATACAACGGCGCCGGGGCCGACAACGGATACTACATCGCTAACGTCCGAGGCTATGCGGAATTCCTGAAAACGCAAGAGTTGACGCGCCTTCTCGACGGGCGCGTAGCAGCGCACTTGTCGCGAGTGCCCGATCCGAGCCAAGTCGAAGGCAAGTGGCCACAGCTTGTGCGCGTGGACCGCAGCCTGATTAACGTGTTGCAGAAGCCGGAGGGCCTCGACGACCAGGCGCCGACGGCAGTTCCCAAGTCCGTCGTCAAAGTGATGCGCGGGCCGGTCGTTGTTGGAGACGTATGGGTGACCCACGAGACGGACGTCGCCAGGCGAAATCTCATCGTCAAGTTTGGCGGCGGCTATCGCGTGGTGAAAGTCGTGTACGATTCGCGCGGGGCCGGCCCGGCCGAAGGTCTCTTTCAGTCGAGCTTCAAATTAGCTCTCGGCTATGGCGGGTGGGGCGACCAGAAACTGTGGAATCCTATCGCGATCCAGGACGGATTGCGCGAAGGCGGCGTCTTTGCCTTTTATCCCAACGTCCCCGCGCGGTACTTGAAAGTGTATGACACGAGCACTGCTGGGGAAGATGGCCGGCGGATCGCCGATACGTGGTTTGTGAACGCCGAAGGCATCCAAATCTACGCCGTGCCCGACCCCAACCTCCTGAGGAGCGGCCCCACCGCCTACGGCGAACAAACCGACGACCAGGGCCAATTCCTCGGAACCGCCGGCCTGCTCGATTGACGATTCTGCGGGAGCGGATGGGTGAATGGGTGATCCAAGTCATCCTCCGAATTTGGCATTTTGCTTGCGGAAGGGCTTGCGCGGGGGTAGTCTTCGGTTCTGGCGTTCGTCCGTCTATTAGCCGAGTCGGTCGGTTTATTGAGGGAAGGATATCGCAAATGGTCAAAAAGCAAGTCCACTTACCGATTCTTGCGTTCACTCTGCTGTCCCTCGGCAGCCTGATTCTGCACCTGAGGGTACACCCACCGGTGCTCGAAGGAAAACTGCGGCTCTTTTTCCTGGTTCCGGCTGTCTTCGCAGGTGCGGCGACGTTCGTTCTGCCGTTTATGTTCAACAGCAAGAAACTCTGCCCATACGCGTACCTGATTAACCTGGCGGCCGTCATTACCGGGACGGTCACCATGGCGTACTTCTCAGTGACGCACTGGGAAGGCCCGGTGACGATTATGGCAATAGTGTTCAACTCCACCCTCCCCGATATCGTGATTCTTCTGGCGAAGCTGCCGCTTGCCCACAGCATCCTCGTTTATTGGCGAGCGAAGCCCCGCCGAGCATAAAGTTGCCGGGATGAAGAATCGACCTATGAACGGCAGATTCACAAGGACTCTCACTCAGACCTTACTGCTGCTTGCTCTCGCGTTGCTGCTCAGCGTCCAGCTTTTTATCGCGTGGTCCAATTATGGGGGGCAGGCGGGAGTCATTGGCGCCGGGCCTGCGAGGCTCGTGGCGGCAGGCAAATCCGCCGCCCTGGTGGCAGCCACACTCCTCATGTTCCAGTTTGCGCTCAGCGCCAGGCTCAAAATCCTCGACCGGCTCTTCGGCATCCATCGACTACTCCGTCTGCACTCGATCACCGGCCCGACAGCGGCTGCGCTGGCGCTTAGTCACCCGTTCCTGATATATGGCTCAAAGGTTTACGGCGGTCAGGAGACTCTCGCCGAGCTTTGGCCCCAATTGCTCGGCGGTGTCGTGCTTCTGGTCCTGGCGACCATCGTGGCGACCACGCTCGGCCGGAGCTTTCTCGAACTGCCTTACGAAAAATGGAAGCGAATCCACCAGCTTGCGTTTGTGACGGTTGTTCTGCTTGCCGTCCACGCCCTTGTTCTCGGAAGCGACCTGCGATCAGGCTGGCCAAGAATCCTGTTTGTGAGTTTGCTTGGCATGTATTTGGCACTCTTTTGCCGGGTAAAGCTGCTCAAGCCGGCAAAGCTCAAGTCGCGGCTATTCAAGGTGACGGAAGTGACAAGGCTCAACCACGATACCTGGAATCTCAGGCTCAAACCGTCGGGTGAGAGCTTTACCTACCTACCGGGACAATTCGCATTTCTCACGTTGCACAGGCAAAAAGAGAAACCCTGCGAGCATCCTTTCACGATTTCTTCGTCGCCTATGGATGCAGAATGTATCAGCTTTACGATAAAGGAATCGGGCGATTTTACCAATACCATCGGCGCGACAAAACCGGGTGACCTCGCCTGCGTCGAAGCGCCGTTTGGCCGATTCAGCTATCTGAAGCTCCCGGCCTTCGACCAGCTCGTTATGATTGCCGGCGGCGTGGGTATAACACCGATATTAAGCTGCCTGCGTCATATTGCAGAGTCAGGCGTTCCGAAGCCATTAACGCTTATATGGGCAAACAAAACGAAGGACGACATATTTCTTGAAAGCGAGCTGAACGACTTAATCGCCGCTCTGCCCGATCTTAAAGTCCACCACGTTCTGTCTCGCCAGCCGGACTACGACGGCTTGACGGGACATGTTGATAAGACTCTCCTGCTCAGACTGATTCCCAATCCGACCCGAAACACGCACGTCATGCTCTGCGGCCCCATCGCTATGATGAAAAGCGTAAGGAAAGAAATCAGAAAAGCCGGCATCCCCCGCTCCAGAATCCATACGGAGAGATTCTCGTTCTAAGGCCGGGCTCTTGAGTTGCTCAGGCGGCTGATTTTGGGGATCAGATCAGTGCGGCGCTGCTCTCGCAGGAAATCACCGATGAGCTTTTTATTCTGCGGCTGGTAGTATTGTAAGAGCGCCGCCTGGAGGCGTTTTTCTTTTCGGGATCGAGGGACGTGAATACTCTGCCCCGCCGGGTCCACGCCACAAACGTACATCGCCGTCGAGAGCGTCAGCGGGATAGGGACAAAGTCCTGGACCTGCCGCGGCCGCCACGAGCGAGAGATCAGGTATTCGGTCAGCTTCAGTGCATCTTCGGGCCGGCAGCCGGGATGCGCGCTAATGAAGTACGGCACAAGGTACGCCTCCTTCCCCGCGCGCCGGCACGCTTCAGCGAACCGCTGCTCGAATTCCTCGAACAGGTCAAACCGGGGCTTACCCATCAAATCAAGCACAGCCGAGCAATAATGCTCGGGGGCCACCTTCAAATGTCCCCCGACAAAATGCCGCACAAGCATATCGAGATACTCGCGACTCTTGAGGGCAAGGTCGTGGCGAATGCCGGAGGCCACAAAGACGTTGGTTCGCTTGCTCCCCCTGCTGCTCCATCGGACAAAGGCCTCCATCATTTCGAGCATCGCGCCATGGTCGAACGCCGCCTTTTTGCATAGAGAAGGTGACATGCAGCCGGTTCGCGCACAAGGCTGCTCCTGCGGACACTCCATCCCATACATGTTGGCGGACGGCCCTCCAATATCGACAATCGTCCCGCGAAATTGCGGATGCCTGCGGAGAGCGTCGGCTTCGTTCAAGAGCGACTCAAGAGACCTCGAAGTGATCGTCTTACCCTGGTGACAGCTTATGGAGCAGAACGCGCATCCGCCGAAGCAGCCCCGATGGGTCGTGATGGAGAACTGTACCGGCGTCAGTGCGGGCACGCCGCCATCGCGGCTGTAACGCGGGTGCCAGCACCGTGAGAAAGGCAGGTCGTACAAGGCGTCCAGCTCTTGGCTGCTCAAAGGTTTGCCCGGAGGCAGAACAACAAGCATGCCCGGGTCCTGCTCCTGTACGATGGCCCGTCCGCCCGGCCGGGCCTGCGCTTCGTATTGCCGATGCGCATCCATGACGGTGTGAGTGTCCGCCTGCTGCCGGCTGAGCGACGGCAGATGCATAGCCCCCTCCGGGATAGCAGCCCCTTTGTGGGCGACGTAAGCCGTGCCGGGTATGCCGGTTAGCTCATGGATGGATTGTCCCGCGTCGAGGCGCCGGGCCACCTCGGCGACGGCGCGCTCGGCCATGCCATGCACAAGCAGGTCCGCCTTGGCATCGACGAGCACCGAGCGTTTGAGCTTGTCTTCGATGTAGTCATAGTGCACGAGCCGGCGCAGGCTGGCTTCGAGGCCGCCGAGGATAATCGGCACGTCGGGGTAGGCTTCTCTGGCCCGGGCGGAATAGACTAAGAGAGGCCTTCCCGGACGCAGACCCACGGCGCCGCCGGGGCTATAGACGTCCTGCCCTCGGCGATGCCCCAACGACGCGTAGTCGTTCAGTCGCGAGTCGATACAGCCGCTGGTGATGCCCCAAAACAGCCGAGGCGGGCCGAAAATGCGGAAGGGCTCAACGCTTCGCCAATCGGGCTGGGCGAGCACCGCAACCCGATAACCCAGCTTCTCCAGCCATCGCCCGATTAGTGCAACGCCGAACGAAGGATGGTCAATGTATGCATCGCCTGTGATGAGTATAATATCCGCCCGCTCCCAGCGGCGCTGTTTGATTTCATCAGGCGTTGTGGGCAGGAATGCAGCAGCACTTTGGCGCTTCGCAGCCATAATATCATCTTACCACATTTCGGCGAGGTTGCTTCACACTTATCCGGCGCAAAGGAAAAGGCCGGCCCTTTTCGGGAACCGGCCTTTATAAACCCGTACTGAACTTGTCGAAGTATCCTGGCGATGACCGGATTCTATCCGCCTTTCGTTTGGCGGACCCGCCGCAAAGCCGTAAGCCCTGAGCAACCTGTGGTGAGCGAAGTCGAACCAAGTCGAAGGGGACTACCATCGGCTCCAGCGGGCTTAGTACTCGTAAGGCAATAGATTCGGAAATAGTTCAAGTTTGACCACAGGCCATGCCGACAGAATAGGCATGGAACGAAAATGGCTACAAATCCGTGTTTTGCCGATCGGCGAGGATACCAC
>Ga0214473_10004130_pt1 | contig 17477 bp, 12 predicted proteins | sample RVTome_7_FD_203509 | JGI IMG/M metagenome (GOLD analysis project Ga0214473, IMG submission 203509) | Soil microbial communities from uranium-contaminated site in the Upper Colorado River Basin, Wyoming, United States - RVT98D197 | ecosystem: Environmental > Terrestrial > Soil > Contaminated >... | reverse complement strand
ACCTGGTAGCGCTCAAGCTGTTTGGTGACCGCGTCGGCGCCGTGCTTGGTGCGCGTGAAGACCAGCGCGTTCTTGATGGAAGGGCCGTCCAGAAGGTGCTTGAGGAGCTTGATTTTTTCGGATTTCTCCACGTAGTGGACCCGATGTTCCACGGCCTCGGCGGGGGTCGCCACCGGGGTTACGGCCACCCGGACCGGGTCGCGAAGGATGGTGTCGGCGAGCCCCTGGATCTCCTTCGGCATCGTCGCCGAGAAGAAGAGGGTCTGCCGTTTCGCGGGCAGCTGGTCGATGACCCGCCGGATGTCGTGGATGAAGCCCATGTCGAGCATCCGGTCGGCCTCGTCCAGGACGAACGTTTCGACGGTCCGCAGCTGCACGAGTCCCTGCGACATCAGGTCGAGGAGCCGTCCGGGCGTGGCGACGAGGATGTCGATCCCCCGCCGGAGCGCCTGCGACTGCGGGCCCTGGTTGACGCCGCCGAAGACGATGGCGTGCTTGAGGGCCGTGTGCCTGCCGTATGCGCCGAAGCTCTCCGCGATCTGGGAGGCCAGTTCCCGCGTCGGCGTCAGCACGAGGACGCGGATGGGCCGCCGTCCGGTCCCTTTCCAGGGAGTTCCCTGGAGGCGGTGCAGGATCGGAAGCGCGAAGGCGGCCGTCTTCCCGGTGCCGGTCTGGGCGCAGCCGATCAGGTCCTTCCCCTCGAGCACGATGGGGATCGCCTTCTCCTGGATGGGGGTCGGGGTGGTGTAGTTCTTCTCCGCGACGGCGCGGAGGATCTCGGGGCGAAGCCCGAACGTTTCAAACGTCATGTTCTCTTCGAGCGGTTTCTGTTCCTGCATGTTCTTCACTTCTCCTTGAGTTTTTTCACCAAGCACAAGCCGGTGGGCGGGCGGTGTGCCCGTCCGATCTTCCGCGTGGTGAAATCTCGGGAGAAGCGGGGGAGCCCGGCCGGGGGCCGGACCTGCTCCTTCGAAAGGACCCTTTGGGAGAGGATTGCGTCTCGGGATATTTGAACTGGCGCTATCGTAACACCTTGGTGCCGGTTCCGCAAGCGATCTCTTTCGGGCCCGCGCCTGCTCCGGTCATCGGCGTCCCTTCGCGGCGTCGGTCCGCCGCCCCTCCGAGAGAACGGCCTCGGGGCGCATCCCTGCCGACGACCAACGGAGAGTTCCGGCTCGCGTCGTCCTTGTCGAACCCGGGTGCCACCGCGCCGGGGTATAATCCCGAAGTGGACGAATTCACCCATCGGGAGGTGCCGCGTCTCGGCCGGCGGCTCTTCCGCCTCGGCCTTTCCGGCTCCTTCGGCCTCGACGAGGCGGGGTGCCGCGAAGCGCTGGAACGGATGCAATACGTCTTCTGGTCTCCCCGGATGAAGGCGTTGACCCCCGCCCTCCGGGACGCCCTCGCACGGGACCGCGACCGGTACGTGGTCTCCGCCGGCCCCCTGCTCGGCTATTTCCCCGGCGCCGTCCGCCGTGCGGCCGAAGCGGCATTGCGGACGCTTTGCGTCGATTCCCTGGACGTCTTCCAGCTCTACTGGCTCGGGAAGATGTCCGCGTTCACCGCCGCGGTTCAGGAAGAGATGAACCGGCTACGGGAAGAGGGGAAGGTCCGCACGCTGGGGGTCTCGATCCACGATCGGCCACGGGCCGGAAAACTGGCGGAGGAATCGATCCTCGACCTTCTGATGGTCCGCTACAACGCAGCGCACCCCGGGGCCGAGGTGGAGATCTTCCCGCACCTGGCCCGTCGCCGTCCCGCCGTGGTCGCCTACACCGCGACGGCGTGGCGGAAGATGCTTCGCGCTCCCGGCGGCTGGAAAGGAAAGGTCGCGACGGCGGGCGACTGCTACCGGTTCTGCCTCGCGAGTCCGCACGTGGACGTGGTGCTCACCGGGCCCCGGGACGTGGCCGAGCTTCGGGAGAATCTGGCGGCCGTCGACCGGGGGCCGCTTTCCCCCCCGGAGATGGAGGAGATGCGCGCGTTCGGGCGCGCGGTCCACGGGTAGCGGCATCGGATCCACTCCCGGACAGGTTGACGCGGGGTGCGCCCCGGGATACCTTGCTACCGAATCGCCATCCGATCCGGGAGGGACCATGAAGAACCGATCGTTCGTCGTCGCGGCCGTCTGCATTTCCGCCGCCGCGTTCCTGTTCATGACCGTGGAGGCGTTCGCGCGGATCGGGGGGAGCCGTTCCTCCGGCAGCCGCGGATCGCGGAGCATGTCGACGCCGACCCGCCCCTCCCAGCCGTCGACCCCGTCGTCCACGTCCACGCCCCCTTCGACGACGTCCGCGACCCCGTCCCAGGGGCCGACGCCGTCCCAGGTCCCCCCTCCCCAAACGGGCGGATTCATGCGCGGCATGATGGGGGGGCTGGCGGGCGGGTTCCTCGGGAGCATGCTCTTCGGCGGACTGGGCGGCATGGGCTCCGGCGGGCTGGGCGGCGGAGAGTTCGGCATGCTCGACATCGTTCTTCTGGGCGGTCTCGCATATCTGGGGTACCGGTTCTTCGTGAAGCGCCGGCAGGAACAGCCGGCCTGGTCGCCGCAGGGCGCGGGAACGACTCCCGGGCCGTACGCGGCACCGGCGGCCGTCGCCGACACGGCCGGCGAGGATCGGAACAAAGGGCTCGAGTACATCCGCCGGATGGATCCCGCCTTCGACGGGAAGACGTTCGGGGAAAGGGCGTCGGATGCCTTCTTCCGGCTGCAGGGAGGGTGGACGCGCCGGGACCTGTCGCCGGTGTCGGGTCTGCTGACCGACGAGATGCGCGCCACCCTGCAGGCGGACGCGAACGCGTTGAAGGCGAAGGGGCAGATCAACCGGCTCGAGAACATCTCCGTGCGCAACGTCGAGATCACCGAGGCGTGGCAGGAGTCGGGGCACGATTACGCGACCGTGCTCTTCCAGGCGAACCTGCTGGACTACACCACGGACGAGGCGGGGAAGGTCCTCTCGGGGAGCGATACCGTCCCCGTCAAGTTCGAGGAGTTCTGGACCTTCACCCGGCCGGTCGGCCCGGGGGCGTGGCGCCTCTCCGCGATCCAGCAGACTTCGTAGCAGTGGAATCCCCCATCCGCAAGCAAGGCGGATGGGGGATGATATTTTCGCATCGCTTTCCTGACGTAAATCCCGTTTTTGACACATCGTTTCTTAATTGTGATCCCTCGGGGCTGGCGAAGCCCTCGCCTGTTCCCGTTCCGAGTTCTTGGTAGAAGGTTCCTGCCGGAAGAGTATTGTTCTTGAAAAACAATGATTTGTGAAGCGCTTGCAGGAAAAAACAATCAACCGGGAACCGGTGGAACGGGAATTGCTGCCGTGTTCTGAAACGAGATTTGTTTCCCCGATCATCCCACCGCATGAGGAGGAGAGTGATGCGAAGGAAGATGGGATCGTGTTTTGTCGTTGCGCTGGCACTTATGCTGGCGACAGCGTGGGCGGGGTCGGCCCTCGGCGCGCCGGGGATCCCGGTTACCAACGACCTGGTCCTGAAAAAGTGCACCAAATGCCACAAGAACAACGGGGGACTCGTCTCCCGGATCTCCTACCTTCGGAAGTCGCCCGAGGGGTGGGAGGAGACGTTGTGGCGGCATAAGCGAACCCATGGGGATTCCATCACCAGGCATGGGGTTTCCATCACCAAGGAGGAGAAAGAGGCGCTGATCCTCTATCTATCGGACAGGCAGGGTCTGGCCCCCGCCGAGGTGGCTCCCTACGCCTACACTCTCGAAAAACGGGACACGAGGGAGAAAGTGGAAGGCCAGGTGATCATCGACACGTGCATGCGGTGCCACAGCTACGCGAAGACGGCGATCCAGCGTCGAACTCCCGAGGAATGGTCAAAGCTTACCAACATGCATGCGGGCATTCTCCCGATGTGGCTCTACCAGCTACAGGACGTCGCCGACTGGGACGAGACACTGGCCGCAGCCTCGAAGGAGTTGGCGAAACGGTTTCCCCTGGAGACCCCCGAATGGAAGCAGTGGGTTTCCTCCCGCCCGAAGGCGGGCGAGGGGAAGTGGGTCGTTGCCGGGTACCAGGCCGGGAAAGGGGCGTACGGCGGCGAGATCACGCTAACGAAGACGGGAGATGCCTTCTATTCCTACGCCGGAACGGTGGCGTTCGAGAACGGGGAGAAGCAGCCGATCGAGGGGAAGGCGACCCTCTACGGCGGCTACGCTTGGCGGGCAACCGGGACCTTGGCCGGGAAGCCGATCCGCGAGGTCTTCCACATCTCCATGGACGGTTCAACGTTCACCGGGGTCCGGTTCGACGACCCGCACTTCGAGCTGCGCGGCGTTGAAACCCGCGCCTTCGCCGGGAGCTCTCCGCGAATCCTCTCCGTGATGCCGAAGGCGCTCAAGGCCGGGACGAAGGGCGCCACCGTGACGGTCGTCGGAACCGGCCTCTCGAATGAGGTGAGCCTGGGCGACGGCGTCACCGTGAAAAAGGCAGTCTCCTCATCGCCGACGAAAGTCGTGGTCACCGTGGACGTCGCGGACAAGGCGGCCGTCGGGTACCGGAACGCGAACGCCGGAGGCGCCGCTTCGGCCAAGCTCTTCGCGGTCTACACGGCCGTCGACTACATCAAGGTGGCGCCGTCCCCCGCGATGTCGCGGACCGGGGGGCTGGGGAACGCCGTGAAGCAGCTCGTCCAGTTCGACGCCATGGCGTACAGCAAGGGCGCCGACGGCGCCGCGGGCACCGAGGACGACATCGAGATCGGCCGCGTCCCGGCCTCGTGGAAGGTCGTGGAGCTCGCAAGCTCCAACGAGGACCACGACGCGGAGTTCGTTGGGGTGATCGACCGGAACGGGCTCTTCACCCCCGGGGACGAAGGTCCCAATCCGAAGCGGTTCATGCAGGAGAACAACATGGGCGACGTCTGGGTGACGGCCGCCTACACCGCGCCCGGGGGCGGCACGCTGTCGGCCCGCGGCTATCTGCTCGCCACCATCCCTCTGTTCATCCAGAGGCCGGTGCAGTAAGGGGCGCCATACGCCATGGGAACCATCGTCCGCACGTCCGGCGCGGGTGCGGCTCTCCTCCCGCACCGCCGCTTCACCGCGGAAGGGGGCACGTACCTCTACGCGGCGGAAACCGGGGGGCTGTTCCGGATGGACGACGGGGTGCGGGACGCCTTGTCCGCCCTCGCCTCCGCCGGGGTCGGTGCCGTGCCGCCGGAGATCGTGTCGGATCTCCGGCGGGCGGGGCTTCTCGGGACAGCGGAGGGGGACGGGCCCGCCGTCCGGACCGTGCATCCCCCCCTGCGGCTCCGGACGCTCGTGCTGATGCTCACAACCTCCTGCAACCTCGCGTGCCGCTACTGCTACGAGGACCGCGAGGAAGGGTGCGTCCCACCCGACGACGGCCAGGGATGGCTTGGTACCGCGGCCGGAAGTGGGGCGGCGCGGGAGATGTCCCCGGAGTCGCTCCGGGGGAGCATCGGGTTCCTGCTCGACCAGTGCGGGGAGAACCGGAAAGTGTCCGTGACCTTTTTCGGGGGGGAACCGCTGCTGCGCTTCCCCCTCATCCGGACGGCCGTAGGGGAGGCTCGGAGGATGGCGAGGGAGAAGGGGAAGGAGATCTCCTTCTCGATCACGACCAACGGCACCCTCCTCACCCGGGAGATCGCCGGTTTCCTGAAGGAGAACGGGGTCTCCGTGTGCCTCAGCATCGACGGGCCCCGGGAGATCCACGACCGGAACCGTCCGTACGCGTCGGGGAGAGGATCCTATGACGATGTGGCGCGGGGACTCTGCATCCTGATGGAAAACAGGAACGGCTTCCCCGTCGCGGCGCGCGTGACCCTGGGGCGCGGCGCCGTCGACGTGCGGAAGACGTTCGATCACCTGCGCGGCCTCGGGTTCGACGAGGTGGGTTTCGCCCCGGCCAGCGCGGCGGAGGGGAGCCGCGCCGCGCTCACCGAGGGGGAACTCGACATGGTGATGGGCGGGTTCCGGGAGCTGGCCTCGGAATACATGGACGACGTGCGGGAACGCCGGATGCCGGCGTTCTCGAACATGACGCAGATCCTCGCGCTGATCCACCGCGGGGACCCGATGCCGTACCCGTGCGGCGCCGGGATCGGGATGCTGGCCGCCGACCCGTCGGGGGCCTTCTACCCGTGCCACCGGCTCTGCGGGATCGGCGATTCCTTCGGCGACCCGGAAGCGGGAATCTCCGAAGAGGCCCGCGCGCGGTTCCTGGAAGGGGCCAGGAAGCGCCGCGAGACCGCGTGCGACGCCTGCTGGGCGAAGAACTTCTGCGCGGGGGGGTGCTACCACGACGCGTACCTCCGGCAGGGAGACCTCTTCGCACCCTCGACGCACTACTGCCGGTGGATCAAGGAGCTGTTCCTTCTGGGCCTTCGAACCTACGTTCGCATTCAAAACGAAACGCCGACGTTTCTCGATGTCGTGCTCGGCGAAAGGGGGATCGCATGAAGCACCTGAAAGGGGTCAACCGCAAGGGGAAGAAGATCGATAAGGAGAAGGGGGACCTCCCGGTCGTGGAGGCGCAGGGGAGCATCCCGTTCATGCACACGTGCACTTCCGTGTTCAATCCCGGCTACGAGAACGACTGGACCGGCGCCACGAAACAGCTGTGCACGCCGATGGAGACGGACCTGTTCGGGACCACGGACATGTACTGCTGGTGGCCGGGGCAGGCGCCGGACACCTACAACCACCCGGACTGGAACGCCGACTGCACCCGGGCGATGAAGGACTGGATGAAGCTCAAGGTCGTCAAGCCGGAATGGTAGGAAGCGGCGGCGCGATCAGCGACACGGAGGAATCCCACGGAGGGAACGAACCGATGAAGAGAACGGTCTTTTTCGCGTTGGTGCTGCTCGGGACGGCCCTGCTGCTCGCCTCGGGCAACGCCCCGGCACTCGGCAAGGACATCCTCCTTCAGGGGATGCTCCACAACCACCTCAACGTCCTCGACGGCGACAAGGACGAGATCGTCGCGACGATCGACACCAAGGGGAAGAAGGTCACCTACTTCACGTGGGACCCGAAGGACCTCGACAAGGTTTACGTCGTCACCGACTGGCAACAGCAGATCGAGCAGCTGGACCTCGCGGGGAAGAAAGTGGTCCGCACGTTCCGCCTGGAATCGGGGGACGTCAAGGTGCGGATTCTCGACATCGAGCTCAACCCGGCGAACCCGAACCTGCTGTACGCCCTCTCCCTGCGGCAGCGCTGGCTCTCCGACGAGATCGTCGACATGACGCCCGCGGTGCTGGTGTTCGACCTCACGGCCGGGAAGGTCGTCAAGGAGATCGAGATCCCGCGCGGCTGCATGAACATCTTCTTCGGCTACGACGGGAGCGAGTTCTACGTCACGGGGCGGGACGTCTACGTCTACGACCCCATGACGGGGAAGCAGGTAAACTTCCTGGGGCTCGCGCACCCGACCACGACCGGGGTAGATCCGCAGATCTCCCTGAACGCCTGGCGGCTCCACGACCAGTCGGGGATGGCGATGGTCCTGGTCGGCAGCCTGGCCACGGCGAACAACCTCGTGTACCAGGGGTACTACACGATCGACCTCAGGAAGAAGAGCACGGAAGGATCGATGAAGCTCGTGACCGACATCGGCCTCAACTACCAACAGTTCTCGGCGGTCGTCTCCCCCGACCGGAAGTATTACTACATGGTCCTCAACAAGGTGGAGAAGAGGGACTTCGCGACGAACCGGCTGCTGGCCACCGCCGAAGTGGACAAGAGCTACTACACGGTCCAGATCAGCTCCGACGGGAAGAAGGTGTACGTGGGCGGCGGCAGCGACTCGATCCTCATCTACGACACCGAAACGATGAAGCTGCTGAAGAGGCTCGACATGCCGGGGGACGCGGTCGTCGGCGACTTCCGCGTCCAGAAACGGTAGGGGGCGCGGCCGCTTGCTCCTGACCCGGCGCCATCGGGAGGCGTCTCTGCAGGAGGGTGCGGGACGCGGCGTGGAGGTGGGGCTCTCCTTCCCCTTCCTCGCCGCCCCGCCGCCCGCGGTCCTTCGCGGGGAGGCTTCCCTTGATGAAACGTTGCGCGGCGCCGCAATGGGCGATGCCCACGCCGCGCTCGCGGAGGCGCTCCTCCGGCACCTCCCCGGAGCCGCACCGTCGCGGGTGTACGTCGGCAACGAGACGTGCGAACGCCTCCTCCCGACGCCGCAGGCGATCGGCTCCTGGGTCGCGTCGGCGCGGAAGGGGCGGCTCGCCTTGTCCCTCGTCCTGCCGCCGCTCTCGCGGGACGGTCTCGCGAAGGCGGAGGAGGCGGTCCGGGCGCTGGAAGGCGTGGAAGAGTCCGAGGTCGTCGCGAACGATTGGGGTACGGTCCACCGGCTGAGGTCCCTCCACCCGGGGCTCGCGATCGTCCTGGGCCGCCTGACGCACAAGATGCTGCGCGACCCGCGCATCGCGGACTGCTTCGATTCGCCCCGGGCCCCCATGTCCGCACGGTCGGCGCTCTGCCGCTCCGGGGAGCTCGCTCCCGGTTTCCGGGCGCTGATGGAGCGGTACGGGATCGGACGCCGGGAGATCGACCCGTTCCTGCAGCCGCTGGAGGAGGACGAGTGGGAAGGCCGGGGCGAGCGGCTGTCGGTCCACCTGCCGTACCAGTTCGTTACGATGGGGCGGGGGTGCCTTCCGGCGGCGATGCATGGGGAGGCAAAAGGGAAGTTCGTCGCGGGCGGCCCGTGCCGGACCGAGTGCGCGAAGTACGCCGTCGAGTTCCGCGTTCCCGTCCCCGGGGGGAACGGGGCGGGGAGGCACCTCCTGTCTCTCGGGAACGCCCTCTACCACGCCGTGCCGCCGCACGTTTCGGAGAGGGTGCTGGCCCGCCTTCCGTCCGGGGGGCGGATGGACCGGGTCGTCGTTGCCGTTCCCGCGGCGGGGAGGAAACCGTCGAGATGAAGCTCACCGTACCGGTCAGCCACCCGGAAGAGGTGAAGATGCTCGCAGAGAACGGGGCGGGCGAGTTCTTTTGTGGTTTCGTCCCCCCCGAGTGGATCGAGCGGTACGGCGGGGCGTTCTGGCTGAACCGCCGCGGCCCCGTGGCGGGGAACCTCCTCCAGCGCGACGACGTTTCCCTGCTGGCGGAACGGTCGCACGCGCGCGGCATTCCGGTGTACGTGACGTTCAACGCCCCGTACTACACCCCGGAGCAACAGGAGTTCCTCCTCCCGCTCGTCGGTCGGCTCGCGGAGGAGTGCGGGATCGACGGCGTCATCGTCTCCGACGTCGGGTTCCTCGTCGAGCTGCGGCGCGCCTTGCCCGCCCTTCCCGTCCACGCAAGCTCCGTGATGGCGTCGCTGAACCCCGGAATGGTCGACTTTCTCTCGGAGCTCGGGGCAAGCCGCGTGATCTTCCCCCGCAGCCTCGGGGTCGAAGGGATCGCCGCGCTCTGCGCCGCCGCCGCGGGACGGCTGGAGACCGAGGCGTTCGTCCTGAACGAGGGGTGCGTCTTCGAGGAAGGGTACTGCATGACCACCCACCGCAGCGTGGGCGCGCTGTGCGTGCAGCTTCCGGACGTCCCGCACCGGGTCCTCCCGTTGACCCCGGACGCCGCCGTGTCGTTGGCCGGGGAGGACCGCAAGCCGGCCCGCGAGATGATGGGCGCGTTCCGGGACTGGGTCTGGTTCCAGAACGGGTGCGGGAACTCGGTCACGGAACGGGGGATCCCGAACGGCCCGTGCGGGCTGTGCGCCTTGTACGACCTGGCCGCCACGGGTGTGACCTCCCTCAAGATCTCCGGCCGGAGCAGCTCGAGTTTCCGGAAGCTTTCGAGCCTCCGGATGGTCCGCGCCGTCCTCGACCTGGTGGAGGGCGGCGCTTCGCGCGAGGAGGCGGCGCGTGAGGCGGTCGCGATCCGGAAGACGCCGGAGTTCTGCAACGCGGGGTACATGTGCTACTACCGGGAGAAGGCGTCGTGACGCGGCGGCTTGCCTCCCTGTGGCGGTTCGTCCGGCCGGAGCGCCGGACCCTCGCCGTCACCTTCCTGTTCTCCCTTCTGGGCACGGGGGCGTCGCTGTACGCGCCTCTCCTCACGAAGAGGCTGGTGGACGACGTCATCCTGCGCGGGAACTGGCCGGCGTTCCCCCCGCTGCTCGCCACCATGGTCCTGTTCGGCGCGGCCGGGATGGTCCTTGGCGGTTTCAGCAGCTATCTCTACACCCGGGGGTCGTCGCGGATCCTCGTGGCCATGCGGGCCGCCCTCTTCGACCACCTCGAGCGGGCGGAGATGCGGTTCTTCGCCCGGACCCGGGTCGGCGAGATCGTGGCACGGCTGAACAACGACATGGTCGAGGTCCAGGGGATCCTGGTCGACGTGCCGCTGGCGTTCGTCACGAGCGTCGTCCGGCTCGTGGTCGCCTCCGCGATCCTGATCTCGATGTCGTGGTCCCTCTTCCTCATCGGCAACGTGCTGGTTCCCCTGGGCGCGCTGGGCCTGTGGCTCACGCGGGACGTCATCACCCGGATGAGCCGGGAGCTGCGGGAGAAGAACGCCGCGGTCGGTACGCACATCATCGACACCTTCACGGGGATACGGCTGGTCCGCGGGAGCGCGACGGAAGAGCAGGAGCTGCAAAGGTTCGAGCGGGAGAACCTGTCGCTGGTCGCTTCCGTCCTGCGGTTCCAGATGGTCTCCTCCCTCTCGCGCGGCATCCCGTCCTTCGTGCTGGCGTGCTCGGCCACTCTCGCCCTGCTGTACGGCGGCTACATGGTCCGCGACGGGGCGATCACCGTCGGCACCCTGGTCGCGTTCACCGCGTTCCAGGTCCAGGTGATCTCGCCGATCCAGAACCTTCTGGGCCAATACATCGCCTTGCGGAAGGGGAAGGCGTCGCTGGCGCGGGTGTTCGAGTTCTTCGACGTGCCGGCGGAGGAGGACCCCGAGGGAGCGGTGGAGTTCACGGGAGTCGCGAAGGGGATCGTCTTCGAGGGGGTGACGTTCGCGTACGGGGCCGAGTCCCGCGTGCTCGACGGGCTCTCCCTCGAGATCCCGGCGGGCGGGACGTTCGCCCTGGTCGGGGAGAGCGGCGTCGGGAAATCGACGCTCGTGGACCTGCTCCTTCGGTACTACGAGCCTCAAGGAGGGGAGATCCGGCTGGACGGCGTGCCGATCGGGCGGATCCGGCGCGCGTCGCTCCGGCGGAAGATCGCGCTGGTCTCCACCGACCCGTACCTGTTCCACGGGACCCTCGGCGAGAACGTCCGGTACGGCGCAGCGGACGCCGACGATTCGCGGGTCGCGGACGCCATCGCGAGGGCCGACCTCGCCGATCTCGTCCGTTCCCTGCCGCAAGGGCTTTCGACCGTCGTGGGGGAGCGCGGCGTGACGCTGTCCGCCGGGCAGCGGCAGCGCGTGGCCCTCGCCAGGGCGTTCCTTCGCGCCCCGGAAATCCTGGTCCTCGACGAGGCGACCTCTTCCCTTGACCTGCTCTCCGAGGAGCGGGTGCGGCGGGCGATCCGTACGCTTATGGACGGGAAGACGACGCTGATCGTCACCCACCGGGTCCACGCCGTGCGGGACGCGGACCGGATCGCCGTCCTCGCGAACGGCAGGGTGAGCCACCTCGGCACGCACGCGGAGCTTACGGAACAGCGGGGGACGTACCGGTCGTTCCTGCGCGTCTGCGGCGACGGATCGGACGGCGCGGTGGAGGGCCGCCGTGCGTAGGCGCCGGACGATCCCGTGGGGCGAGCGGCCGCCGGGCGTGTCCGCGGGAAGGGGCGTCCGGGTCGTCGTCGTGGATTCCGGCGTGAACCCGCGCCACTCGCACGTCGGAGGGGTCGAGGGCGGGGCGAGGATCTTCCGGGGCGAGGACGGCCGGATCCACAAGGGACCGGATTACCGGGACGACACCGGGCACGGCACCGCCATCGCCGCCGTGATCCGCCACGTGGCGACCGGCGCCGACATCTTCGCCCTCAAGGTGTTCGACGGCGCGCTATCCACCACTCCGGACGTCCTGGAGGGGGCGCTGGCGTACGCCATCCGGTCGGGAGCGCGGGTGGTGAACCTGAGCCTCGGGATGGAGGCGATCCCGCACCCCACGGCGCTGCGTGCCCTCTGCCGCGAGGCGGTCCGCCGGGGGATCGTCCTGGTCGCGTCGGCGCGCAACGGCGTGAACGGAGCCGGCATTCCCGCGTCGTACGACGAGGTGATCGGAGTCCGGGGAGACGGCAGACTCGGGGAGGACACGCTGGTGTACCACCCGTACGAGTCGTACGAGTGCGTGGCGTCTCCGTGGCCCCGGTCCCTGCCCGGGCTCCCGCGGGAGAGGAATTTCCGCGGGAACAGTTTCGCCGCGGCGAGGGTGTCGGGGGCGATCGCTTGTCTTCTCGAAGCCCGCCCGGACATCGACCTGAAGACCGTCAGGAGGATTCTGCGGGAACGGTACGGCTGAACCCCCGGAGAACCTCCCGCGCCGGCTTCCTTCCGGGCATCCATGTTCATAATTGAGACGATGTTCGAAAATCCCATCTCATTTTAGGGAATCATAGGCCAGAGCTACGCAGGAAATAATCGGAATATGATGTTTTAAGAATGATTTATCGCATGTTTATCAGGAAAGTACGGGGATTCTACCGGTTTCATCAAATTCCGGGGCGCCATTTTGGAACGCGGTTTGCTTTAAATTGGATTTGGACGACGATTGTGGGTATATTAAGGGGAAGAATGCGGCCTTCGGGTGTCCGGAAGCAACTCTTTATCGCGGGAGGGGGCGAGATGGTCAGAAAAGCTGTGGTCGTCGTGGCTTTCATCGTGGCAGGGGCGGTGGCGGCGTGGGGCGCCTCGCCCCAGGACGTGGACCGGCTTGGGAAGGATCTGAACTACGCAGGAGCCGAGAAGGCGGGGAACACGGACGGGACGATCCCCGCGTGGGAGGGGAAGGACGTTCCGCTGGCGGGATGGTCGCACGGGAAGAACCGGGGGGATTACTGGAAGTACAAGGATGAGAAACCGCTGTTTTCCATCGACGCCTCGAACGTCGACAAGCACAAGGACAAGCTGAGTCCCGGGCAGGTGCAGTGGGTGAAGCAGACGAAGGGGTACCGGATGGACGTGTACCCGTCCCACCGCAATGCCGGCTACCCGGACTGGATCGAGGCGAACATCCGGAAGAACGCGGGGGGCGCCGCCAAACTCAGCAAGGACGGAACCAATCTGGTGGACGCGGTTCTCCCCGGCATCCCGTTTCCGCTTCCGAAAGACGGATCGGAAATCATCTGGAATTTCCTGATGCGGTACAAAGGCATCGGAACCGAGTGGCCGAGAACCACTACGGCGGTCTCGCCGAGGCCCGGCAGCACGGAGTGGCTGGACCCCGCCGGCCCCCAGACCGTTTTCCACCCCTGGGGGAAGAAGGGGGCGACGTCTCCGGGACAGGCGGGGAACCTGATCTACTGCATCGACTTCGGGTACGACAGCCCGGCGGCTCTCGCCGGGCAGCGGATCTTCATCTGCGACTACACCAACAAGGACCGCGAGGCGTTCTTCTACTTCCCGGGGCAGCGCCGGGTGCGCCGGCTCCCGGCGTACACCTACGATGCCCCGCAGATCGGGTTCGAGAACCAGTACCCGCTCGACACGGCGTGGGTCTTCCTGGGACGTCCCGACCGGTTCGACTGGAAGATCGTCAGCAAGAAGGAGATGTACGTCCCGTACAACAGCTTCGGCATGTACGACTTCCGGAAGAAGCTGCACGACGTGCTCCAGCAGAAGCACCTGGCCAACGACAGCCGGCGGTACGAGCTGCACCGGGTGTGGGTGGTGGAGGCGACGGTGAAGAAGGGAATGCGTCATACGATGCCGAAGAGGGTCTACTATTTCGACGAGGACACCTACCTGGCCCTGGTGGCGGACCAGTACGACGCCAAGGGCGGGCTGTGGAAGGTCGAAGAAGGGTACCCGATCCCGATCTGGGAGCTGGGAGGGTCGTTCGACCATTACCCGTTCGCCAGTTACGACCTTGTTTCGGGCCGGTACGTCTGTGACCAGTCTTCCATCGGGACAGGGAAGGATATGCGGTACCACGTCGACTCGAAAGACCCCCGGTTCAGGACGGACTGGTACACGGGTGAAAACCTTCGCTCGATCAGTGAGCGGTAAAGGAGCGATGCGAATGAGAGCCCTATACAAGAGCTTGTGGTTGTCGGTGGGCATGATGATGCTGTGCGCCGGTGCGGCGCACGCCTTCCAGTTCCAGGCCAGCGATTCCGTCAAGGGATCCCTGGACATGCAGCTGACCCTCGGCGCCGGGATGCGGATGGTCAACCAGAACCCCAACCTGATCGGCGACCCCAGGGTGAACGGCGCTGCGAACACCGCCGTTTCCTCCAACGGCGACGACGGCGACCTGAACTACAACAAGTACGACCTCTACACCACGTATCTGAAGTTCACACCGGAACTGCTGTTGAAGTTCCCGTCGGAGATCAAGTTCATGGCGCGGGCGACGGGGCTGTACGACATCAAGGCGCCCGATACCCAGCGGACGGAGCTCTCGCCGGACGCGAAAGACCAGGTCGCGCGGGACGTCCAACTGCTGGACCTCTGGGTCAGCAAGGACATGAACATCGGCTCCCAGCGGGCCCGGGTGCGTGTGGGGAACCAGGTCGTCAGCTGGGGGGAGAGCATCTTCGCGATCGGCGGGATCAACTCCACCAACTCGCTCGACTTCCAGAAGTTCTCGGTTCCAGGGACCCAGATCAAGGAAGCCGTCATCCCGGCCCCGATCGTCAGCGTCGCGTCGGGGTTGGGCCACGGCGTCAACATCGAGGCGTACTACCAGTTCCTCTGGAACAAGAACCGCCTGCCTCCCGTGGGCACCTATTTTTCCGTCGCGGACATCCTGGGGAAGGGCAGGCAACCGCTGTTCCTGAACGTCGACCCCACTTCCAGCGATTTTTTTAACTTCGGCGGCCTGGACCCGGCGGCCGATCCGTCGCAGGCCAACACCTTCGGGGTAATTTTCCGGAACGACCAGACCCCGAAGAACAGCGGGCAGTACGGCGTCGCGATGCACTACAAGCCGCAAGGAGTCTCCCTGGACCTCGGGTTCTACATCATGAACTACCACGACAAGATGCCGGTCCTTAGCGCAATGGCGGACGGCGTCTCGGCCCAGTGGACGTACCTGGAGGACCGGAAGATGTACGGCGTCAGCGCGAACTTCCCCGTGGGGAACTGGGCGGTCGGCTGGGAGCTGTCGTACCGTCCGAAAGATGCCGTCGCCTTGACCGGCTGTTACAACCCGGGGGGGGCGCTGGATGCGATCGGGAACGGTGTCACCGGAATCGATTGCCCCATGTATATCGACGTGGAGAAGTACCAGATGCACCTGACGGGGCTTCTCCTGATGACCCCAGGCAACCACGGATGGTTCCTGGATCTCCTGAAGGCGGACACCGCCACGTTCACCGGCGAAGCCGTGGGGATCCGGTACCCCGGGGTCAGCCCCGGCAAGCGGTACTACCGCAACATCGGCGGGTCCTCGGTGATGCAGGCCCCCGCGGCCGGCTACGGGTTCTGGAAGGACGGTCCTGTTGATGTTGGGGGGACAACCTACAACTCCGTGGCCGGCATGGGGGATGAGAACTCGTTCGGCTACACCGTGGATTTCAACTGGGCGTACGACAACAAGATCCTCAAGGGGTGGACCGTCATCCCTGGAGTCACCTATTTCCAGGCTGTGAGCGGCAACACGCCGACGCTCACCGCGAACTACCTGCAAGGCGCCAAATCGATGAACACGTACGTCCTGTTCAACCAGAACGCGCCGACCCGCTGGCAGGCGGGGATCAATTACACGAACTATTGGGGGACCAACCAGTTGCTGGGCGACAGGGATTTCATCGGAGGCTTCCTCACCCGCAACTTCTGACGGCAAACCGGGCCGGCGCGCCCTCGTGTGCGCGCCGGCCCGGGAAATTTCCCTGTGAATCCAGGCGGCGCGCGCCGCTCTGAACCAATGACGGGCGGGGGGCGGGAACCGTGCTTCAAAGGCTCGTAGCGAAAGCGGAGGCGTTTTTTTTCGGCCGCCGCTGGCAAACCCTGGGGGTGATCGGCGTCTTCACCGCCGTCATGGCGGTCTTCGCGCTCCAGCTCCACATGTCCGCCGGCTTCGAGAAGCAGATGCCGATCGGGCACGAGTATATCCAGACGTTCGAGAAGTACCGCGGCGACCTGTTCGGCGCCAACCGCCTGAACTTCGTCGTGAAGGCGAGGAAGGGGACGATCTGGAACCGGGACGCACTCACGCGCCTCTACGACGTGACGCAGGAAGTCATCTACCTTCCCGGCGTCGACCGGGTGGGGGTCCAGTCCCTGTGGACCCCCAACTCCTACGTCAACGAGATCACGGAGGAAGGGTTCCGCGCCGACCAGATCATCGAATCGACGATCACCCCGGAGGCGCTGACCCCGGAGATCATCTCCCGCATCGAAAAGCTCGCCGCTCAGGGCGGGTTCGTCGGCACGCTCGTGTCGCACGACCAGACCAGCGCCATGATTACGGCGGAGATCAGCGAGATCGACCGCGAGGGGAAAAGGCTCGACTACGTCGCGTACAACCGGATCCTGGAGGAGAAGATCCGGAAGAAGTTCGAGGACGGGAAGTACGAGATCCGGATCATCGGGTTCGCCAAGCAGATCGGGGACATCGCGGACGGCGCCGCGGGGGTTCTGGAGTTCTGCGCGCTCGCGCTGGTGCTGACCGCGCTGGCCGTGTACTGGTACTGCCGATCCGTGCGGTTCACGATCCTGCCGATCGTCTGCTCCCTCACCTCGTTGGTTTGGCAGTTCGGCACGTTGCGGTTGCTCGGGTACGGGCTCGACCCGCTCGCGGTCCTGGTCCCGTTCCTCGTGTTCGCCATCGGCGTCTCCCACGGCGTCCAGCAGATCAACTTCATCGTCCGGGGTCTCGCCCACGGGAAGAGCACGGAGGAGGCGGCCCGGGAGAGCTTCGCGGGGCTCCTCATCCCCGGGACGCTCGCCCTCATCACCGCGATCGTGTCGTTCATCACCCTGGTGCTGATCCCCATCCCGATGGTGCGCGAGCTGGCGATCACCGCCTCGATCGGGGTGACGTACAAGATCTTCACCAACCTGCTCATGCTTCCGGTGGCGGCGTCGCTGTTCACGTTCACGCAGGAGTACGCCGACGGCGCGATGCTCAAGCGGGAGGAGCGTTCCCGCTGGCTGCGGGTGATCGCCCGGGTCGCCGAGCCGAGGAACGCGGTCATCACCGTCCTGATCACGGCGGCGATCTTCGGGGTGTCGGTGTGGCAGAGCCGGGGGAGGGTGGTCGGAACCTTGCTCCCCGGGGCGCCGGAGCTTCGGCCCGACGCACGCTTCAACCGGGACGCGGTCGCCATCTCGGAAGGGTACGACATGGGGCTGGACTGGCTCACGGTGGTCTTCGAGGCCCCCCCCGATTCGGACCGCAACGCGGCGAGCGGGGCGT
>Ga0214473_10004129_pt1 | contig 17479 bp, 19 predicted proteins | sample RVTome_7_FD_203509 | JGI IMG/M metagenome (GOLD analysis project Ga0214473, IMG submission 203509) | Soil microbial communities from uranium-contaminated site in the Upper Colorado River Basin, Wyoming, United States - RVT98D197 | ecosystem: Environmental > Terrestrial > Soil > Contaminated >... | reverse complement strand
CCTTTTTATTGCTTCACGCATTTGCAAATGGAACCACGGCATTGACCGGTGTGGAAGCGATTTCAAATGGGATCACAGCCTTCAAGGAACCTCGCAGTCGCAACGCGGGAATCACCCTGATCTGGATGTCCATCATCCTTGGAACACTCTTTCTCAGCATCTCATACCTGACAGGAAAAATTGCGGGGGTATATTCGGAGGATGAAACGATCATTTCCCAACTGACGCGTACGATATTCGATGGACGGGGTTCAATGTATCTCGCAACGATTACCGCAACCACAGTCATCCTTCTTATGGCCGCCAATACAGCTTTCGCGGATTTTCCCCGTTTGAGCGCGCTGGCAGCAGGAGATGGATTTCTGCCGCGCCAGCTCACCTTCCGCGGCAGTCGTCTGGTTTACTCCAATGGTATTGTCACGCTTTCGGTCATCGCATCGATCCTGATCATCATCTTCAAGGCCAGTGTTACTTCACTGATCCCACTGTACGCCATCGGCGTATTCCTTTCCTTCACACTTTCGCAAACAGGCATGGCAAGACGCTGGTCGAAAATCGGTCATCTCAAAGAGGGCGAGGAAATTGTTGAACCGGGATCGGTCCTGCGATACAACAGAGGCTGGCGCTTGAAGATGTTTATCAATGGCTTTGGCGCTGTGTGTACGGCGATTGTCATGGTGGTATTTGCGGTGACCAAATTTACCGAAGGGGCCTGGGTCGTACTTATCCTCATCCCATTGTTGGTCGCAATATTTTTCACCATCCACCATCACTATAAAGATCTTGCAAGCCATCTCACTTTGGATAAGTTTAGTGGGCTACCTGCACGTCGCACACGCCATCGTATAATCCTGCCTGTCAGTGGAATCCATCAGGGTGCGCTGGAAGCTTTGCGTTATGCCAAATTACTTTCGGATGATGTGACGGCTATCCATGTTTCGATCGATCCCGTGGAAGCTGAGAAAGTCCAGAAAAAATGGAAAACCTGGGGAGAGGGGACGCGCCTCATCATTCTCGATTCTCCGTTCCGTCTCTTTATCGAGCCTTTGCTCGAGTATATTAATGAGATTATCGATAACCGCCAGCCGAATGAGACGATCACCATTGTCGTCCCGCAATTCATTCCATCGAAACGCTGGCATAGTGCCTTGCATATGCGGACCGCAGATTTTTTGCGCCAGGAGTTATTATCCAAGCCTGGGGTCGTCGTCACCGACGTTCCCTATCAGGTACGTGAGAAACAGAAGGAGTAAGTCTTATGAATTTCATTATCGTCGGATGCGGTCGTGTTGGGGCAGAGTTAAGTCATCATTTGTTCAAGCGCGGACATCAGGTCGTGGCTGTAGATAGCAACAAGGAGGCTTTCAACCGGCTGCACCCCGATTTTCGAGGGCGCACGCTGGAGGGGGAAGGGTTGGCAGAAAGTGTGCTCGAACGTGCAGGGATCCGCGAAGCGGACGGGTTGGCGGCAGTCACGAATTCAGATACGCTGAACGCGGTCGTGGCTCATACCGCGCGCGAGTTCTACAATGTCCCGGTCGTGGTCGCGCGCAATTATGATCCGAATCTGCGGGCGGTGCTTGAAGCGTTCGGTTTGCAGATCGTGGGTTCCACTTTTTGGGGAGCACAACGCGTGGAAGAGCTGCTCATGAACCCCTTGCAGAAAATGGTCTATTCAGCAGGCAACGGTGAAGTGGAAGTGTATGAGGTGCGGATCCCTGAAGAATGGAATGGCCGCACGTCGGGCGAATTGCTGGATCCGCTCAAGCAGTGCTACCCGGTCGCTTTATCGAGAGCAGGCCGTGCATTCCTGCCTGACGCGGGGATGAAGCTGCAAACAGGGGATCTGCTCAACGTCAGTTCCACGTTTGAGGGCATTGGTGCCCTGACCGCGCGTTTGTCCAAAAAGGCGGAGGCGTAATATGTTTGTATTGATTGCTGGCGGCGGGCGCACGGGGGCGCGTCTTGCCAACCTATTGATCAACCAGAATTACAAGGTTCGCCTGGTCGAAAACCACCGCGATCTGCTGGGACATTTGCACCAGGAACTGCCCACCGAGGTGATTTATGAAGGCAACCCTGTTGATCCCAGTATTCTTGAAGCGGCTGGCATTCGTGAAGTGCATGCTGTTGCGGCAGTGACCAGCGACGATTCGACCAATCTGGCAATATGTTTCCTCGGCAAGGCCCTGTTCGATGTGCCGCGCACGATCGCACGTGTGAACAACCCGAACAATGCCTGGCTCTTCAATGAAACGTTCCAGGTGGATGTGGCGCTGAACTCGGCCGACGTGCTGGCACATCTAATAGAGGAAGAAATGTCGTTGGGCGACATGATGACGTTATTCAAGATCCGCCGCGGGCGTTATGCAGTGGTGGAGGAAAAGGTCCCTGCAGGCGCAAAGGTAATCGGTGTTCAGCTCAAAGACATGGACCTCGCCGAACATTGCGTGATCGCCGCCATCATTCGAGATGGAAAAATGACCCTGCCGCGCGGTGATAGTACCCTGCAACAGGATGATGAGATCATCGCAGTTGCCAGCCCGGAAGGCGCCCAAAGACTGGCTGACTTGTTGGCATTTCCTGTATACCCCACAAGGAACGGAAAGAAGAAGGAGTAAGCGTCACGTCCCGAATGGAACGCTGGCGGGCCACTGCGCGGTTCCTGGCAACGAAGTCAAAACCAAATTGACCGAATCGAAACCATTACGGTATAATATCCTGTCGGTCTTGAAAAGCCAACTACGATTACAAGTACTGCAAATATCTAAACCGGGGCTTCCTGCCCGCATAACAAAGGGCATATTCAGGTTTAGGGATTAATACAAGAAGCAGTATTTTCAAAGTGAGGAACGAAGAATGCCTAAACGTACGTATCAACCAAAAATCCGCCGCCGCGTGCGCGTGCATGGTTTCCGCAAGCGCATGTCCACGGCTGACGGGCGCGCGGTTCTCAAGCGCCGCCGCCTGCGCGGTCGCCAAAAACTGGCGTCGACCGCCAACAAACACGTTAAGAAAGTCCGCTGGTAGGCGGTAATTCAATTCGAGTGGGTTCGAGGTAATGGGTGCGGCGAAAGTTCCGTCTGACCCGATCCGAAGACTTCAAGCGGGTGCGGCGTTCCGGCAAGTCCTATGCCCACCCGCTTGTTGTGTTGATTGTGCAGAAGAATGATCAGCCCCGCGTACGGGTGGGCGTGGCGGCGGGGCGTACGGCAGGGACAGCTGTTTATCGGAACCGCGCCAAGCGTCTCCTGCGGGAAGCAATGCGGACTCTCATCCCGAATATCGCTTCAGGCTTGGACTTGATCCTGATCGCCCGTCCCGGACTCACATCTGCCACCCTGGAGGATACCCGCCAGGCCCTGCTCAACCTCATGCAACGCGCACAAATATTGACCCCCGCGCATGAAAACTGAATTTCATCCATCGCACGATTACCCGAATGAACCGCGTCTGCGCAACCTGCCGCGCACCATCACCAATTGGCCGCGCCTTGTCATACTTGCATTAATTCGTCTATATCAGATGACCCTCTCGCGCGGCCTGCCGGAAAACACCTGCCGCTTCTACCCGTCCTGTTCGCATTATGGATATCAGGTAGTGTACAAATACGGCGCGATCAAAGGTTCGCTGATGGCAGGCTGGCGCGTGCTGAGATGCAATCCGTTCAATCCCGGGGGCTACGACCCCGTTCCATAGGAGTATCAATTTTTCAATGAGAAGGAAAGTTTTGTTTGTCACCATGATCCTGCTTGCTGCCGCCCTCTTGAGCGGATGTGCAGGTGGACCTGTGCGCGGCGCAACCTGGCCCGGTCTGGCTGCCGATGAAAATGCGGCTTATCTGGCTGACGGTCCATACGTATTTGCCATCAGCCTGAAAGACGGCAAGGAACTCTGGCGCTATCCCGCAGAAACCGATGGAGATTTTGTTTTCTATTCCACGCCTGTCGTCACGCCGGATGGACTTGTCATCGTGGGCAGTGCAGGCAAAAACCACAGCCTGATCGCGCTCGACCCAAATGACGTCAGCACGAGTAACAATAACGTCAATTCCCCCGGCCTGGCATGGACATTCAATGAAGCCAGGGATCAATGGGTTGCCCCTCCGCTCGTTGTAGACGACAAATTGTTCGCCGTGAATGCAGATGGCTTTCTCTATGTTCTGGATTTGCAGGATGGACAATCCACCAAGAAGGCGGTCAAAGTCGCCCACATTGATGGCCGTCTTTGGGCACAGCCTACCACCGATGGTGGGCGCGTTTTTATTACATCGCTCGATCATAGTGTGATCGCCGTGGACATTGAAACTTATGAAGTCCTCTGGCATGAGGATATTGGCGGTGCTGTAACCGGTTCCGCTGTTCTCGGTCCAGACGGAATGTTATACGTGGGTTCTCTTGCATCCCGACTGGAAAAAATTGACCCTGCAAGTGGAAGGCGCGAACCTGTTCTCGAAGCCGAAAACTGGATCTGGAGCACACCCAGTCTGGATGGTGATACACTCTACTTCGGCGACCTGAACGGTCGGCTCTACTCATTCAACACAACAGCAGGCAGACTGAACTGGGCACCCGTGCAGCCAGATGGGCCCATTACTGCAAGTCCGCTCCTCCGTGATGAATATATTCTTGTTGCGACAGAGTCGGGTTCCCTGTTTGCCCTGGACCGCGGCGGCAAGGTGCTCTGGTCTCAGGAAGTCGGCGGCAAGATATACACTACGCCTGTCGCGGCCGGGGATCTGATCCTTGTCGCTCCCCTGGAGACCGAATTCTACCTGGCCGCACTGGACCAGAACGGCCGCCAGATCTGGACATTCACTCAAGGAAATTAGAGGAAACATGTGGGATCTTTTTGTCTCCATTTTTGTCAACGTATTGATATGGATCTACGATGTCATTGGCAATAACTTTGGCATTGCGATCATCCTGTTTACCATTCTGATCCGTATCGTCACGTGGCCGCTCAACGCGCAACAGATGAAAGGCGCGGCCGCCATGCAGGAATTGCAGAATGATAAGGACTGGCAGGCCATTCAAAAAAAGTACGCTAAAGACAAAGAAAAACTTGCGCAGGAACAAATGCGTATTTACCGCGAAAGAAAGATCAGTCCCTTTAGCTCCTGCCTGCCCACGCTGATCCAATTCCCTATTATCATCGCGTTGTATCAGAGCATCACCCGCTCCCTGGGATCCACACCGTTGGACCTGCTGAAACTCTCACGAAGTATCATTTTTCCTTTCCTCAATGTATCAGACCTGATCCCCCTCAACAGCAAATTCCTGTGGATGGATCTGGGTCATCCTGAATCAATCGCCATTCTCGGTTTTGCCTTTCCCACACTGGCATTGATCGTTGCCATTACCACCTATATTCAGTCGAAACTAACCATGCCCGCCTCCACCAATCCCAATGACCAGAGCGCAGCCATGAGCAAAATGATGAGTATCTACATGCCGTTACTGCTCGGCTACTTCGCCCTCAATTTTGCATCGGGCTTATCCGTCTACTTTATTACCAGTAATATTTTGGGTATCGTCCAATATGCCATGCAGGGCAAAGCCAACTGGCGCAATCTTTTGCCTGGCGGTCAAAAAAAAGTAAAATAAGGAGGTGGGTATGAACGAAAGAACTACACTGGAAATCATCGCACCCACGGTGGAGGAAGCCATTGCACAGGGGCTTGCTCAACTGGGTCTTACTGCCGATGCGGTCAGCGTTGAAGTGCTGGATGCAGGCAACAAAGGTCTGTTCGGATTCGGAAAGCACCAGGTACGCGTGCGTTTGACGGTGAATGCAGCAGGCGCCGAACCAGCTCAACAAAAGGAATCACTCCCCGCGTCCAGGCCCGCAGCGCTGGTTGAATCCGCTAAAGAATCGGAATCTCCCTCCGAAACTGATCCGCTGCTCGACCATACCGAAGTGGTCATCTCCAAGCTGTTGCATTTGTTGAACCTTGAAGCGCAGGTCTCTGCCCATTATGGCGAAAGAGACCGGGAGGGCCGGCGCAACGTGCATGTGGATATCCGAGGCAATGACCTGAGTATATTGATCGGGCGCCGCTCGGAAACACTGAATGCATTTCAATATATCGCTTCGCTCATCGTTGGCAAGGAGATTCAGGATTGGGTCCAACTGGTCGTAGATGTGGAAGGTTATCGTGACCGGCGTGAGAAGCAGTTGATCCAGATGGCACAACGCATGGCGGACCAGGTTGCCAAAAGCGGACGGCGCCAGACGCTCGAACCCATGCCTTCCGCTGAACGTCGCATCATTCACATCGCCTTGCGCGATCACCCAGATGTGGTAACAGAGAGTACCGGCGAAGACCCGCATCGCAAGGTAACGATCGTTCCGAAAAATAATTGATCCCGTAGTGGGGCAGGCCTCAAGCCTGCCCTTTTTCATCCTATATCGCCCCAATGGGGTGATAAGACGGGGTCACACGGTATAATTCGTGCATGCCCAGCCTTGTTTTATCGGAGCCGGTGGATTATCTCGTTGTCGGTCATGTTGCGCATGATCTGGCTCCAAAGGGTCCACGTCTGGGTGGGACGGTTTCATATTCTGCATTGACCGCGCGTGCGCTGGGTTTGCGTGTGGGCGTGGTCACTGCTTTCGGCCCTGAAACATCGCTCGAACCTTTGAAGGACATTCCTCTTATTTCAATCGAATCCCCGCAGTCCACAACATTCGAAAATATTTATACGGAACACGGGCGCGTGCAGTATCTGCGGGCGCAGGCCTCACCGATTGATTTCAACCGCGTGCCTGAAACCTGGCGGCGTACACCCCTTATCCATCTTGCCCCGATTGCCAACGAAATGGATTCTGACCTGCCAGAAGGGTTTTCTCCCACTTTGCTCGGGATCAGCCCGCAGGGCTGGATGCGCCAATGGGATTCTGAAGGCCGCGTATCACCCCGCGCCTGGATAGATGCTGAAGCTGCGCTGAGGCAGGCGGGTGCAGTTGTAATGAGCCGCGAAGATGTTGATGGAGACGATGAACTTATCGAACACCTGGCACATCAAACGCGCGTGCTGGCAGTGACCGAAGGCGCGGGAGGTTCTGTCCTGTACTGGCACGGAGACCGGCGCCGCTTCCGCGCCCCCCGGATGGCTGAGGTGGATGCTACAGGTGCAGGCGATGTTTATGCAGCGGCATTCTTCGTTCGTTTATCCACCACACACGATCCCTGGGAAGCCGCGCGCTTTGCGACATTGCTCGCATCCCATACCGTAACACGCGTCGGGTTGGACGGCATCCCAACGGCAGAAGAAATCCGAGATTGCATGATGGAAGTCCTGCAATAAGGAGAAAAAATGCAAGGTCGAAACCCGTCTCTATTCCGTGTAATTTCCACAGATTACCCTTCGTTCCTGTCTGTCTTATTTCCGATCGTTTTTGGTGCCTTCAGCCTGTACTTCCTGTTTTCCGGGAATGATGCTTTGCGGTTATTCCTGCCCCTCGCGATTGGAGTCACTATTGTTGGCATTCCAGTCCTGGTTCAGAGATACCGAACCATCTCGTCCGTTTTTGCAGAGGGGATGCAAACCAAGGGCGTCGTGACCAGTCTCAGTTTCTTTCGCGGACGGGGCCGCGTCGAATACTCTTATACCTTTCAAGGAGAAAAGCAGGTGAGCGGTAATGCAATCAATAAAAACAGCCGCACAAGAAAACTAAGAGTTGGACAGGCAGTGACGGTCATCGTGGACCGAAACAAGCCACAACTGGCTTTCATTCAGGAAATCTATTTGTAACCATGAAGGGCTTTTCGTGACTCGCATTTACACTTTCGCCAATCAAAAAGGTGGAGTGGGAAAGACCACAACTGCCATCAACCTCGGCGCGTATCTCGCACAAATGGGTCAGCGCGTGCTGGTCATTGACCTCGATCCGCAGGCGAATGCGACATCCAGTCTCGGCGTGGATAAACGCGCTGTACAGGGAAGCACGTATGATGCCTTGCTGAATGGTGATATTCCTGTTTCATCCATTCTCTTCAATGAACGGCTCCAACTCGCGCTCTTGCCATCTTCACCATCACTTGCCGGCGCGGAAATTGAACTCGTGGAAGAATCAAGCCGGGAGTTCCGTCTAAGGGGCGCGCTCGAATCCGTCGATGGAAAATATGACTACATCCTGATCGACTGTCCTCCGTCACTTGGAATTCTGACCGTCAATGGACTCATTGCCGCACGGGATGGAGTGCTGGTGCCTGTTCAATGTGAATATCTCGCCTTGGAGGGACTCGGACAATTGACCCAAACGATCGAGCGGGTGCAGTCAGCGCTCTTCCCGGGCCTGCGCGTGCGCGGCGTTATCCTGACGATGTTCGACCCGCGCACGAGGCTCTCTTCAGATGTGGTGAGAGAGGTCAACAATCATTTCCCCGGACAGGTCTTCAAAAGCATTGTGCCGCGCAGCATCCGTCTGGCGGAGGCGCCCTCGTATGGACTTCCCATCTCCGCCTACGCGCCTTCGTCTGTTGGTGCAAATGTGTATGCAGCGCTTGCAAAGGAATTACTCGAGGGTGATGGAGTTCCAGTAAAATAATCTCGTAGTCAGTATATCGAATCGCAAGGAGTACTCATGCCCAAACGTTCCGGCCTCGGCAAAGGACTCGATGCCCTCATCCCCACCGGTCAAGCAAAGCCGGGCGGAGACGGCAGCGGTGTCACGCAGGTCCCAGTTGACCTAATCCAGCGCAACCCGCGCCAGCCGCGCGAAAAATTCGATATTGAGGAGCTGGAGAACCTCGCCGCCTCCATCCGCGAGCATGGAGTCATCCAGCCGCTGATCGTTTCCCCGGGCAAAAATGGGATCTACGTCCTGATCGCGGGCGAACGTCGTTTGCAGGCCTCACGCAAGGCAGGATTAAAAACTGTCCCGGTTGTCATCCGTCACGCGACCGACCAGCAATTGCTCGAACTGGCTCTGATCGAAAACATCCAGCGCGCCGACTTGAATCCGGTTGAAGAAGCGGAAGCCTATCAACACCTTGCAAAAGAATTCAAGATGTCGCATGAGGCCATCGCGGCGCGCGTGGGAAAGAGCCGTGTGGCGGTGACAAATACGATCCGCCTGCTGGACGCGTCCGCCGCGGTGAAACAGGCACTGGTGGATGGACAGATCACCGAAGGCCATGCGCGTGCCATGCTGCGGTTATCTTCTGCAAGCGCGCAGGAAGAGTTGTTGAAAAAAATTGTCACTCTCGATTTAAGCGTCCGCCAGACGGAAATGTTGGCAAGAAAATACTCAGGGCAGAAACCCCTCTCCAGGAGGAAAACAAGCCAAAGCGCGGATGTGATCGACGTCGAACGCCGCCTGCGTTCCAGCCTCGGGACGAAAGTCTCGCTCAAGCATGGCAAAAAAGGCGGCACGGTCACCATCTATTATTACTCGAATGAAGATTTGGATTCTCTGTTGGAAAAATTGATATGATATTTGTAAGGGCACAGCGAATTCTGAAAGGGCTTTGACCGTCTCTCGTTTCGCTGTGCCCCTGCATGGGATCGAATATGAAACTGCTATATAACGCTTACATCCACACCCAGGATCCATCACAAGCCACTGCATCAGCTATTGTGATCGACCGCGAGCGAATTGTCGCGGTCGGGGAAGCAAATAATCTCCTGGCAGGATATCCAAACGCCGAAAAGCAGGATATGAACGGGCGGGTGATACTGCCCGGCCTCACGGATGCGCATCTGCATTTGAAGAACTACGCGCTGTCTTTGCAAAAAGTGGATTGCGAAACCGAAACAAAAGAAGAATGCCTGCGCCGCGTCGAAGAGCGCGTGAAGAGAGCGAAACCGGGCGAATGGATTCTGGGTCACGGCTGGAATCAAAATGTATGGAATTCCCCTCGTCCACCCGCGCCCCCGAAGAGCATCGAGACTATAGTGAGTGGAGCGTCAGCGGAGACGAAGCGCGGAGAGGGGCCAGGGGCGAGGGGTTGGCCTTCCGCCTCAGAACTTGATGCGATCGCACCCAGCAATCCTGTTTGTCTCACTGCCAAATCGTTGCATGCAGCCTGGGCGAATACGGCCGCGCTGAAGCTCGCGAACATCACCGCGCAAACACCTGACCCGCAAAACGGTCAGATCCAACACGATGCGCATGGGAATGCCACAGGTGTTTTGCTGGAGACCGCGATGGAATTGGTGGGCGATGCAATCCCGGGATCAAGCATTGAAGAGATCGCACATGCGATTGAAAAAGCCCAGCCTCTTTTATGGAAGATGGGATTGACAGGCGTTCATGATTTTGATCGCCGCGATTCATTCATGGTGTTACAAAAACTTCATGCCCAAGGCAAACTCAAACTGCGTGTCCTGAAGAACATTCCCGTTGAATTGCTCGACCAGGCCTTTGAACTCGGCTTGCGTTCCGGTTTTGGCGACGACATGCTTCGCATCGGCTCCGTGAAAGCCTTTATGGATGGCGCGCTCGGTCCGCGCACCGCCGCAATGTTCCAGCCCTATATCGGTGAAGATGAAAACCGCGGCATCCTCAATATGGATGGCGAGGAACTCTTCGAGCATGGCCGCAAAGCCGCGCAGGTTGGTTTGGGCATGACTGTCCACGCCATCGGTGACCGCGCCAATCACGAAGTGCTCAATGCATACGAGCAATTGCGCAGCTATGAAAGAGAGAATCACCTGCCGGCGCTCCGCCATCGCATCGAACATGTACAGGTGCTTCACCCTGACGATGTGGCGCGCCTCGGCAGGCTGAACATCATCGCTTCCATGCAACCCATCCATGCCACATCCGATATGCGGATGGCGGATCAATTCTGGGGGGAGCGTTCGCGTCTCGCTTATGCGTGGCGGACTCAATTGGATCACGGCGCCCGGCTTGCCTTTGGATCAGATGCGCCGGTTGAAGCGCCGAATCCGTTTTGGGGATTGCACGCCGCGGTCACTCGAAGACGCGCCGACGGTTCCCCCTCAGCCGAGGGTTGGTACCCCGAACAAAAATTGACCATGGCTGAAGCGCTGGAGGGTTACACCCTCGGCCCGGCCTACGCCGCGAACATGGAGGACCGCCTCGGCAGGCTCGCTCCGAACCATCTCGCGGACCTGATCGTGCTGGATGCTTCGCAAGATCCCTTCACCTGTGAGCCTGATGAATTGCTTGTCATGCAATCATCGGCTACAATGGTGGGCGGAGAATGGGTATACCGATCATGATGTCATTTTGAGCGACCCGCCTTGCGGAGAGCGAAGAATCTCCACACACTGTGTGGGAGACCCTTCGCTAAGCTCAGGGTGACATACTTTGAGTAGTTCATGGCAGATCAACAGCGCCTCACACCGGAAATGCTCGTACCTCGCATGGGGGAATATCTGATTCAAAAGGGTCTCATCTCCGCTGAGAGCCTGCAAAGGGCGCTCGATCATCAACAGGAAGAAGTATCAAAAGGCAATCCGGTCTTACTCGGTCAGGCGCTGATTGATCTTAAACTGATGGACCGCGCCGATCTTGATCAGGTGGTTACCGAACAGATCATCCACCTGCGTTCTGCGTTGCAGGTGGCGAATCGCACACTTGAACGCCGCGTCGAAGAGCGCACAGCAGAGCTGCAAAAAGCGCTCGAGCGCGTATCGGAGCTCAACCAGCTCAAGGCCAATTTCATTGCCAACATCTCGCACGAATTGCGCACCCCGCTTACACATATCAAGGGCTATGTTGAACTACTTATCAGCGAGTCGCTGGGGGCGATCACGGAAGAACAGCGTCATGCCTTGCAGGTAAGCCAGCAATCAACCGGCAAACTGGAGGCATTGATCGAAGATCTGATCATGGTCTCGCTCGCATCACGCGGTGAATTGAGCATCAAACAGGAGAGTGTGGATATTCGTCGTCTGTCAAATCTGGCGATCAAGTCTTCGGCGAACAAGGCGCAGGAGCGCGGCGTGCATTTGCACGCAGTAATCGACGAGAACGTGCCCTTCATCCAGGCGGACGCGCAGAAGCTCGTCTGGGTGTTGGGCCAGCTTATCGATAACGGGATCAAGTTCACGTCTTCGGGTGGAAGCGTGGTGGTCAGTATCAAACGCGAAGGGGAACATCTCGTCATCGTTTCAGTCACAGATACGGGAATCGGCATCCCATCCAATCGCCTGAGCGACATCTTTGAACCATTCCATCAACTGGATGGCTCAGCCACACGTCATCATGGTGGCACGGGCCTGGGGCTTTCGCTTGTGAGGCAGATCATCGAAGCGCACGGCTCGATGCTCGAGGTCCAATCTACTGAAGGACACGGTTCCACATTCAAATTTCCGTTGCTCGTGGCGGGAGACTCGAAGTAGAAACCATGGATTACAGGACGCTCGAGTACCTGCAGGGACTGCTGCAAACTGCCGTAAAGGCGGGTGATTCGCGGGATGCCATCGAGAAGTTCCTGGCAACGTTGCGCGAACAGTTTGTCTTTGACAACGTAGCGGTCTATCTCCAGGATGACCTGACACAGACCCTCGAAGTGGTCTACGCGCGTGCCATTGGACGTGCCAAGTCCGCTGAGGCTGATGCGGCATGGGGGGAAAGCTTCGCAGGGCAGGTGCTTGCAAAAGGCCAGCTCCTTTTGCAGGATCCGAAGCCTGATAGCCCGTCTGATGATCGTTTGCACCAGGCATACCTGCTCGGCTTGCCCCTTCGTGGTGACGGATTGATCAAAGGCGCCCTGGTCTTTGTACGCTTTGGCGGGCCTATCTATGAAAAAGAACATCTCACGATAGCATCTGTTGCTGCAGAGCTGATTTCATTGCTATTCGAGCGCATCGCGTGGATGGAAACACATAGTAAACTCCATGAACTGAAACGACAGATGCAATTGCAGGAAGATTTCGTGAGCACGATCTCGCATGAACTGCGAACGCCTCTCGGATTCATCAAGGGCTACAGCACCAGTCTCCTCAGGCAGGACACCAGCTGGGATGAAAGTACACAGCGCGAATTCCTGACCATTATCGACGAGGAGGCTGACCGCCTCGCACTGCTTATCGAGAATGTTCTCGAGTCCGCGCGCCTGCAAAGCAAAACACTCCCGCTTCGCTTCCAGCCTCTCAGGCTGGATGCCATATTACGGGATGTGGCGGCGCGAATCCGCGCCCGCTATAAGGACATTGATATAAGCATGGATATCAAGCCCGTGCCCTCCATTCGTGGAGATGGTGTGCGCCTGGCACAGGTCTTTGAAAACCTGTTTACCAATGCTGTGAAGTATGCACCGAGTTCGCCGATCATCGTGCTATTGAATCAAGTGGGAGAGAGCATGCTGGTTTCGTTCATTGATCGCGGCCCCGGCATTCCAAAAGAGTCGCTGCCGTTTATTTTCGAACGTTTTTACCGTGTGCGCAGTGACAAGAGTGTCACTGGCACCGGGCTGGGACTTTACATTTGCAAACAGATAATTGACGCACATCGTGGTAAGATTTGGGCAGAATCCCTGCCCGGTCAGGGAACCACATTTTTCATAGAACTGCCCATCAACTCGTCGAAATAACACGAAGGAGGCCCCATGGCAAAGCGCATTCTTATAGCAGATGATGAACCTCGTTATCTGCGTTTGCTCGAAGCCAACCTGCGAACGGAAGGCTATGAAGTGGTTACCGCGCAGGATGGCGCGCAAGCCGTTGATGTCTTCTCGAACCAGCCCATCGATCTGGTATTGATGGATGTGATGATGCCCAAGCTGGACGGATTCGGCGCCACACAGCGCATCCGTGAATTCTCCAACGCTCCCATCATTATCCTCACAGCAAAAGGCGACGAGCAGGACCGTGTGCGCGGCCTTGACCTGGGCGCGGATGATTATCTCGTCAAGCCGTTCTCGGCTACAGAGTTGCTGGCACGTGTGCGCGCTGTTTTACGCCGCGCACAACCCCCAAGTGAGGTGGGACAGTCCCGTTTCTTTACGCACGATAACTTAAAGATAGATTTCGCCCGCGCGGAAGTATGGCGGGGTGAAACTCCCGTTTCACTTTCAGCCACGGAATATCGTCTGTTACTGCAGTTTGCGCATCATGTCGGCAAGATTATGACATCGGAGGAACTTCTGACCAGCGTGTGGGGACCCGAATATCGCACAGATAAAGAGATTCTCTGGGTGAGCATTGCCCGCCTGCGCCAGAAGTTGGAAGACGACGCGCACAATCCCAGCCATATCGTTACGCGCTCCGGCCTGGGATACCTGATGCCGCCCATTGAAGATTGATCATGCCAGCAGCCACTGTGGTTGGTAAATCTGTTCTGGTACTGGATGAGAACACAGCCAGCCGCCATTTCATTGCCAATACTCTTCTCGAAAAACAGTTCAAAGTTTCAGGGGCCGCTTCCGGCAAAGAGGCGCTCGTCATTGCCTGGCGTGACGGAGCTGATCTTGTGCTGTTTGATCCCGTATTGGGGGATATCCAGCTCGAAGAATTCATTCAAAAGCTGCGTAATCATCCACGCACCAGCAAGACCCCGCTTGTTGCGCTTTCCAGCGATTCCAGCCCGGCTCTTAAAGAGACCTGCCTTAACGCTGGCGTGTCTGAATATCTGGTCAAATCGGCACAGGCTATTCCCGCACTTGAAGAAATCCTCACGCGCCTGTTTGGCATGGAAAAACCAGCAGAGGCGGAGAGCAGGGAAGATCAGGAGACCGGTCTGCTGATCGTCTTCCTAAGCGCGAAGGGAGGCACAGGTACTTCATCGCTTTGCGCGAACCTTGCGATGAATATTAAACAGGCTCAGCCTGAAGCGCGTATTGTCGTCGCCGATCTCGTCCTGCCCATCGGCTCGATTGCTCCCATTGTGGGTTATGAGGGTGAATTCAATCTGACAACAGTGGCAGAGCTCTCATCCGGACAAACGGGCGCGCAATACTTCCACAAACAATTGCCGGAGCCGGAGCTATGGCAGTTCCAGTTGCTGGCCGGCTCACCTGATCCACAACATGCAAACATCCTCCACGGAGATCGCATCAACGAAATTGTGGAAACTCTCTACTCCTCGTATGATTTCATTATCCTGGATATTGGACGTTCGCTCTCACGCATCAGCCTGCCTCTGATCCAAAAAGCTGATCTTATCACCCTGATTGTTTCCCCGGACCAGAGCACCATCAAACTGACCAAGACCGTCTGGGATTATCTCCAAACACAAGGCATAGACAACCGGAAGATGTATGTCATTTTGAACCGGGCAGTCGGGCTGGAGGGAGTGACCAAGACACAAGCCGAAGAGATCCTTGGCTTAGCGATCAAGACAGCGATCCCTTATATGGGGAGCAATTTTGCGCTGGCGAACAACTTACACCAACCCATCACAACGAAATATCCAACCGATACAGCCTCCATTATTCTCAAGGAAACGGCGGAGAATATGATAAAGCTTGCGCGCCTGCACCGCGCTCGACACGGCTCTTAATGAAAGTGAAAGGCAATTTCCACTCCATTTCGACTACACTTTGGCGGTAAGCCTCCACAATTCGAAAAGTGACACTTCATCATGGTGTGCTGCCATTGTTGTCAGCATGATCGGAGGGATGGTCTGCGGAAGCATCACCAGGCGAGACTCCAGCTTTAAGGAGATACACTATGTCCATTGAGTATTATGATGAAAAAGGCAAGGTCTTCACTGATATTGTATCCAAGGTTGCCGTCCGGGCTACCATTCAGACAACCACCCACAGGATACGCGGGCTTCTTCATGTTCGCAGGGACCAGCGCATCAAAGATGAATTGGATCACGATGAAAAGTTCCTCGCGCTGACTGATGTGAGCGTATTGGGCCCAGACGGACAATCGCTGTTTCAGGCGCCGTTTGTCGCAGTGCAGCGGGCACAGATCGTATGGGTGATTCCGGAACAAAATAAAGATGAAGGGAAAGGTTCCTGATGGCTGCCCCGATTTTATCCGATTTTACGAGGCTCACTTCCGCTGATCTTCTTAAGTTCAAGCGTTATCTTATCGAAAACGTTGGCCGTTCCATGGAGGGTGAGGAGTTGCAGATTGGCGACCGGGCTGAATTCATGAAACAGCGCCTGGGTGAGGTCTACATCCAAACAAAAGTGAATTTGCCTGAGGATATTCGCAAGCAGATCTTTGACGATATCCTTGATGAACTCACAGGCTTCGGCCCCATTCAACCTTTATTGGAGGATCCCGATGTCAGTGAAGTGATGGTAAATGGGCCAAAGAAAGTCTACATAGAAAAAGGCGGCCGGCTGACCAAAACCCCCATCACTTTTGACGATGATGACCATGTTTTGCGGATCATTGACCGAATCATCCTTCCCCTCGGCCGCCGCGTGGATGCAGACAGCCCCACCGTCGATGCACGCCTGCCAGACGGCTCACGCGTCAATGCAGTGATCAGACCCGTATCGATTGACGGGCCCTGCATCACAATCCGTAAATTCAGAAAGGACAAACTCTCGGTCCAACAATTGGTGGATTATGGTTCCCTGACAAACCATATGGCTGAATTCATTCGGGCGTGTGTGATCGCGCGACTGAATATCGTCATTTCAGGCGGAACAGGCTCCGGCAAGACGACACTTCTTAATGTGCTCTCAAGCTTTATTCCCGAGAATGAACGTGTTATTACGATAGAAGACGCGGCCGAGTTGCAGCTTCAGCAGGATCACATTCTGCGCATGGAAACGAAAGTCGCCAGCGTGGATGGGACGGGCGCAGTGACGATCCGAGATCTCGTCCGCAACTCCCTGCGCATGCGACCTGACCGCATTGTAGTAGGCGAATGCCGCGGCGGCGAGGCGTTGGATATGTTACAAGCCATGAATACCGGTCACGACGGTTCACTGACCACTTTACACGCAAATACGCCGCGTGACGCGCTTTCTCGTTTGGAGACCATGGTATTGATGTCGGGCATGGACCTGCCACTCAAGGTTGTGCGCCAGCAGATTTCGTCAGCAGTGGATCTCATCATCCAGCAGACGCGCTTGAAGGACGGCTCTCGCAAGGTGACAGCCATTACCGAAGTCGTTGGCATGGAAGGTGAGGTTGTGGTTCTGACTGACATCTTCAAATTTGACCAAACGGGGGTTGGCCAGGACGGCAAGATCATTGGTGAATTGAAACCGACCGGCATCCGTCCAATCTTTGGTCCGCGCCTGGAGGCGGCAGGCTTCAAACTCGGCGCTGAAATTTTCATGCCGGCAGGCGGGCTGAATTTGGGTCAAAGACGGCAATAGGAGACAGCCTCTGCTATAATCGGGTCAATGCCTTTGTATTTACTATGATGGGCATTCCAGAGGTTCCATGGATACCAAATCCCAGGTAACGATTCGCACAAAGAAACTTGGCCTGTTGATCCGCGATGCGCGCCTTGCCGCCCGTAGAAGTATTGAGGAATGTGCTGAAGCCATCGGTATAAGGAGGATTTTGTTCCGCGCCTATGAGGAGGGGCTGAGAGCGCCTTCTTTGCCGGAATTGGAAACGCTGGTTTTTTTCCTTGATCT
>Ga0214473_10004128_pt1 | contig 17479 bp, 5 predicted proteins | sample RVTome_7_FD_203509 | JGI IMG/M metagenome (GOLD analysis project Ga0214473, IMG submission 203509) | Soil microbial communities from uranium-contaminated site in the Upper Colorado River Basin, Wyoming, United States - RVT98D197 | ecosystem: Environmental > Terrestrial > Soil > Contaminated >... | reverse complement strand
AACGCTGAAAAAAATCCTGCCGGACCGCTTCCGACAACAACCGCCTTCTCTCTTCTTTTCCGATACGGAATCTCTAAAGACGGGGACAGAAGGGGAATGCCTCCCTCAACTTCACCCGATAAAACTAAAACCCTAACCAGCCAGTGGATGTTCTCTTTTTTTCTCGCATCAAGGCTTTTATTTTCTATCTGATAGGAGAATTCTTGTATCCCCAGTTCTTTCCCGATGCCTTTTCTCAGCTCGTCCTCATTGTAATCAGTGGGCAGCTTTAATGAAATTTCTCTGTATCCCATAATATTAGTTTAACTTTAAATAGCTTAAAAACAGAATATGCTCCAGCCGGTTGACTGAACCCTTCAAGACAGCAATCTGCTATAATAATGTAGATTGCAGCATGAACACCGACTACCGAAGAGGGATAGTCTAAAGCCACCTCTCTGATTGCTATCCTGTTTGCTGAGACTTCGCTTCTCAGAAGGAGACCTCAAACTTGAAGATACGCAGCAAGAGCATTTTTGAAAACCTGTCCCATTTGTGGGCGAGACTCCGCGGAAACAGCAAGATACAAAAGTTCGCTGACACCGAGCCGCCGCTGCGATCAGAGCTGTTCAGCAGCGATCAGATGGAGCAGCATGGTAAGACTCTGGCGGGTTTGCACAAGTTGGGCATGGAACGTGCACGGGACCGGCTGCTGATGCGGCTGGCTGACAATGAAAACGTACTGCTTGAAGTCCGCAACCTGCTGACGGAGGCTATTAAGGCAAACCGCCGTATTACGCCGGCCGGGGAATGGCTGCTCGATAACTTCTACCTTATTGAAGAGCAGATTCGCACGGCCAGAAGACACTTGCCAAAGGGTTACAGCACGGAACTGCCTCGCTTGCTGAACGGCCCATCCACGCGGCTTCCGCGCGTGTATGACATCGCACTGGAGATTATCTCGCACGGCGATGGGAGGGTAGACCCGGAGAGTCTCAGCAGTTTCGTGGCAGCCTACCAGACAGTCACCAGCCTGAAGCTGGGCGAATTGTGGGCCATCCCGATCATGCTGCGCCTATCTCTGATCGAAAATCTCCGACGTGTTGCAGCCAGGATCGCCACTGACAGGAACAACCGAAACCTTGCCGACTTCTGGGCGGACCAGATGATGGAGATTGCCGGGAAGGACCCGAAGAGCCTTATTTTGGTGATCGCGGACATGGCGCGTTCGGACCCGCCCATGGTAAGTTCGTTTGTTGCGGAACTTGCGCGCCGGCTGCAGGGGCAGGGTCCCGCTCTGGCATTGCCGCTCACCTGGATTGAGCAGCGACTGTCCGAGTCTGGCCTGACAATCAAGCAGTTGGTGCAGTCGGAGAACCAGCAACAGGCCGCTGACCAGGTCTCGATGAGCAACAGCATTGGCAGCCTCCGTTTCCTGGGCGCGATGGACTGGCGCGAGTTCGTGGAGACGATGAGCGTTGTCGAGCAGGCCCTGCGTGAGGACACGGGCGGAGTTTACGGCAAGATGGATTTCCCAACCCGTGACCGCTACCGCCATGTTGTGGAAAAGATAGCTAAGAACGGGCGGCTGTCCGAGAGCGAGGTGGCGGGCAAGGCGATTCGCCTTGCCCGCGAAAACGCGGCCAGGAATGGCTGCGACGATCGCTCGGCACATGTCGGCTTTTACCTGATAGACAAGGGACTGGCTCAGCTTGAGCAGCTGGCAGAAGCGCGCCTATCGGTCTCTGAGTCCATTCGAAAATTGAGCTCACGATTTCCTTTGCTGCTGTACATAGGCATGATCATGCTGATGACAATGACCTTCAGCGGTCACTTACTGGCGAAGGCGCTTGCAGGTGGTATAAATGGTTGGGCACTCGGGCTAACAGGTACTCTCTCGCTGATGGCTGCAAGTCAACTGGCGGTAGCGCTGGTGAACTGGCTGGCAACTTTGCTGGCGACGCCGCACCCTCTGCCTCGAATGGACTTCTCCAAGGGAATTCCGCCGGAATTGCGCACTCTGATCGTGGTCCCGACTATGCTCACAAACACTCAGAATATAGAGAATCTTATTGAGGCGCTTGAAGTCCGGTTCCTTGCAAATCGGGACAACAGCCTGCACTTCGGCCTGCTGACTGATTTTAGAGACGCACACGAGGAAATGCTGCCGGAGGACGAACCCCTGTTGCTTCTGGCCCGGCAGCGGATCGAAGAGCTGAATGAAAAGTATAAGAGTTTAAAAAACAACATTTTCTTCCTTTTCCATCGCCCGCGCAAATGGCACCCGCGGGACCGGATTTGGATGGGGTACGAGCGCAAGCGAGGGAAGCTTACGGATTTAAATTCCCTTCTGCGCAGCGGGACACAGGGTGTCTCAGGTGAGAGCTTTTCTCTTATTGTGGGTGAAACGGGAATCTTATTGAACGTGAAGTATGTGATCACCCTTGACACAGATACTCAGCTGCCCCGCGATTCGGCGCGGCAGTTTGTGGGAGCCATGGCGCATCCGCTGAATCGTGCACGCTATGACGAAGGCAAACAGCGTGTTGTTGCCGGGTACGGCATCCTTCAGCCGCGCGTGTCTGTGAGCCTGCCCGGCACGAACCGGTCACGGTATGCGCGAATGTGCGGGAGCGAGCCAGGCATTGATCCGTATACGCGCGTTGTTTCCGATGTCTACCAGGACCTGTTCCATGAGGGCTCATTCATTGGAAAGGGCATCTATGAGGTTGATGCGTTCGAGCAGGCGCTCAACGGGCGATTTCCCGAGAACCGCATCCTCAGCCACGATCTTATCGAAGGGTGCTACGCACGGGCAGGGTTGTTGAGCGATGTGCAGTTGTATGAGGAATACCCCTCTCGCTACAGCGTGGACGTGAGCCGCCGGCACCGTTGGATTCGCGGAGATTGGCAGCTTTTTCGATGGCTGCTGCCTTATATCCCCGACTCCAGCGGCCGCCTTTGCAAGAATCCGTTGTCACGGTTGTCGGGATGGAAGATCTTCGACAACCTTCGGCGTAGTCTCACGCCTTCGGCATTGACACTGCTGTTGCTGCTGAGCTGGACGGTCTTGCCATCGGCATGGTTTTGGACTCTGTCGGTGATCGGAATCATCCTGATTCCTTCTTTGATTGTCTCTGCCCTGGATGTGCTTCAGAAGCCGGGCGACGTGCTTCTCGGCCAGCACCTCTCTGCCGCAGTGCGCTCTGCGCGCAGGCGTTTTGCACAGGCCGTATTTTCGCTCGTCTGCCTGCCTTACGAGGCGTTTTACAGCCTGGATGCGATTGTGCGCACCACATGGCGGATGCTGGTTACGCATAAGCGGCTGCTTGAATGGAATCCGTCGGGTGACCCCGAGCGTAATGGCCGTAATAACCAAGAGGGCCTCGTCAGTTCATGCCGTACCATGTGGATAGCCCCGGTTATTGCCATTGCCACGGTAATCTACCTGGCGCTTTCGGTGCCAGCGGTTTTAGCAGTGGCCCTGCCTATACTGGGCCTCTGGTTTGTGTCCCCTGCTATCGCCTGGTGGATCAGCCGGCCGCTCGCTCAACGCCAAGCAAGGCTGAGTGATGACCAGACCATTTTTCTCCGGAAGCTTTCACGAAAGACTTGGGCGTTTTTTGAGACCTTCGTCGACCCTGAAGATCACTGGCTGCCGCCGGATAACTATCAGGAGCATCCTGTTGCCGCAGTTGCACATCGCACATCGCCGACCAACATGGGCCTTGCATTGCTCGCGAATTTATCCGCGCACGACTTCGGCTATATTTCAACGGGACAGCTCATCAAGCGCACAGAGAATGCATTCCACACAATGAAAACGTTGGAACGATACCGGGGCCACTTCTATAACTGGTACAATACACAATCCCTGAAACCACTGTCGCCCCTCTACATTTCTACAGTGGACAGCGGGAACCTTGCAGGCCATCTTCTGACATTGCGGCCGGGCCTGCTCGCGCTTCCCGATCAAAAGATACTGGGAGCGAGATTGTTTGACGGCCTCAGCGACACACTCATGATTCTCGCTGGGATTCTCGCGGACGCCGGAAACGGAGACGATTCGGTGGGCGCCGTTCCTGCGGGGTTCGCTCAACTACAGAAGCATCTGGAGTCCGCACTTAAGTCCCCGCCACCTGCGCTTATGGCGGCCCGGCAGTGCCTTGATCAACTGGCAACGTCCGCCGAGGAAGTGGTCGCCGGCATTGATGCCGACCATGAGAACCCGGCCGCTTGGTGGGCGCGTGCCTTTGTCCGTCAATGCCGGGATGCCCTCGATGAGCTTACCCTTCTCTCTCCGTCAACAACTCTTGGTATTGACGGGATACTGACGCTGCGCGAACTGGCAGGACTTGGCAACCAACGCGCCATTGAGAGAATCGCGGCTATCGAAAGGCTTGCATTGCAATCCGGCGAACTCAGCCGCATGGAATATGATTTCCTGTTCGACAAGGAACGCCACCTATTGACCATCGGGTACAACGTCGGTGAACGCCGGCGGGACGCGAGTTATTACGATTTGCTTGCTTCGGAAGCGAGACTGTGCAGTTTCGTGGCGATTGCGCAGGAACAACTGCCACAGGAAAGCTGGTTCGCCCTGGGGCGCCTGCTCACCACTACGAGCGGCGAGCCTATTCTCCTTTCGTGGAGCGGATCAATGTTCGAGTACCTGATGCCGCTTCTGGTGATGCCGACGTATGAAAACACGCTGCTCGACCAGACTTATAAGGCGGCCGTGGCCCGGCAGATAGAATATGGAAAGAAGCGCGGAGTGCCATGGGGCATTTCGGAATCCGGCTACAACACGATCGACGTCCGTCTTAACTACCAGTACCGCGCTTTTGGCGTGCCCGGACTGGGGCTCAAACGCGGGCTCGCCGGGGATCTGGTAATTGCGCCCTATGCCTCGGCGCTTGCGCTGATGGTTGCGCCCGAGGAAGCGTGCCTGAATCTCGAGCGGCTCTCCGCTGAAGGGTTTGAAGGAAAATACGGCTTCTATGAAGCTATCGACTATACACCTTCACGTCTGCCGCGCGGACAGTCGAGCGCCGTGGTTCGCTCCTTCATGGCACATCACGTTGGAATGAGCTTGCTCTCTTTGGCCTATCTGCTACTGGACCGTCCGATGCAGAAGCGATTCGAGTCGGACCCGGTGTTCCAGGCAACCATGCTGCTGCTACAGGAGCGGGTGCCAAAGGCCACAGCGTTTTATTCGCACACCGCCGAGATCTCTTACATACAGAGGGCTTTCAGTGGTACGGAGATGCCGGTGCGCGTTTTCAGCAGCCCTGATACGCCAGTCCCTGAAGTGCAGTTGTTGTCCAACGGCAGATACCATGTGATGATTACGAATGCGGGGGGCGGTTACAGCCGATGGAAGGACCTCGCAGTAACACGCTGGCGCGAAGACAGCACCTGCGATAACTGGGGCACGTTCTGTTACCTTCGCGACGTGGCGAGCGGAGAGTTCTGGTCCACTGCATGTCAGCCGACGCTCAAACGCCCGGATAATTATGAAGCGATTTTTTCGGAGGCGAAAGCGGAGTTTCGCTGCCAGGATCACGACTTTGACACACATACAGAGATCGCTGTTTCACCTGAAGATGATATTGAACTGCGCCGGATCACTATCACTAATCGCGCCCGGATACGCAGGACAATTGAGGTCACGAGTTACGCAGAAGTGGTTCTCGTATCGTCTGCCGCTGACGCGCTGCATCCGGCGTTCAGCAATCTTTTTGTTCAGTCCGAGATCCTCCACCAGCGGCAGGCAATCCTCTGCACCCGCCGTCCCCGCTCCATGGACGAGCAGCCACCGTGGATGTTCCATCTAATGGCCGTGCACGGGACAGATGTCGGAGAGGCTTCCTATGAGACTGACCGCATGCAGTTTATCGGCAGGGGAAACACGGTCGTTGATCCACAAGCGATGAGCGAGGCAGCTGATTTTTTTACGGGGGCTCTCTCGGGCAGTGAAGGCTCAGTGCTCGATCCTATTGTCGCCATCCGGTATCGGATAACCCTCGATCCGGAAGAATCAACAACAATCAATGTTGTCTCCGGCATCGGCGAAACCCGCGACGTGTGCCTGAGCCTTGTGGAGAAATACCAAGACTGGCGTCTTGCGGATCGTGTCTTTGATCTGGCGTGGACACATAGCCAGGTGCTCCTGCGACAGCTCAATGCCACAGAGCCCGATGCTCAACTCTATGGACATCTCGCCAGCTCTGTGATCTATGCTAATTCTTCGCTGCGCGCCGAACCGGGCGTCCTCATCAACAACCGCCGGGGGCAACCCGGTCTATGGGGCTACTCCATTTCGGGCGATTTACCAATCGTGCTGCTGCAGATTGAAGATCCGGCTAATATCGACCTGGTGCGCCAACTCGTACAGGCCCACGCATACTGGCGCTTAAAAGGACTGGCTGTGGACCTGGTTATCTGGAACGAAGATCACGCCGGATACCGGCAACTTCTGCAAGACCAGATCATGGGGCTCATTGCCGCAGGCGTCGAAGTCAACGTGACCGATCAACCAGGCGGTATTTTCGTCAGACCTGCGGACCAAATATCGAATGAGGACCGCATCCTTATCCAAACCGTTGCTCGCACCATCATCACTGACAGCAGGGGAACACTTGCGGAGCAGATCAACCGCCGCAGCCTTGCGGAAGTAACAATGCCGCTCCTTACACCGACCCGAACCCATAGATCCGAACCCCTGGCAATCGCCGCGTTGCCGCGCCACGATCTGATGTTTTTCAACGGACTCGGCGGATTCACGCCTGATGGGCGCGAGTATATCATTACAACAACGCACGGGCAGGTGACACCGGCGCCGTGGGTGAATGTGCTGGCAAACCCGCACTTCGGGACCGTCATTTCAGAGAGCGGCCTTGCCTACACCTGGAGCGAGAATGCCCATGAGTTCCGCCTCACTCCCTGGGGGAACGATCCCGTTAGTGATTCGAGTGGAGAGGCGTTTTACATCCGTGATGAAGAGCGCGGCCACTTCTGGTCCCCCATGCCGCTGCCCAGCCGCGGGGCTACGCCTTACGTCACCCGGCACGGATTCGGCTACAGCGTCTTCGAGCACACGGAGCGCGGCATCCGCTCGGAGATGTGGGTTTACGTGGCCCTGGATGCATCGGTCAAGTTCACAGTGATCAAGGTACGAAACGAGTCTGGTAGATCGCGTCGGCTCTCCGCCACCGGATACGCGGAATGGGTTCTTGGAGACCTGCGGCCGAAGTCGGCAATGCATATAGTCACCGAAATTGATCCCAACAGCGGCGCTCTCTTTGCGCGGAACTCTTACAACACTGAGTTCGCCGACCGTGTTGCCTTCTTTGATGTTGACGATGTGCCCCGGACTTTAACCGGCGACAGGACTGAGTTCCTCGGACGTAACGGCACGCTTCGGAATCCCGTGGCAATGACCCGGGTGCGCCTCTCCGGCAAGGTGGGAACCGCTTTGGATCCCTGCGCCGCTATCCATGTTCCATTCGATTTGGCTGACGGGCAGGAACGCGAGATCATCTTCAGGCTCGGCGCAGGGCGAGATGCCGATGACGCCGGCAAACTGGTGCGTCGTTTCCGGGGAGCTGCTGCCGCGCGCGGCGCGCTCGAAGCGGTGTGGCAGCACTGGCATCACACGCTTGGCGCAGTGCAAGTGGAAACACCCGACCAGTCCGTCAATATCCTGACTAACGGCTGGCTCTTGTACCAAACTCTCGCGTGCCGTCTTTGGGCGCGGAGCGGATACTACCAGCCAGGAGGCGCATTCGGTTTCCGCGACCAGTTGCAGGACGTGATGGCGCTCATCAACGCAGACCCGAGCCTCGCGCGTGAGCATCTCCTCCTCTGCGCGGCCCATCAGTACAAGGAGGGTGATGTCCAGCATTGGTGGCATCCTCTGTCAGGCCGGGGCGTGCGCACACACTGTTCGGACGATTTCCTCTGGTTGCCGTTGGCTGCCTGCCGCTACGTTCTGACCACCGGGGACACCGGGGTATTGGATGAACCCGTCCACTTCCTCGAGGGCCGCCCGGTAAACACAGACGAGGACTCATATTATGATCTTCCCCACGCGTATGGCGATATAGCTACCTTGTACGAACACTGTGTGCGGGCCATACTGAATGGCCTCAGACTCGGTGAGCACGGCCTGCCGCTTATCGGCTCAGGTGATTGGAACGACGGCATGAACATGGTGGGCGAACACGGCAAAGGCGAAAGCGTTTGGCTGGGATTCTTTCTTTATGAAGTACTCATGCGGTTCACTGAGATTGCACGCCTGCATGAAGACCTGTCCTTTGTCGAACGCTGCCAGAGGGAGGCGGCTCAATTGCGCCGGAACATCGAGAAGAATGGCTGGGATGGTGAGTGGTACCTCCGCGCTTTCTTCGATGATGGCTCGCCACTCGGTTCGGTGAGTAATCCCGAATGCCAGATTGATTCCATTGCGCAAAGCTGGTCTGTTCTCTCCGGTGCCGGGGATTCCAAACGCTCAGCCATGGCAATGGAAGCAGTGGATAAGCGCCTCGTTCGACGGGATCATAGACTTATCCAACTCCTGGACCCTCCCTTCGATAAGTCGGATTTGAATCCTGGCTATATAAAGGGATACGTCCCTGGCGTCAGGGAAAATGGCGGGCAGTATACTCATGCCGCGATCTGGGCGGCAATGGCATTCGCAAAGTTAGACGACAGCCGGCGCGCGTGGGAACTGTTAGAAATAATCAACCCGGTGAACCATGGGAGATCTCCGGAGGAAATTGAAACCTATAAAGTAGAACCGTACGTTGTCGCAGCCGATGTATATGCGGTCTCACCGCACATCGGCCGTGGTGGATGGACATGGTACACGGGATCGTCCGGCTGGATGTACCGGCTTATAATGGAGTCGCTCCTGGGGCTGAGGCTTGAAGCAGACAAACTGCGTTTCGAGCCGTGTTTCCCTGCGGATTGGGAGACGTTCAAGGTGCACTACCGGTACAGGGAAACGCTCTATCATATTACTGTCCGGCAAACACCCGCCGACAGCGGCGAGACAAGTGTGACCGTCGATGGCGTTGAGCAGCACGACAATACTATTCTGCTTGTTGATGACCGTCAGGAACACTCGGTCGAGGTGAGGATACCTGTTGCAGAAGGATGAGAAAAAGCGCCTGTACCTTTTTTGTCCCTGTTGGAATTCAAATGTCAATAAGCAAGCCTGACCCTGTCACCTGCTCTTCCATTCTCGCACGTATTGAGAATTAACGATTGAAATATGTATGATTATAACCAAGGATAGAACTGAGGTGATAAGTAACGGATTGTCGGGAAAGTGGTTAAGACGGAGAAGAGGTATTAGAACTATCAATGACATGGAGCTAAACAAGGGGATATAGATCAATGCCGCGCATTTTTGATAACATAGAACAGCAATTACTCAATGCTCTTCAGGAAACGCTTAATGTCGCTGACCACGCTGATTTTTGCGTAGGCTATTTCAATCTGCGGGGATGGAAGCAACTTGATTCCTACATTGAAAAATGGTCTGGCGGTAAAGATAATTGCTGCCGTCTTCTTGTTGGCATGCAACGACTCCCACAGGAAGAACTTATATCTGCGCTTAGCCTTATCAAAACGGACAAGGGTATCGATCAGCAAACAGCGCTCCGTTTAAAAAAGAAACTGGCAGAAGAGTTCCGCGAACAATTGACTTATGGCATTCCAACCAATGATGATGAGGCCGGTCTTCGCAGGCTCGCAGCTCAAATTAAGGCAAGGAAGGTTGTCGTTAAGTTGTTTCTGAGGCATCAACTGCATGCAAAGCTCTATCTTCTCTTCAGGCCTGATCCTGTCAATCCGACTACCGGCTATCTGGGAAGCAGCAATCTGACATTTGCCGGGCTTGCACATCAGGGAGAATTAAACATTGACGTTCTTGATCATGATGCCTGCAATAAACTGGCGAAGTGGTTTGAAGACCGGTGGAATGACAGATGGTGCATTGATATATCTAATGAATTGGTGAGTATTATTGAAGATAGCTGGGCTCGTGAAGACTTGATTCCCCCATTTTATATCTATGTAAAAATGGCTTATCACCTGGCTGAAGAGGCCCGCAGTGGTCTTTTGGAATTTCGTATACCCAAAGATTTTGGACAGAGACTATTTGAATTTCAGACAGCAGCGGTGAAAATTGCCGCACACCACCTTAACAAACGAGGTGGTGTTTTAATCGGTGATGTTGTTGGGCTTGGTAAAACACTAATGGCAACTGCTCTTGCCCGAATTTTCGAGGATGATCATGGACTTGAAACGCTGATTATCTGTCCAAAGAATCTGGTCAAGATGTGGGAAGACTATGTTTTTCAGTATCGCATGCGAGCTAAAGTGCTTTCTGTTACCAGAGTCATAAATGAGTTGCCGGAGTTACGGCGATATCGTTTAATTATAATCGATGAAAGTCATAATTTGCGTAATCGCGAAGGCAAACGCTATCATGCAATTCAGGAATATATACAGGAGAATGAGAGTAAGTGCATTTTATTATCTGCAACACCTTACAATAAAAACTATCTTGATTTATCCAACCAGCTCCGTTTATTTGTTCAGGACGATAAGGATATTGGAGTTAGACCAGAGAAAAAGATTCGTGAAATGGGCGAAATGGAGTTTCTCAGACTTCAGGTTCCGCTTCGTTCTCTTTCTGCCTTTGAAAAGAGTGAATATCCTGATGACTGGAGAGAGCTTATGCGTCTTTATCTTGTCCGCCGTACCAGAAGTTTTATTCAGGATAATTACGCTGAACCGGACCCTGTTAGGGGCCGAAAATTCCTTACCTTTGAAGACGGAACCCGCTCTTATTTTCCGGTGCGTGAACCAAGAACAGTTAAGTTTAAAATAGAAGATAAGAATGCAGACGACCAATATGCCCGTTTATATGCAGACGACGTTGTGAATGCAATTAACAACCTCAATCTGCCCAGATATGGATTGGGCAACTATATCTCGGAAACGCCCCATGAACCTCCTGCTCAAAATGAGGCAAAAACTTTACAAGACCTCTCAAGGGCAGGCAAACGCCTTATGGGTTTTTGTCGTACAAATCTTTTTAAGCGGCTTGAAAGCAGTGGAAAGGCTTTTATCCAGTCAGTTGAACGTCATATCCTTCGTAATTGTATATTCCTGCACGCTATCGAGAATGGCGCTCCGGTTCCTATCGGGACCCAGGACGCCGGCATGTTGGATGCCCGTATCAATGACATGGATGCTGATGATGTCAGCGTTACATCTGATATTTTTGAGGATGATAATGACAATGGGAGTGAAGGAATGGGTTATGGACAACTGCTGACGGAAGATGACTTCAAGCAGAGAGCTAAAGAAATATATGGGCAATATGAAACTCAATACAGGAAGCGTTTCAAATGGCTCCGTTCTTCAGTTTTTCTGAAAGACTTATCTAAAGATTTGCGTGATGACATTAAATCCTTACTGAATGTTTTACATAAGTGTGGTGAATGGAAAGCGACAAAAGATGCAAAATTAGATGCGCTTTTTAATCTGCTTACAAAGAAACATCCTAAAGATAAAATCATTATCTTCAGCCAGTTTGCGGACACTGTGCACTATCTCGAAACCGAACTTAAAGCCCGTGGTGTTTCCATGCTCGCTGGCGTAACAGGTGACTCAGAAGACCCTACTGAATTTGCATGGAGGTTTAGTCCTGTAAGCAATAATAAACAGGACAAAATAAAACCTGAGGATGAATTGCGCATCCTTGTTGCAACTGATGTCCTCAGTGAGGGTCAAAACCTTCAGGACTGTTCCATTGTTGTAAATTTTGATCTGCCATGGGCAATTATCCGCTTGATTCAGCGTGCAGGACGTATTGACCGCATAGGTCAGCAGGCGGAAAATATCACTTGTTATTCTTTTCTTCCGGCAGATGGGGTTAATCGGATTATTAGATTGCGAGAACGTGTCAGGAGAAGATTACAGGAAAACGCTGAAGTCGTTGGAACAGATGAAGCCTTTTTTGAAGATGACCGGGACGATAAGGTTGTACTTGATATTTACAACGAGAAAGCAGGCATTCTTGATGGTGATATAGACGGAGAAGTAGACCTTGCCTCATACGCATATCAAATATGGAAGAATGCAACCACTGCAAACCCTGAATTACAAAAAATTATTCCTTCATTGCAGCCGGTTGTATACTCTGCTCGTAAGCATCAACCAACAGCGAAAGAACCTGAAGGAGTTCTTGTTTATATGCGCACTTCAGATGGAAATGATGCGCTGACGTGGATTGACAAAGAAGGTAAAAGCGTTACCGAATCTCAATTTGCTATCCTCAAAGCAGCAGCGTGCTCACCCGATACCCCTGCAATCCCTCGTGATGAAAAACATCACGAACTGGTACATAAAGGGGTTGAACTGATAATAGAAGAGGACAAATTAGTCGGAGGTCAGCTTGGACGACCATCAGGGGCACGGTTCCGCACATATGAAAGGCTTAAAAGATACGTTGAAGAGATAAAAGGCACTCTCTTTGAGTCTCAGGAACTCCTGAAAGCTATTCTGAAAGCTATTGATGAAATTTACCGTTATCCCCTCCGGCAGACTGCCATTGACACTTTAAACCGCCAGCTAAGAAGCGGTATTTCTGATGAGACCCTTGCACAGATGGTTATAGCTTTACGCGAAGAGGGAAGGCTCTGTATTATCCATGAAGAAGAACAAACCCATGAACCGCGCATCATTTGTTCAATGGGGTTAAAGATAAAGTAAAATATGGAGCTTGATACTAACCGCATCCGTAAATGTCTTAAAGAGTTTGATTTTAAGAATCTCTTTGTTGAAGAATTAGGTTGGAATCACTACAGCAATCAAATCGAAGTAACCCTTGATGGTAATTCATTTCACCTCTTTGCCGTAGCAGAGAAACATGGCATGGCAGCTTTTACCTGCAACCCCTCAATTGATGGACATATTCCCAACTATGAGTTGAGGCGAAAGATTGAGAAGCAGGCTGCAAAATCCATTCATGAGCACATCATCATCTATACCGATAAAAACAAAACAACTCAGATATGGCAGTGGGTGAAACGCGAAGCAGGAAAACCAATAGCCTGCCGTGAGCATCCATATCATATTAACCAGCCTGGCGATTCTCTTATTCAAAAACTCCAGTCTATAGCCTTCAGTCTTGAAGAGGAAGAGTCCTTAACCATAGTAGAAGTCGCCGGTCGTGCAAGAGCTGCTTTTGATGTAGAGCGCATAACAAAGAAGTTCTATGACAGATTCAAGACCGAACACGATGCGTTCCTCAAATTCATTGATGGCATTCCTGACGATGAACTGCACAGGTGGTATGCATCGGTCATGCTCAACCGTCTTATGTTTATTTACTTCATTCAGAAAAAAGGCTTTCTTGATAACGACGACGAGTATTTGAAAAAAAAGCTACTCCAGTGCAAAGAGCACGGAAAAGATACCTTCTATAACAAATTCCTCTGTCCTCTATTTTTTGAAGGGTTTGCCAAGAGAAAAAATGAACGCTCAGCAGCGGTCAATAAACTTCTTGGAAACATTCCTTACCTGAATGGCGGACTGTTCCTGAAACATCAAATAGAGGAACTGCATGGCAAGCATATCGAGATTAGCGACAAGGCATTTGAAAAGCTCTTTGACTTCCTTGATCAATACCAGTGGCACCTTGATGAAAGGCCACTCAGAAAAGACAATGAAATAAACCCTGATGTGCTGGGATATATCTTCGAAAAGTACATCAACCAGAAGCAGATGGGCGCATATTACACAAAAGAGGACATTACCGAATACATCAGCAAGAACACGGTTATTCCGTTTCTATTTGACTCTGCGAGACAGAAATGCAAGATAGCCTTTGAGGGAGAAAGCGCTGTCTGGAAATTGCTACAAGGCGACCCCGACCGTTATTTCTATCCTGCCGTAAAGAAGGGAGTTGAACTACCATTACCTGCTGAAATCAAAGCAGGTATCAAAGATGTTTCAAAGCGCACCGAGTGGAACAAGCCCGCGCCAATTGAATATGCCCTTCCAACAGAAATCTGGAGAGAGGTTGTTGCAAGACGACAGCGGTATGAAGAAGTCAAAGGGAAAATGCTCACTGGCGAGATTCATTCGATCAATGACCTCATCACCTATAACCTCGACATTAGACAGTTTGCACAGGATGTGATTGAGAACTCAGAAGGTCCTGAACTCCTCAGGGCGTTTTATCACGCTATTGAAAATGTGACTGTGCTTGACCCGACCTGCGGCTCAGGGGCATTTCTCTTTGCAGCCTTGAATATCCTCGAACCCTTGTACGAGGCCTGTCTTGATAGAATGCAGGTGTTTGTGGATGAATTGGATTTCGTAGGGGCAGACCTGCGTGTCTGCCCGGATGATGAAATAACAAAAAAGGGCGAACACACAGGTTCGCCCCTACAACAAAAACCACGTTCCGACAAATACAGCGATTTCAAAAAAATCCTGAAACGGGTAGAGGAACACCCCAATCTTAAATATTTCATCTACAAGTCAATAATCGTAAACAACCTTTACGGCGTTGACATTATGGAAGAGGCCATCGAAATCTGTAAGTTGCGCCTGTTCTTAAAGCTCGTTGCACAGATAGAGGGAGTTGAACATATGGAACCGCTGCCGGATATTGATTTCAATATCCGTGCTGGGAATACGCTTGTTGGTTTTGCAACATATGACGAAGTAAAGCAGGCGGTCACAAGCAAGCTCGATTTTGAAAACACTATGGAGCGAATTGAAGAGCGAGCGGAGGAGGTAGACCGTCTATTTAAATTATTTCATCAACAACAGACAGCATTAGGTGGCGAGGTTACTTCTGAAGACAAGCAGGATCTCCGCAAAAGACTGATTATTCTTGAAGATCAACTTAACGCTTATCTTGCAGGTGAGTATGGCATTGATGTCTCTTCTATTCGTCATTCCCGTGAAAACGGGAATCCAGAAAGCTCTGGATTCCGGGTCAAGCCCGGAATGACAAAGAAAAGCGACAAGCAGGTCGAATATGAAAAATGGCTTAAGTCGCATCAGCCCTTTCACTGGTTTATTGAGTTCTATGGGATATTGAAGAGCGGCGGGTTCGATGTGATTATCGGCAATCCGCCCTATGTGGAATATAGCAAGGTGAAGAACGAGTATGCCATTAATGGGTATAAAACAGAGGATTGTGGGAATTTATATGCGTATGTAGTGGAAAGGTCGTTGAATTTACTTCGTGACAAAGGGCATTTTGGAATGATAGTTCCCATTTCTTTGCCAAGCACGCCACGAATGACACCAGTTCGTAGTCTGCTAACTAAAAATTCAATTTTGTCATGGTGTAGTAATTTTGCTGATAGACCAGGCACGCTTTTCAATGGAGTTCATCAGAAATTATCTATAGTTTTATGCAAAAAATATTTATTAGAGAACAACCAGCACTTGCTTTTTACTACAGCATATAAGCATTGGTATAGTAAGGAAAATAATGATGAGCGAAAGTCTTTAATGGAAACTTTCTGTTATGTTCCTGCTATCAATACATCGTTATGTTGGTTAAAATCCGGCAATTCTATTGAGAAATCAATTTATGATAAATTGGCTTCACAGCAGCATTCTATTTCAAAAAGTTTTAATGGTTCATCATCGGTATTTTCTTTAGCTATGAGAATGATGTATTGGGGCAAAAGTTTTATAGAACCACAACAATCAAATGAGTATAAGAATTTTAAAGCAGCATCTTTATTGGATAAAAAAGTTTTGGTTTCTGTTTTTAATTCAACGCTATACTTTTGGTTTTGGGAATTGATAAGTGATGGTTGGCATATTACAGCAAAAGAATTGGATAATTTTTTATTAGATTTAAACAAAATGACTTCCGCTTTTAAAAACTCAATTGCCAAATTGATAGATATGTTAATGGAAGACCTTGATAATAAAAAAGGCTATGTGGGTAGCAAACAAACTGAATATGAGTATTACCATAAACTCTCCAAACCCATCATCGACGAAATTGACCACGTGCTGGCGAAGCATTACGGCTTTACAGACGAGGAACTGGACTTCATCATCAACTACGACATCAAATACCGCATGGGGCGGGAGAGTGAGGAGGGGGCTTGACAACACCCTAATAAATTTGTAATATTAGTACAAATAGTACAATAATTACAAAAGGGGGATAAATAGGTATGTCGGATGAAAAGAGGACATTTGGCGAATTCTTTAAGTTCTTGAGAAAAAAGAATAAAATAACTCTTCGAGAGTTCTGTCTCAATGCCTCCGCAGACCCTGCCAACATCAGCCGGCTTGAGCGCGGAGCGATGCCGCCGCCACAGGACACTGATATTCTTGAACGGTACGCAAAGGCGCTCGATATAAAAAACGGCAGTGACGACTGGTACACATTCTTTGACCTTGCCGCCGCAGACCGCGGAATAATTCCAAAAGATATCATGTCTGACATTGAGGCGGTCAGGATGCTTCCGGCATTCTTCAGGACACTGCGCGGACAGAAGCCGACTGAGGAAGAGATGAAGAACCTTGCAGAGAAGATCAAAAAGAGCTGATATCCGGTGATAGATCCCGGAGATTTTAAGGCGCCATTTATAAAGATCGAGGACATAAGAAGATCCGCTGATGAGTTGCGCGCAAGATACTGGCCTCAGAATTCCATCCCGATAGACATATTAGCAATCCTTGAATTTGAGCTTGAAATAGAAATCCGTCCCATACTGAACCTGAAAAAAGCCGGGGATGTTGACGCGCTTTTGCTCGGCGACTTCAGAACAATAGTTGTTGATCAAGGAGATTTTCTGGATGAGAGAGCACAGAACAGGCTCAGGTTCTCCCTTGCTCACGAACTTGGGCGTCTTACTCTTCACAAAGACCTCTTCTCTGAGATACGGCACTCATCAATTCAGGAATGGATAAACTTTTTCCAACAGATTCCAGACAAGGAATATTACTGGATAGAACAGCATGCTTATGAATTCGCGGGCCGTCTCCTTGTTCCAAGATATCATCTCAAGGAAAAGCTTGTAGAGGCAATCTCGATTGCAAAAGATGCCGGTTTTGAAGCATGGGATTCATCCGGTGAATCTTCTCTGGAATACATAGCTCATGGAATAGCCCGTTATTTTAATGTCTCTGAACAGGTTATTGAAAAGCGTATCACAAAAGAGAATCTCTGGCCGCCGTCAAAAATCGCTTAAATGAATATTGCGGTTACAAAACTGACTGATGCACTTTATCCTTCTTCCCTGAGAAAGCTGCTCAAAAAGGATGCTCCTGAAGAGATAACCGCTTTCGGCAATCCTGCCCTTCTGAAACAGAACAAACTCGTCATCTTCTGCTCATCAAAATGCCCCGGCAATATAATTCTTAAGACATATGATTTAATGAAAAAGCTAAGGGAGTCAGGGCTTACAGTTATCAGTGGTTTTCATTCGCT
>Ga0214473_10004127_pt1 | contig 17484 bp, 11 predicted proteins | sample RVTome_7_FD_203509 | JGI IMG/M metagenome (GOLD analysis project Ga0214473, IMG submission 203509) | Soil microbial communities from uranium-contaminated site in the Upper Colorado River Basin, Wyoming, United States - RVT98D197 | ecosystem: Environmental > Terrestrial > Soil > Contaminated >... | reverse complement strand
ACTTTCAGAAGACGCTGGCGGCGAAGCAGGCGGAGACGATGAAAATACTCTCGGAGAAGAACAAGGCCGACGGGGAGAAGTTCCTTGCGGAGAACGCGAAGAAAGAGGGCGTGAAGGTCCTTCCGAGCGGGCTTCAGTACAAGGAGATCACGCCGGGCCAGGGGAAAAGCCCGAAGATCGCCGACAACGTGACGACGCATTACAAGGGTACGCTGATCGACGGGACGGAGTTCGACAGTTCCTACCGGCGCGGCCAGCCGGTGACGTTCCCGGTCTCGGGGGTGATCGCAGGCTGGACCGAGGCGCTCCAATTGATGAAAGAGGGAGCGAAGTGGCAGCTGTTCGTGCCGTCCAGGCTCGCCTACGGCGAGAGGGCCGCCGGGCAGGTGATCGGACCCAACGCCACGCTGGTCTTCGAAGTGGAGCTGATCTCGGTCAAGTGAACCATCGCATCCGCGGGAAGGGGGCGGCGTGAACCGCTGGTTCCGCGTCGCCGGCGGGGTGTGCCTGAACCTGTGCCTCGGCGCCGCGTACGTCTACAGCGTGTTTCTCACCCCCCTCCAGCGGGAGTTCGGCTGGACGCGCTCGGAGCTCTCCGTGGCATTCACCCTCTCGATCGCCTTCATCGCCGTGGGCGTGCTGGTCGGGGGGCGGTGGCAGGACCGCCGGGGTCCCGCCGCCGTCTCCCTCGTCGGCGCGCTTCTCTTCTCCGCGGGGATCTTCCTCTCCCGCTACACCGGCTCGCTGGCATGGTTCTACGGCTGCTACGGCGTCGTCGTGGGGCTGGGCAGCGGGATCGGCTACACGTGCCCTCTCTCCGTCGGGATGAAGTGGTTCCCCGAGCGACGGGGGCTGGTCACGGGAATGATGGTGATGGGATACGGCGCCGGGGGCGCGGTGATCGCCCCGCTGGCGGGGTACCTGGTCGATCGCTTCGGGTGGCGCGACACCTTCGGCATCCTCGGGGCGGGGTTCCTGGCGGTGACGGTGGCCGGCTCGCTGTTCCTCCGGAACCCACCGGAAGGGTGGCGTCCTCCCGGATGGAGCCCTCCGGCGGCGGGGAAGGCGGCGGCGCGGGGCGGCCGGGATTTCCTCCCGCGGGAGATGGTGGGCACCGGCGCCTTCCGCCGGATGTGGGTCGCCTACGCCCTCGGCACCGCGGCGGGACTGATGGTGATCGGGCATCTCGCGGCCTTCGCGCTGGGGGCGGGGTTCTCCGCCCGCGATGCCGCCCTCTCCGTCGGAGTGCTTTCGGTGGGGAACGGGTGCGGCCGGATCGCCTCGGGGTGGATGTCGGATCACATCGGACGCGTACGGACGCTCTTCCTGGTGATGGGCGCGACCGCCCTGCTCCTCTTCCTCGCTCCCGGGATATCCACCGTGCCGCTGCTCTTCGCCGCCGTCTTCCTCATCGGCTACTGCTACGGCTCGCAGCTCGCCGTCTTTCCGTCGACGACGGCCGATTATTTCGGGATGCGAAACCTGGGGAACAACTACGGCCTCCTGCTGACGGCATGGGGGGTCGCGGGAATCATCGGCCCCATGGCGGGGGGATGGATCTTCGACGCCACCCGCAGCTACGCTGCGGCGTTCCGGATCGCCGCCCTCCTTGCGGTCGCCGCCGCCGCGATGGTCGCAACGGTCAAGGCGCCCCCTCCTGGAGAATCACCGCGCACGAAGGTTCGCGGAATCGCCGCCGCCGTCCTGCTGCTTTTATCCGCTCCCGCTCTCTCCGCCGCGGGCGAATCGTGCCCGGTTCCGATTGCGGCAAACTCCTCGCCTTCCAGCGACTCTCCGGGCGCACCCCCCACCGTAGCGATGACCTTTTCCGACAATACAAACGTCGTGGCCTCGATCGATCGGAACCTGCGGTGGAAGAACGCCGCAGTCATCGGCGGGGTCGCCCTCGCCGTCGGGGCGTATGGGGCGAAGCATTGGTGGGACGTAACCTCTTCGTTCGGGACCCGGAACGAAGGGTGGTTCGGGCAGGGCACCTACGCCGGCGGCGCGGACAAATTGGGTCACGCGTTCGTCACATACGCCGGGACCAGGATGTTGGCACGGGTGTTCGAAGGCCTTGGGAACCCGCCGGAACATTCCTTGCGCCTCGCGGGCTGGACCTCCCTGGGCGTTTTCACGGGTGTCGAGGTGTTGGACGGCTTCTCTTCAAGGTGGCGCTTCAGTTACGAAGACATGGTGTTCAATGCAGCCGGCGTGGCCCTCTCCCTCCTTCTTGAGAGACACCCGTCGATCGACGCCCTTCTGGATTTCCGGCTCCTTTACGTACGATCCGATGACGATCGTCTCCGCGGGAAGACTTCCCCCTCGGGGGATTACTCGGGACAGACCTATCTGCTGGTTTTCAAGGCGGACGGCGTTCCCCCGCTTCGGAACGTTCCCCTGGTACGCTATCTGGAACTCCTGGTTGGCTACGGCTCGCGCGGGTACGAAGTCCAGAGGGATCCCCACCGGCAGGTTTATTACGGGGTGGGGATCAACCTGTCGCGGGTCCTGGGAGACACCCTGTTCCGGGGCGACCTGAAGGGCGGGAAGATCCAGGGGGCGACGGACACCCTCCTTGAACTGTTCGAAGTCCCCGGGACCGCAGCATTGACAGGACGCCGCCCGTGATTCGCAGCCGAGGGTCCACGGTTGGGGGCGTGGAAAATGGGCGATGCCGATCACACGATTCCCGGCGGTCCCCGAATCGCCAGGACGATCGAGAACGACCTGCGCGACTACTGCTGCGGGGAGGTGTTCGAGGGCACCTGTTTCTTCTTCAACAGCCTCGTCGAGCTCTCCGGCCAATCTCCCGAGATGAGCGGCCGGATCGTCGATGGATTCATGCAGTTTGCGGACCTTCTCGCCTTGTGGCTTGAAGAGGCGAAGGCCGAAGGCAAACTAAAGCTAGGGGTAAGGATCAAGGAGGTCGCCGATTTCATCGTCATCTCCATCAACGGCGCGGCCGCATTGTACGTCGCGACCCGGGACAGCCGGTTCACCCGGGCGTGCGAGCGTCAGCTCCACTCCTACATTCAATCGTTGAGGGCATAGGGCAGGGAACGGCGGGCGCGCCAACGCGTACATCCTGCCAAGGAAGGAGAATGCATGGCGCACGTGAGCGTATGCGTCGATTGAGAAGTGGCGGTATTGGTTCTTTCCCGGGGAAGGGTCAACGCGCTCGAGGAGCCGACGATCGGCGAATTGGAGAACCGCTTTCGCGTTTTCTGACGAAATTCACCGATCTCTACACGTACCTGTTCACGTACCCCAAGCCGGTGGTCGCCGCCCTGAACGGGCATACGGTGGCCGGCGGGCTGATGCTGGCGTTGGCCTGCGAGAGGTAGTCTTTTCAGGATGTGGTGGCGGTAGTTCCGTACCCCCGGCATATATAATGATATCTTGGTCCTGCTTCCTGGTCACGCCGGATGCCCCGGCGGATGGCGGAGGAGGTCGGCGACCGCGCACGGGAGCGGAAGATATCGTGAAGGGGCGCAAGATCCAGGGGCCTTCCGTCGACGCGCTCATGCGCGAGGTCGCGGCGCTTACCGCTCGCCTCGCGAACGCGGAAAACACGATTATCGCGCTGCGCGCGGCCGCCGGGGAGGGGATCGGGAGAAAGCACCCCGCGCGCAGCGCGCCGGTAACGGGCTCCCGTCAGGAGCACGTCGTCCGGGAGCGGACCCGGGAGCTTACGGTCCTCACCGGGGAACTGCAGGCGGAGATCCGGGAACGCATGCGGACGGAAGAGAGGCTTCTGGCCGAGATGGCGTACCGGGAAGCCGTGGAGAATTGCCTGGCCGTCGGCATCGTGGCGGTGGATCCCAGGGGGAGGCACTTCCACGTCAACGATGCGTTCTGCGCCTTGACGGGATTCCGCCGGGAGGATCTTCTCGGCGCCGGGATCCCGTACCCGTACTGGCATTCCGATGAGAGGAAGGCGTACGCGGCGGCGATGAGGAAGGTCCTGAAGGGGGAGATAACCCCCGGCGGACGCGAGGTCCGTTACATGACGCGCGACGGGCGGAGTCTCGATGTCCTTCTGTTCGCCTCCCGACTCACGGTCGCGGGAAAGATCGTCGGATCCCTGGCCTCCGTCCACGACATCACCGATCGGAAGAGGATGGAGTCGGCGCTTCGCGAGAGCGAGGCGAAGTTCCAGAATCTCGTGGAGACGGTCTCCGACCTGGTGTGGGAGGTCGACCGGAACGGGATCTATACCTACGTCAGCCCCAAGGTAAAGGACATCCTCGGGTACGCCCCGGAGGAACTCCTCGGGAAGACCCCCTTCGACCTGATGCCCGCCTTCGAGGCCCGGCGTGTAGCGGAGACCTTCAGGGCCGTCTCCGAACGAGCGGAGCCGTTCCAGGGACTGGAGAACATCAACCGTCACCGCGACGGGCACTTCGTGGTGATCGAGACCAGCGGCGCCCCGGTTTTCGACGCGGAAGGCCGGTTCCAGGGCTACCGCGGCGTGGACCGGAACATCGGAGAGCGGAAGCGCGCCGAGGAGAAACTGCGGATCAGCGAGGAACGGTTCCGCCAGCTCTTCGAGCAGAACGAGGAGCCCCTGTTCCTCTTCCGCCAGGGGACCTCCGAGATCCTCGACGCGAACCCCGCCGCCGCGCACCTGTACGGCTACTCCCGGGAGGAGCTGGTGCGGAACGGCCTCCCCCAGTTCGTGCCGCCGGCGGAGCTTTCGGAGTTCTCCGCCGCCATCACCGGCATCCGCTCCGCGGGCATTGGGATCGAGGGGGCGACCCATCTCCGGAGGGACGGCTCTCCGGTCATCGTCTCGATCCGCGGGAAGGCGATCCGGACGGAGGGAGGGCACGTGGTCTACTGCTCTTTCCGGGACATCACCGCCCGTATCCGGATGGAGGAGGAGGCGAAGATTCGCCAGGCGCAGCTCATCCACACAAACCGGATGGCCTCCCTCGGGACGATCGTCTCCGGCGTCGCGCATGAAATCAACAACCCGAACAACCTCGTCATGTTCAACTCGCCGATGATCCTCTCCGCGTGGGAGGATGCCGCGCCGGTCCTGGACGCCCGCTTCCGCGAAAAAGGAGATTTCTCCCTGGGGGGTGTCCCCTACTCCGAGATGCGGAAGGTGGTCCCGAAGCTCGTGGCGTCGATCTCCGACGCCTCGGCGCGGATCAAAGCGATCGTCGATAACCTGAAGGATTTCGCCCGCCAGGACATCCCCAACCACCAGGCTCCCGTCCGGGTCAACGATGCCGTCCGCATGGCGGTCACCATCCTCAACCACGAGATCCTCCGCGCCACGCACCGCTTCGAGGTGGCGTACGGGGAGGATCTCCCCCCGGTGATGGGCTCGGCGCGGAAGCTGGAACAGGTCGTGATCAACCTGCTGACCAACGCCATCCAGGCCCTTCCTTCGAACCGGCGGGGGATCCGGGTGAGCACCCGCCTGGCCCCGGAAACGGGAGAGGTGGAGGTGTGCGTGGCGGACGAGGGCGCGGGGATGTCCCCCGAGGTGCTGGAACGGATCAAGGAGCCGTTCTTCTCCACGCACCTGGACAGCGGGGGGCTGGGCCTGGGTGTGTCCATCTGCCGGTCCATCGTCCAGGAGCATCGGGGGACGATCGAATACGAGTCGGAGGTGGGGAAGGGAACCCGGGCGGTCATCCGCCTGCCGGCGATCGGCGATACGATCGGATCCCCCGGCGTATCCATCTGATCTAACAGCGAGCAGACCGGCGCCCGGCGACGCCGGATGCCCCGGCGGAAGTCCCCGGAGGGTTCGAATGAAGATCGACAAGGCGCGCAATCGACCGGGCAACGCCCGGAAAAAACCCGCATCCCCTCCGCGTCCGCGCCGCGCCGCCGGGAATGCGGACAACGGCGGGCTTTTCCCCGTCGTCGGCATCGGGGCGTCGGCCGGCGGGCTCGACGCCTTTCTGCAGTTGTTTCCCGGGTTGCCTGCAACGACCGGGATGGGATTCGTCGTGATCCAGCACATGGATCCCTCGAAGGAGAGCCTCCTCGCGGACATCCTCGCCCGGTCGGTCAAGCTCCCGATCGTCGCCGTGAAAGACGGGATGCCGATCCGGCCCGACCGGATCCACGTGATCCCCCCGAACACGAACATGGGAATCGCGAACGGCCGCCTCTCCCTGTTCCCGCGGCCTCTGACGCAAGGCCCCCACCTGCCCGTCGACTTCTTCTTCCGCTCCCTGGCGCAGGACCGGAAGGGCCAGGCGATCGGGATCGTCCTCTCCGGGAACGGCAGCGACGGAACGGAGGGGGTACGGGCGATCAAGGCCGAGGGAGGGATCACCTTCGCCCAGGACGAGCGGAGCGCGAAATACCCCGGGATGCCCGCAAGCGCAACGGCCAGCGGCTGCGTGGATTTCGTGCTCCCGCCGGTGGGGATCGCCGGGGAGATAGCAAGGATCGCCCGGCACCCTTACGTCGCAAGGAGATCCGAAGGCCTGCCCCGCGACCGGGCGATGGAGTCCGAGGAGGACATCGGGCGGATCTTCCTGCTCGTCAGGGACGCGACGGGCGTGGACTTCGCCCAGTACAAGCCGCCCACCACGATGCGCCGGATCCTCCGGCGGATGGCCTTGAACAAGATCGACGACCTGAAGTCGTACGCCGTCCACCTCCGGGAACATCCCGGGGAGCTGGACGCCCTGTTCCAGGACTTCCTGATCAACGTCACCTCGTTCTTCAGGGATCCCGGGGCGTTCGAGACGCTCAAGGAGAAGGTGTTTCCACGCCTGCTGGAGAATCGCGCGCCGTCGGACGCCGTCCGGGTATGGGTCCCGGCGTGTTCCACGGGGGAGGAGGCGTATTCCATCGCCCTCGGCCTCCTGGAGGCGATGGAAAGCGGGGGAGCGACGGTCCCGTTCCAGATCTTCGCGACCGACATCCATGAGACCGCCATGGAGGTGGCCCGGGCGGGGAACTACCCGGAAGGGATCTCGCAGGACGTCTCCCCGGCGCGGCTGCGCCGCTTCTTCGTCAAGACGGAACGAGGCTACCAGATCGCCAAGTCGGTCCGGGAGTCGTGCATCTTCGCACGGCAGAACCTGGCGAAAGACCCTCCCTTCTCCCGCCTTGACCTGATCAGCTGCCGGAACGCGTTGATCTACATGAAGCCTCCCCTCCAGAAGAAGATCCTGTCGGCGTTCCACTATGCCCTGAAACCGGGGAGATTCCTCGTCCTTGGATCCTCCGAGACCGTGGGCGACCTGACGGACCTGTTCGGAGTGATCGACCGGAAGAGCCGGGTCTACGGCAAGAAGGAGGTCCTCGCCCGGCCGCCCGTCGACTTCGGCCTCCCCTGGCACGGCCATGACGCCTCCCTGGCGCGGCGGCGGGCGGGCGAGATCGCCCCGAGCCTGGAGGGGATCGAGAAGGAGGCGGACGGCATCGTCCTTGCCCGGTACGGTCCACCGGGCGTGGTCGTGAACGAGCAGCTCGATATCGTTCAGTTCCGGGGGAATACGTCGTCCTTCCTCGCGCCCGCGCCCGGAACGGCATCGCTGAACCTTTCGAAGATGTCGCGGGAAGGCCTCCTGCCTGACGTCCGGATGGCGATCCGGCAGGCCCGCACGAAAAACAGCCCTGTGAGGAAGGACGGTGTCGTGGTCGCCTCGAACGGGAGCCGGAAGGAGTTCGGCCTCCAGGTCGTTCCGTTCCGGCTTCCGTCCATGAAGGACGTCCACTTCCTCGTCCTGCTCGAGGAGGCTCCTCCGGCCGCGAGGGAATCCGCCAGGAGCCGGTCCCCCAAGGGGGAGGGGCTGCCGAAGGAGCGGGAGGAATACATCGTCCAGCTCGAGAACGACCTTTCCACGACGAAGGAGTACCTGCAGACCGTGAGCGAGGAGTACGAGGCGACGAACGAGGAGCTCCGCTCCGCGAACGAGGAGATCCAGTCCAGCAACGAGGAGCTCCAGAGCACCAACGAGGAGCTGGAGACCGCCAAGGAGGAGCTTCAGTCGACCAACGAGGAGCTGATCACGGTCAACGAGACCCTCTCGAGCCGGAACGCGGAACTGGGCCAGTCGAACAACGACCTTGCCAACCTGCTCGGAAGCGTCAGCATCCCCCTCGTCATGGTGGGCCGCGACCTGCGGATCCGGCACTTCACGTCCGACGCCGGAAAGGTCCTGAGCCTGATCCCCACCGACATCGGCCGGCCGATCGGCGACCTGCGGCCGAGCGTCCCCCTGCACGATCTCGAGCGGAAGATCCGGGACGTCCTGGAGACCTTGTCGATGACGGAAGAGGAGGTCGCGGGTCCGGGCGGCCGGTGCCATCTCGTCCGGATCAGGCCATACCGGACGGAGGACCACAAGATCGAGGGCGCCGTGATCGCCCTGTTCGACGTCACCGCCCTCAAGTCGAGCCAGCGGCTCGAGGTCAACGCCCGCCTCGCGCGGGACATCGTCGAAACCGCGCGGGAACCGCTGCTAGTCCTCGACGGGACCTTCAAGGTCCGGTTCGGCAACCGGTCTTTCTACCGGGCGTTCCGGACCACGCCGGGGGAGACGGAAACGCGCTCCCTCTTCGAGATCGGGAACGGACAGTGGAACATCCCGCGCCTTCGTTCCCGCCTGGAAAAAGTCCTTCCGGGGAAAACCGCGATCCGGGACTTGCGCGTCGTCCGCGATCTCCCGGGCGTCGGGCGCAGGACGATGCTGCTCAACGCGCGCCGGACCGGGGGGAAGGTGCGGGAGCAGGAGATGATCCTCCTCGCGATCGAGGAGGTCGGCGACCGCGCGCCGGATCGGAAAGGATAACCGGGGGACGTCCGGAACCGCGGGAGCAGGGTGGGGGGAAGGGGCTACAGGTACCGGGAGAAGTCCGCGGGCAGGCCGTTTCCCCGGTAGACGACCTTTCCGTCCCGGCCGATGAGCACGTACGTCGGAATTCCGACGACGGCGAAGGCCCGGGCCACCTGCCCCCGCTCGTCGAGGAGCACCGGGTACCGGATGTCCCGGGATTTGACCGTGGCCGCCACCTTCTCCCGCTTCTCGCGGAAGTCGAGCGCCAGGATCTGCATCGTTTCACCGACCGGCCCGCCGTGCAACGCGTTGATTTTCGGAATGGCGGCCTTGCACTCGGGGCACCAGGTCGCCCAGAATACGAGAAGCACCGGTTTCTTCCCCAGGAACCGGCTCAGCGATACCGGCTGCCCGTCCAGGCCCTGGAGCGTAAAATCCGCGGGGCGCACGTCGCCCGCGGGTCCCTGGAACGGCTGCGTCACCCGCGCCGGGTCGGCGAACGCGATGCCGCCGATCAGGAACAGAAGCGCGGCGAGGGTCCGGGTCGTCCGCATCGAAGTTCTCCTTCGGTTTTTCGATTCCCCCGGGGTCCGGGGCGTTTCAGATCAGCCTCTTGCCCGCCTCGAGCAGCAGGTATTCCCCCGCCAGCAGCAGGAGGACGCCGAATCCTTTCTTTACCTTCACAAGCCATGCTCCGGAACGAGGCAGTCCCGCAAGCAGCCCGGTGAACATCCCCAGCGCCACCACGGGGAGCGCCATCCCGGCCGCGAACGTGAACATCAGGGTGGCTCCGAAGACCGGATTGCCGCTCGACCCGACGTAAAGGAGCAGCCCCCCCAGCACCGGCGCCGTGCACGGCCCCACGACGATTCCCGAGCAGATTCCCACGAGGAACGCTCCGCCCATGGTGCCTCCGTCTCCGGCCGAACCCAGGCGGGAGAGGAAACCCGGGGTCGGCATCCGGAAAACATCGAACAGGGACAGGGAGAGGAGAATGCACACGTTCCCCATGACGAGGTAGGAAAGGGGGTGGGCCGTGACCTCCCCGAACATCCGCCCGGTAACCCCGGCCGCCATCCCGAGCGCCGCGTACGTCAACGCCATCCCCAGCGCGTACGTTCCCGATACAAGTATCGTCCGCATCCGCGAACGTCCGCTTCGGCTCCCGAGGTACCCCACCGTAACGGGGAGGATGGGGTAGGTGCACGGCGTGAAGCTCGTGAGCAGGCCGCCAAGGAAGGCGATGGCGTACGCGGCGGGGGACCCTGCCTGGAGGTACCCCTGGAACGATGCAATCAACTGGGTCATCGAAGCAGCCCTTGCCGGGGACGGATCCCGGGGTTCATGGAATCAGTGTATCCCGGAAACCCCCGGATTGAATGCCGTATCTTACTTACACGAAGAGACGGAGGCTGATCCCATGGATCGTCGGGCGGCATGGCATCGTTGGATCGGCGGTTTCGGCGGAAAACGCCTCCCCGCGTTGATCACAGGGATCTACCTTCTTTGCGGCGGCGTCTGGCTGTTCATCGTGGTCCGGGTCGTCCATCACGACGTGGCGATGATCCTGGAAGACGCGGTGTACATCGCCGGTACCGCCGTGCTCCTCTATCTCCTTCTCCATCTCGGGATCCGGACGTTGCACAAGAAGGAGTCCGCCCTCCGGGAAAGCGAGGACCGCCTCGCCCGGATCCTCGAAACCAACGCCAGCGGCATCGTCGTGTACGATGAGGCCGGCATGATTTCCTACATCAATTCCGCGGCGTCGGCGATCCTCGGGGGTGAACGGTCGAAGTTGATCGGCCTGCGGTACGACGATCCTTCCTGGGAGTTCACGGACAGGAACGGGGCCCCGCTCCGGGGGGAGAACAACCCCGTCGACATGGTTCGGATCAACCGCCTTCCGGTCTACGACGTCGAGTGCAACGTTTCGGGAAGGGACGGCCGCCGGGTCATCCTGACGGTGAACGCGGCTCCCCTCCTGGACCCCCTGGGGAAGATGGTCGGCACCGTGACTTCCTTCGTGGACATAACGGAGCGGAAGAAGGAAGAGGAGCTGAAGCTCCGGAAATTGCTCCTGGCCATGGAGCAGAGCCCGTCGGCCATCGTCATTTCGGAACTCGAAGGAAACGTTGAATACGCGAACCCAAGGTACGGCGAGATGACCGGCTGCACCGTGAAGGATATCGTCGAAGGGAGGATTCCCCACGACGGCATGATCCCGCCGAAAGTGCGGGAGATAATGCGGGAGACGGTCCGGTCCGGGAACGCATGGCGTGGAGAGTTCCAATGTTGCCGGAAGAACGGGGATGTCTACTGGGAGGCGACGTCGGTCACTCCGATCCGCACGGCGGAGGGGGAAGTTTCGAACCTGCTGTGGGTGCGGGACGACATCACGATCCGCAAGGAAGCGGAAGAGGCGCTGCGCCGCAGCGAAGCGGCCTACCGGGCCGTGGTCGAGGACCAGACGGAACTCATCTGCCGGTTCTCCCCCGACGGGAAATTGCGCTTCGTGAACGACGCGTACTGCCGTTATTTCGGGAAGACGCGCGCGGACCTGATCTCCGGGGGCTTTCCGACCCCTCCGAGGGAACAGGAGTTCCTGGAGCAGGCCCGCCGCCGCGCGGCCCGCGCACGGGATGCCTCGCCGATCGAGTACGAGATCCAGGTCATGATACCCGGGGAGGCGCTCCGATGGCAGCGTTGGACCGAGCGGGCCATCTTCGACGCGCGGGGTAACTTCATCGAATTCCAGGCCGTGGGATCCGACGTGACGGATCACCGGCAGGCGGACCTCGCCCTGCACGAGAGCGAGGAGAAATTCCGGAACCTCGTGGAGAAGATTTCCGACTGGGTGTGGGAGATCGACGGCAACGGCGTCTACACCTACGTCAGCCCGAAGATCCGCGACCTTCTCGGGTACGAGCCGGAAGAGGTTCGCGGCAGGACCCCCCTGGACTTCGTGTCGGTCCCCGAGGCGGTCCGGTTGCGCGCGGTTCTCGACCGGATCGCGGCGAATCGCGAACCGTTCTCCGGGCTGGAGAAGATCTGCCTTCGCAAGGATGGGCGTGAGGCGTTCATCGAAACCAGCGGCGCGCCGTTTTTCGACGCGGAGAGCGTGTTCCGCGGGTACCGCGGGGTGGACCGGGACGTCGGGGAGCGGAAACGGGCGGAGGAGATGCTGCGGGCGAGCGAGGAGCGGTTCCGCCAGCTCTTCGAGCAGAGCGAGGAGCCGCTGTTCCTCTTCCGGCACGGCACGCCGGAGATCCTGGACGCGAACCCGGCGGCCGTCGTCCTGTACGGCTACTCCCTTGAGGAGCTTCGGCGGCAGGGGATCGCCCTGTTCGTGCCGCCGGACGACCTCGAGCAGTTCTCTTCGGCCATCGCCGGCATCGGCCCGGCCTCGCCACTGAACATCGCGAGGGCGAGCCACCTTCGCAACGACGGGGAGGAGATCATCGTCTCGATCCGGGCGAAGTCGGTCCGGACGAGGGGCGGACTCGTCGCCTACTGCTCCTTCCGCGATATCAGTTTGCGCATCCGGATGGAGGAGGAGGCGAAGCTGCAGCAGGCGCAACTGATCCACGCGAACCGGATGGCCTCGCTCGGGGCGATCGTCTCCGGCGTCGCCCACGAGGTGAGCAACCCGAACAATCTCGTCATGTTCAACGCTCCGATGATCCTGGCCGCGTGGGAAGACGCCCTGCCGGCCCTGGACCGATACCACCGGGAGTGCGGCGACTTCACGCTGGCCGGCCTGCCGTACAGGGAGATGCGCCACGTGGTGCCGAAACTTGCCGAGGGGATATCCGACGCTTCGCGGCGGATCAAGGCGATCGTCGGGAACCTGAAGGATTTCGCCAGGCAGGGCGAGTCGAACGGCCACAAGCCGGAGCGGATCAACGATATCGTCCTGTCCGCCATCAGGATCCTGAACCACGAGATAATGAAACGAACGCACCGGTTCGAAGTGACTCTCGGGGAGGACCTGCCGCCGGTGATGGGGTCGGGACAGCAACTGGAGCAGGTGGTGATCAACCTGCTGCATAACGCGCTTCAGGCGCTGACCTCGAACGAGCAGGCCGTCCGCGTGTACACCATGAGGAATCCCGAAATGGGCGATGTGGAGGTGCACATCGTCGACGAGGGGATCGGGATGACCCGCGAGGTACAGTCCCGGATCACGGAACCGTTCTTCTCCACACGCCTTGACAGCGGCGGCCTCGGCCTGGGACTCTCTATAAGCCGTTCCATCGTGAAGGGGCACAAGGGGGCGATCCGCTTCGATTCCGAGGTGGGGAAGGGAACCCGCGCGGTCGTGCGGCTCCCGGCATCCCCTTCCCCCGCGGCGAGCGACGGCGAGGATCCGTCCGGCAAGATCTTCCTCGGGAGGTAAGGTGAGCGGAGGACCGTCGAGGACAACCGCAAGACATTCCGTCTCCCGCGGACTCCTTGCCGTTGCGGTCGCCGCGGGGATCTTGTCCGTTGCGATCCCCTTGCGGGCGGAGGAAGAAAAAGGCGTGACGGCGGCGAATGCCGTCCGTTCCAGCCCGGCCAGGGTGCGTCTGTTCGACGTCCCGCTCATGGACCAGGATGGGAGGAACGTGCGATTCGTCCGGGATGCCGTGGGAGGAAGGATCGTGGTGGTGGATACGTTCTTCACCAAATGCGGCCTCATCTGCCCCATCCTCGGCGCCATCTTCGCCGACCTGCAGAAAATGCTGGGGGATCTTCTCGACCGGGAGGTGCGGCTCGTTTCCATCACCGTGGATCCCGCGACGGATATCCCTCCCCGGCTGAAAGAGTATGCGGCCCAGTGGGAGGCCCGCCCGGGATGGTACTTCCTGACCGGCGAGAAGCAGAACGTCGATCACGTTCTGGAGGGGCTGGGACTGTATTCGGCGGACTTCACGGAGCACCCTTCCGCGTTCCTGGTCGGCGACGTCCGCGAAGGGAAGTGGACGCGTCTCTACGGATTCGCGACGCCGGAGCAGTTGATGGGACACGTGAAGGAATTGCTCGCGCAACGAAAAGGGAATCCTCCCGGCAAGGACGGGCAGGGGAGGAAATAGCGCGATCCATCGGCAATTTCCGGAGCCGGACGTCCGATCGCCTAGAGGCAGCGGGGGAAGGAACCGGCATGGAGACAACCGCATCGGCCGGTCCGGGGAAATCGGCCCGCGGGTATTGGATCGGGGTACCGTTTGCCGCGGCGTGGATTCTTTCCGTCATGTCCTGGCTCGGGATCTGCTCCGACGGGTGCGAAGAGACGCATCTGTACCGTCTTTTCGGATTTCCGCTTTCCCCTTTCGGGGTCGGATTTTTCACATTGTGCGGCCTCGCTTTTCTCACGAGGAATCGATTCCGGTTCTCCGGTTTTCTGATCCCCGTCCTGCTCTCCGGCGCGCTCGGATCGGAATTCGTTCTTGTCTGGATACAGAAGTACGTCATTGGAAAGTGGTGCCCATTGTGCGTCGGAATCGCCCTCGCGGTCGTAGCCGCGTGCGTTCTGATCGCCCTGGAGCGATTGCCCGGGATCGCGTCCCGGATTCGTGGCGGAGAAAGGAATCTCGTGATGAAACGGCTCGCGGGCAAGATGGTTCTGATTCTTATCGCGTTCCTCGCCGGCATCGGGATATCCTCGAAGGGCCTTTCGAAGCCCGACGCATTCGCGGCCGGCCTGCCGGTGAAATCCCTCGCCTTCGGGGATACGGAAAGCAGCCTGGAGGTCTACTTCGTCACCGACTGGTTCTGCCCCGCGTGCCGCGTCGCCGAGCCGGAGATCCTCAAGGGCGCCGGGAAAGTCATGGGGCGGGCGAAGGTGATATTCGTGGATTACCCGATCCACCCGGAAACCCTCAACTACATCCCTTTCAACCTGTCCTTCATCGTCCGCGAAAAGGAGAAATATCTCCGGATCCGGGAAGCCCTGGCGACCCTTGCGCGGAAAACGAAGGAGCCCACGCCGGAGGATGTCCAGGCGGCGGTTTCCCCCCTCGGGGTGAAGTACGTGCCGTTGAATTACGCCGACGTCCTGGCGGGCATGCAATATTTCAGCACCCTCGTCACGAAGCTCAAGGTGCCGGGCACCCCTTCGGTGGTTGTGCAGGATTCGCGCAGCGGGAAGACGAAGACCTTGTTCGGCAGAACGGGCATCACCTCCGACGCCATCCTGAAAACCGTCGCGGAGGTCTCGGGAAAGTAGCGGCGTCCGGCAAGGAGGGACTTGCCCGCCTGTGCCTCGGCCAGCCAGCGCTTTACGTGATAAACCGTCTTCAAGCCTCCCCTGCGTCTTTCGGTTTCCACTCCCCGCAATGGAATCCTGCCGAAGTCTCGGGGAAGATTCCGCGAGCATAATCCTTCCCGTTGGCGTAGTAGGTGATGGGTCGATGACACCATCCCACTTGGTCGGATTCTCCGGAGTGGGCAGGGAGGGGATACCAATATCGGCATCCGCGACAATTCTTCTTTGGCGCCGGCTCTTTCATTCCGTCTCAGCTCCGGTCGGCTGTTTTCCTTCATTCATCTTACGCCAATCTTACGCCAGTCCCGGACATGATATTTTCAGATGGGTTCACATCGTCATTACCGCCGCTCCGGGTCCCCCTTCTTTTGTATCTATAAGCGGGAAGGAGGGATCAAGTTATCACGTCATCGTTGGTGTTTTCTCTCGCTCCTGATAGGATGTGAACAGATATATTCTGATTATTCATCCGGCTCTTCGAGGCGAAAGGGGATTCCCGCTTTGCCTGCGAATAGAAAGCCCTCCCCCTGAATAGGTATATCTATATGGGCATAACCTTCGGGAGACGCCTTCCCGATGGGACAGCATCGCTCCGCGCCCCGCAGTTGGCGCCCGCCACCGTTTCAGGAGGAGATCATGGCTGACAAGAAAGCCGGCAAGACCCGTTTTTCGCGTGCGGGAATTCCCAAATGCCCAAGCGGGATCCGGGGCCTGGACGAGATCACCGGCGGCGGACTACCCCGGGGCCGACCGACGCTCGTCGCCGGCTCCGCCGGTTGCGGGAAGACGCTATTCGCGATGGAGTTCCTCGTGCGGGGGGCTCTTGAGCACGGCGAGCCGGGCGTCTTCGTGGCGTTCGAGGAGAACGCCCGGGATCTCGCGCAAAACGTGGCATCCCTGGGATTCGACCTGGTCGATCTCGCGGCCCGGGAAAAACTCCTCGTCGACTACGTCTCGATCGAGCGGACCGAGATCCAGGAGACGGGGGAGTACGACCTCGAGGGGCTGTTCATCCGGCTGGGGCACGCCATCGATTCGATCGGAGCGAAGCGGGTCGTGCTCGACACGATCGAATCGCTCTTCGCGGGACTCTCGAACGAGGCGATCCTGCGGTCCGAGCTTCGACGCCTGTTCCGGTGGCTCAAGGGAAAGGGGGTCACCGCCGTCATCACGGCCGAGCGCGGAGAGACCACGATCACGCGCCACGGCCTGGAAGAGTATGTGGCCGACTGCGTGATCATGCTGGATCACCGGGTCACGGAGCAGGTCTCGACGAGGCGCGCGCGGGTCGTCAAGTACCGAGGTTCGCGGCACGAGACGAACGAGTTCCCCTTCCTCATCGGAGACCAGGGGATCTTCCTCGTCCCCGTCACGTCGATGGGCCTTGACTACGAAGTCTCCACGGCGCGCATCTCCACGGGGATTCCCCGCCTCGACACGATGCTCGGGGGGAAGGGATATTACCGCGGGAGCTCCATCCTGGTCACCGGGACGCCGGGGACGGGGAAGACGAGCATCGCGTCGACGTTCGCGGACGCCGCCTGCCGGCGCGGGGAGCGGTGCCTCCTCATCGCCTTCGAGGAGGGCCGGGAGCAGATCTTCCGGAACATGCGTTCGATCGGGATCGACCTGGGGGCATGGGCCGCGAAGGGGCTTCTTCGCGTGCACGCGGGCCGCCCTACGGTCGCTGGTCTCGAGACGCACATCCTGACGATGCACCGGTTGAGCGACGAGTTCAAACCGAAGGTCGTCGTCATCGACCCGATCTCGAACCTGGCCGAAGTGGGCAATCAAGTCGACGTCAAGGCGATGCTTTCCCGCCTGATCGACCACTTCAAGTCGAACGGCGTCACGACCTTTTTCTCAAGCCTCGTGACCAGGGGGGCCCCCGAGGAGACTTCCGGCGTGGGAATCTCCTCGCTCATGGACACATGGCTCCAGCTCGAGGACCTCGAGAAGAGCGGGGAGCACAACCGCGGGCTGTTCATCCTCAAGTCGCGCGGGATGGCCCATTCCAACCAGATCCGGGAGTTTCTGCTCACCGACCGCGGGATCGATCTTCTGGACGTGCCGGTCTCGTCGGGCGAGGTCCTGATGGGGTCGGCACGGATCGCCATGGAGCGGCAGGGGATGGAAGAAGAGCGCCAAGGGCGCGTGGAGATCGACCGGAAGAAACGGCTGTTCGAGCTGAAGCGCCGGGAGAAGACGGCGAAGGTCGCCTCCATCGAGACCGGGTTCCTGGCGGAAGCGGAGGATTTCAGGGAATATCTCAGGACGGAGACAAACCGGCAGGAGGCGGCCAGGAAGACACGCAGCGCGCTTGGACGGGCCCGCAAGGCCGATACGGTGCAGGCGGGTGGAAACGCGAAAAAACCTTCCATTTCAAGGGGGAGACGATGATTCCGGGCGCAGGGAAGACCCGAAAGGGAGCGGCGGCGCGGAAGAAGGCCGCGGGGAAGACGGAGGCGGTAGCGGAGT